>Ga0136597_1000077_pt1 | contig 57908 bp, 39 predicted proteins | sample AntRauTorcE11898_FD_101385 | JGI IMG/M metagenome (GOLD analysis project Ga0136597, IMG submission 101385) | Saline lake microbial communities from Rauer Islands, Antarctica - Metagenome Torckler E11 #898 | ecosystem: Environmental > Aquatic > Non-marine Saline and Alkaline > Saline | place... | reverse complement strand
GTCTCGATCAGCACCGCGGTCTGGATTGTCATGTGCAGCGAGCCCGCGATGCGACACCCCGCCAGCGGCTGCTCCGCCGCGTAGCGCTCGCGCAGGGCCATCAGCCCCGGCATCTCGGTCTCGGCGATCGCCATCTCGCGACGGCCCCAGTCGGCCTGCGACGGGTCGGCGATGATGGAATCGTTGGGGATTTTCTCAGCTACAGTTGCGTTCATCGGATCGATCTCCTCTCTTGAGAGTCGAACGAGCGCCGTTTGTTACGGTCCCGGTGGCCCGAGCCTGGCGAGGTGCCTGCATACCGGCATGATGCCGGGCGGCAGACCCCGTTGCAGCGCTCCTCGGGGCGGGATTTCCACTTGGTCGGATCCTGCAGTCTACACGCCCGCGTCGGCCCGAAGCACATCGGCCCGGTCCGTGTGTTCCCACGGCAGATCGACATCGTCACGGCCAAAATGTCCGTATGCGGCGGTCTGCGCGTAAATCGGCTGGATCAGATCGAGCATTTTCACGAGGCCGTACGGGCGCAGATCGAAGTGCTCGCGCACCAGTGCCTCGATGCGGCGGTCGTCGATCCGGCCGGTACCGAAGGTATCGACACTGACCGACGTCGGCTCGGCCACGCCGATCGCATACGACACCTGGATCTCGCAGCGCTCGGCCAGGCCCGCGGCGACAATGTTCTTTGCCACGTAGCGCCCGGCGTAGGTCGCGGAGCGGTCCACCTTCGACGGGTCCTTGCCCGACATCGCGCCGCCGCCGTGGCGCGCCATGCCGCCATAGGTATCGACGATAATCTTGCGTCCCGTCAGGCCGCAGTCACCGACCGGGCCACCGATCACGAACTTGCCGGTCGGATTGATGTGGATCCGGTCATCCGGCACATCGTTCAGCCATTCGGCTGGCAGCGTCGGTTTGATGATGGTCTCCATGACCGCCTCGCGAAGGTCTTTCTGCGAGACCGCATCGCTGTGCTGTGTCGACAGGACGACGGCATCGATACCCGATGGTTTCCCGTCGCGGTAGCGGAAAGTGATCTGGCTCTTCGCGTCCGGGCGCAGCCACTCGAGTTCGCCGCTCTTGCGGACCTCGGACTGGCGCCGGACCAGCCGATGCGCGTAGGTGATCGGTGCCGGCATCAGCACGTCGGTCTCGTTGGACGCGTACCCGAACATCAGCCCCTGGTCGCCCGCGCCCTGGTCTTCCGGCTTCTGGCGATCGACACCCTGGGCAATATCCGGAGACTGCTTCCCCAGCGCGTTCAGCACGGCACAGGTCTCGCCATCGAATCCGACCTCCGAGCTGTCGTAACCGATCTCCAGGATCGCCTTGCGGACGAGTTCCTCAAGATCGACCCACGCGGTGGTCGTCACCTCACCGGCGACCAGCACCACACCCGTCTTGATCAGCGTCTCGCAGGCGACTCGCCCCTGCGGATCCTGGCGGATGATTTCGTCGAGGACGCGATCGGAGATCGCATCGGCGATCTTGTCAGGATGCCCCTCCGAAACCGACTCGGAAGTGAACAGATAGTCCTGTGTCATCCAGTTTTTCTCCTCCGGTTACCCGTCCGTGGCGTGTGAAGCGTGTCGATCCATGGTCGACACACCGCAAAAAACGCGCTCAAGCTAAACAAGCCTACCCCACTGTTGTCAACACGAATCCACTTTTCTCCACACTTATTACCGATTATTTGCCACATATTCCACATAAACACCACGCCGCCCAGCTCAACTCAGCGCGGCGTGCGCAACGCATCGCAACCGCGCAATCGCCGGCAGCGACATCGTCCGCGTCCGCGCCCGTCATGCGGTTGGCAAATGATCGATAAGGGCCTCGAGTTCCACGATACTCTCGAGCACATGGTCCGCCTCCGCGGCCAGTTCCTTCCGGCAGCCCGTGCCGGTGAGCACGCCGATGCACAGGCCGCATCCCGCAGCCCGTCCCATCCGGATGTCATGCAGGTTGTCGCCGACCACGGCCACGCTCCGCGCCGGGAGATCACTCGCGGCACGGAAGGCGTCGACCATACCCGGTGAGGGTTTGCGGCCATGGCCACTGTCATACCCGGCCACGAAGAGGCCGTCGGTTGCGTCGACACCGAGCCGTCGCAGCGTCGCATGCGCGCCCGCTTCGCTGTCGCTGGTAGCGACGCCGAGTACCAGGCCCCGCGAGCGCAGCCGTCCGAACAGCTCGGCGATCGCCGTCACCGGTACCGCATGTTCAGCACCCGCCTCGAAGATCGCATCGATATGGCGTTCGAGACTGTCGACATCGTGCATGGCACCCGCCTCCGCCCACACTTCGGCGATCTCGCGCGTATCGGCGGCCGCGAGCAGACTGCCTCCACGGACACGTCCGGTACGTGGATCGCGCCCACCCAGATCAAGGAGATAAGTGATCAACTCGGGATTGCCACCCGCAGCCATCGCCGCGGCCGCTTCGTTGAGAGGCGACCAGGTCAAATGGTAATCGATCAGCGTTCCGTCCTTGTCGAATACGATCCCTTTGATTGGTTCCATCGGCATTCGGTCAGCATCCACTTTGATGTTCAATTCCGTTTTTCAGAGTACAACGAAGCCACCCGGCAATCACACCATCATCGCCAGATGCACTTTCAATGACGGGTTTTATCTCTCTCCCGTTTCTGTAGACTGCACCTCTCGCGGACGAGATAAACGATCCCGTACCGCGAAGATTCCGAAGGGCCGCTGTCATTTGTTGACGGAATGAAGCGAACGATTCGCGCACAATAAACTGGCGTATATTCAGTAACCTGAACGATTTTCCCCGCCACAAGAACGTCCCGCGACGCGAAAACACGGGCACGAAAACGGAACGACGGATCATCGTGGTGATCATCACGATTGCCGCACGCGAAATCACTGTTTCGCGCGCGCCATTGTGCACATCCACACGACCGTCACCGCGCTATGCCTGCAACATTTTCACGAAAATGGGAGGTTCAGAATATGTCCAATTCAGACACGGGCAATCATCTCGATCATGTCTATGCGAGCACGTCGCCGGAAGAAGTCGCGAAGGGTTATGACCGCTGGGCGGAGACTTATGATCACGACATGGGTGCCAGCGGGTACCGGCATCCAACCATCTGCCTTGCCCTTCTCGCCCGCCACATCAAGACGCACAACGCCGCGATTCTCGATGCCGGCGCCGGCACCGGCCTGATCGGCGAATGGCTGCGCATCATCGGCTACCGTGATCTGGTGGCCCTGGACGCATCGGAAGGAATGATCGAAGTCGCGCGCCGCAAAGGCGTTTATGACGAACTGCATCAGGGATTCATGGGGCAGACATTGCCCTTTGACGATGACCGGTTCACGGGCGCGGTGTCCGCCGGCGTATTCACCCTCGGTCATGTCGGTCCGGAAGGCCTCGATGACCTGCTGCGCGTGGTTCGCAAGGGCGGATTTATCGTGTTTACCGTAAAGGATCGACTGCTCGCAGAGACCGATTTCCGCCAGCACATCGACAGACTCTGCGACGACGGGAATTGTCGACTCGCGGAGGAAACACCGAGCTATATCTCGATCCCCGGCGAAGCCGAACAATCCACCAGCCGGGCATTCGTGCTCGAAGTGCTGCGCTGACACCAACGCGGTCGCCGCTGGGCTGCGCGGGAGGAAATCGAAACACCATTCCGATGGCACCGTAGCCGCATCGCGCCCACGCCCCGAACGGGTGTAGGTCGGACTTCCAGTCCGACACCTCGAAGCCCCTTCGGCGTGTCGGACTGGAAGTCCGACCTACACCCGTATAGCGGCCGATCTCGCCGCGCATCCGCGAGACTCGCCTTCTCCGCTAACTCGACAAACCATAAAAAAGCCCCGGAGGAAAACCTCCGAGGCCAGCCAACCATCCGGACGCGACGATCGGGGCGCGAGGGCCGTCGCACCCCGTCCCGCGACGCGAAACTGCTACCGGATGGCAACAACACGGTTGCGGGGCACTACTCAGGTCTCCAGCTGCCGAAACTCGTCCCAGGCAGTGAAGAAACGTTCGAGGTTTCCGTCCGTGTAGACTTCGTAGTCGAAATCCAGCTCCGAGTGGAGTTCCGACACCATGCTCCACATCGACTCACGGAGCAGCGATACCGCCTTCATCGCCTTGAAGCGATAGTGCAGCCGCTCCGGCACGTCGGTTTCGAAATACGCTTCCAGAAGCCAGTGCTCATCGGCCTCGGACAATTGATTGTTCGATGACAGGCCACCGAGGTCGAACAAGGGGCTGCCAAAGCCGGCATAATCCCAGTCGACGATCCACATGCGCTCCCCCTCTTCGAGGAAATTGGCGGCGAGCAGATCGTTATGGCAGAACACCATCTCTCCGCGGCCGACGGCCCGTTCGAGTCGCTCGGCATAATCCACGAACTCCGGCAGTCGCGGTGTCATCCGGCTGCCGTCTTCCCTGAGCGTATGCGCATAGTCGTAGACGGCATGGAACGGCCAGAATGCCAGCGCCGGTCCCCGCAGTTCGCGGACCATCTCCCGATGGCAGCGCTTGATCAGATCGACCACCCGGGGCAGGTTCCGTCGTTCGCGGACGTCGGCCTCGGTCAAAGTACGACCATCGATATAACGCATCACCAGAATACCGGGTTCATGGTAGACGATCCCCGGTGAGATACCGATACGCTCCGCCGCTTTCGCCGCATTGCGTTCGTTGAAGCGCATGATCCTGTGGACGGGGATATCGTCTCCGGTGCGCACCACATACTTGCCGGTCGCATCTTCCACGAAGAAATTGATGTTCGTGATACCGCCGGTCAGATATTGCGGCTCGACGCTCCCCGTCCAGAAGTCCAGTTGCGCCACGCGCTCACTGATGTCAGTCATTATTCAACTCCCGCAGATAGTAATCCGGCTGCGCCATATCCCCCTTGCGGGGACAAGGTGGCAGCCGGACCCATCGGTCGATTTACGCCCTGGCGTGATTCTGTGCCTCGATCTTCTCGGCGTGCGGCACGGACAGCCACAGCGCGAGCACGAAGGCAAAGATACCGCCACCGAGTTTGCCGAGCATCAGCGGCAGGATCATGGTCGGCTGGAAGTTTGCCGTGAAGGCAAGATGGTCACCGAACAGGAACGCAGCACAGACGGCGAATGCGATCGTGAGTACCTTGTCTTTCGCACGCATGTCGCCAACCAGGCGGAAGAGTGCGATCACGTTGGCCACGGCCGCGAGAATACCCGCCGCCCCGGTACTCTCCAATCCGACACGCTTACCGATCGCCTCCATCGGTTTCGCGAGATACTTCTTGATCAGATAGACCATCGGGAACGCACCGGCGAGCATGATCGCGATATAACCGGCGATCTCGAGGGCCCGGAACTGATCCTCCGCATCGGCGATGATCGGATCGAATCCCCAGCCGCCGAGTACGGTGGAGAAAAAGCCCGTGAAGTATTCGACGATCGAGAACACGAGGACGATCGTGATCGCCCCATAGAGGACCCGGCCAAACCACAGGAAGCCGTTGATCATCAGATCCGGGACGAAACGCAGACCGGCCGCGATCGCGCCACAGAAAACAATCAGCGGCAACAGGTTCACCAGAATCGCACCGATCGCAAGACCATAGACGTGCGTCGCCTCGGACGTCGTCGAGATCGTGTCACGGACCTCGAGGCCCGCCACCGTCATCAGCACACAGGTAATGAATACGCCGACCGGAACACTCAGGATCCCGGACATGATGCCAAGCCCCATGTACTTGTGGTCGCGTTTGTCCAGCATGGCCAGCCCGACCGGAATGGAGAATACGATCGTCGCGCCGGCCATGTAGCCGACCACCATCGCCATCAGCCAATCGTCCGTTGTGGCCGACAGCGCCTCGGCGAGGTGATAGCCGCCCATGTCGACCGCGATGATCGAGGTCGCGGCAATCGCCGCATCGGCACCGATCAGTTCGAACAGCGGGCCGACAGCGCCTTCAACGGCCGCCGACAGATACGGTATCGAGGCCATGACACCGGCCACCGGTACGAAGATCGGGCCCATCGTGTACAGGCCCTCGAAGAATTCTTTGCCCAAGCCTTCCTGATCGGTACGCAGCGACGCGAACGCACCCGCTACCGCACAGGCCATGATGATGTAAATGACGATATTGCCTATTTCCGCCATGATCGCTTCCCTCCCGCCGGGGTTCGTGTTTTTGCCCGGTCTATTAGCAGCTTGGCTGCTGGTTACGTTTTACGGACCAGCACGGATACAGGACTTGCCGTTACCCGCGGTGTCCGCCCGGAATCCCTCCACACTTTGTCGCGCGGGCCATCCCGGCACCGCGAAGAAACGCTGTCGCCGGCGCGCTCAGGCCTTCACGCGCTCCATGCGCGGATCAATGAGTGGACCGAGGTGCACATTACACGGAATCCGCTCATTGGCGACGATCAATTCATAATCGCCGGACTCGATAAACGCCCGATCAACGCCATCGGAATTGCGGACGAACCCATAGCCAATGGGCTGGCCGACCGTATGGCCAAAGCCCCCGGAAGAGAGCCAGCCAACGCGCTCGCCATTGCGCAGGATCGTCTCTTTGCCAAGAAGAATTACGTCGGGATCATCAACGGTGAAACAGGCGATGCGCCGGGTAATGCCCGCCGCCTTCTGCGCTTCGACCACATCGCGCCCCAGGAACGGGATATCGGTTTTGAGCTTCACGGCCCAGCCGAGCCCGGACTCCAGGGGTGTGTAATCCGGGGAAACCTCGGCGCCCCATGCGCGGAAACCCTTTTCGAGACGCATGCTCTCGATGGCGCGGTAGCCGGCATTCGTGATCCCGAACTCCGCGCCCTTGTCCATCAGGGCATCGTATACGCCGATGGCATTCTCGGTCGGGACATGCAGCTCCCAGCCCAGTTCGCCGACGAATGTCACCCGCAGTGCGAGCACGGGCGCACCCTCGATCGCGATCTCGCGGATGGCGGCGAACGGAAAGGATTCATTGTCGAGTGGCGCACGGGTGACCGCTGAGAGAACATCGCGCGCATGCGGTCCCATGATCGAAATTACCGCCCGCGATGAGGTGACATCGACGAGCTGCGCAATCATGCCTTCGGGGATGTTGCGGGCAATCCAGTCGAAATCGTGGGTCGCCGAACCCGTGCCGGTCGTGATGTAGAAGCGGTCGTGGGCAATCCGCGATACGGTCAGATCGCACTCCGTCCCGCCATGGCGGTTGAGCATCTGCGTATAGACGATCGTCCCGACGGGTTTGGCGACGTCGTTGGCACAGATCCAGGACAGAGCGGCCTCGGCATCGGGCCCCACCATCATGAATTTCGCGAACGAACTCTGATCGAACAGCGTGACCCGCTCACGCGTGGCCTGATGCTCCAGTGCCACGCGCTCGAACCACGACGGGCGCCCGAAGGTGTGCGTCTCGACCGCCTGTTCGGGCGATTCCGCAAACCAGTTCGCCCGCTCCCAGCCGAGCTTCTCACCGAAACAGGCGCCGGCCGTCCGCAGGCGTTCATACAGCGGTGACCGGCGGCACGGTCGCCCGCTCTCATGCTCCTCGTGCGGCCAGGCGATCGTATAGTGTTTGCCGTAGGCCTCGAGCGTGCGCTTGCGGACCCACTCGGTGTCGCGGTGCGGCGGACCAAAACGCCGGATGTCCACGGGCCACAGGTCATAGGGCTGCTCGCCGCTGGCCACCCATTGCGCGAGCGCCATGCCGGCACCGCCGCCGGCGGCGATGCCAAATGCGTTGAAACCGGCCCCCACGAAAAAGTTCCGGAGTTCAGGGGCTTCCCCGAGGATGAAGTTGCCGTCGGGCGTAAAACTCTCGGGCCCGTTGACGAGCGTCTGGATATCGGCCTCGCCCATCGCCGGGACGCGCCCGATCGCCGGCTCAAGGAACTGTTCGAAGTGATCCCAGTTCGAATCGAGCAGGGAGAAATTGAAATCACGCGGAATACCGTCGCTGGCCCAGGGATTGGGGTTCGACTCGTAACCGCCCAGCACCAGACCACCGACCTCTTCCTTGAAGTAGATCAGCCGGTCCGGATCACGCAGCGTCGGCAGATCGGACGTCACGCCGTCGATCGGCTTGGTCACCATGAACTGGTGTTCGACCGAGACCAGCGGCACGTTCACACCGACCAGTTGTCCGACTTCGCGGGCCCATTGCCCCGCGCAGTTGACCACGACCTCACACTCGATACGTCCCTGCGACGTGTTCACGGCCTTCACCCGGCCGTTTTCCGTTTCGATGCCGGTGACCTCGGTGTCTTCGAAGATGCGCACGCCATTCATGCGCGCACCCTTCGCCAGTGACTGGGTAATATCCGACGGATTGGCCTGGCCATCGCCCGGCAGGAATGCGGCGCCGATGACGTCCGATACGTCCATGAGCGGCCACATCTGCTGCGCTTCATCCGGAGTCAGCAGGTCCATATCGATGCCGAACGAGCGCGCGACCGTGGCCTGGCGTTTGACCTCGGTCCAACGCTCCGCGGTGCAGGCGAGACGCAGTCCGCCATTGCGCTTCCAGCCCGATACCAGCCCGGTTTCGTGTTCCAGCGTGTCGTACAGCTTGACCGATTCACCGAGCAGTTGGGTGATGTTCGCGTTGGAACGGAGCTGGCCGACAAGCCCGGCCGCGTGAAACGTCGTGCCCGAGGTCAGCTTGTGGCGCTCGAGAACGACGGTGTCGTCCCAGCCCAGCTTGCCCAGGTGGTAGGCGGTGGAGCATCCGATGATGCCCCCGCCGATTACGACAGCGCGTGCCCGGTCCGGAAATTCCGCCATGAGATCGGCCTCGTCACAGGTTGTGGGTCTGCCGGCCAAATCCGCATTGCCGGCCTGTTTACCGCGAGACGTACCGGCATGTTCGACCGGCTTGCGGTATGGATTTCGGTCGAAATTACAAACAAACTCCACACATGTCAACGAAAAACCACATCCCAGCACACACGGTCGCAAGAACCTATTTTTCGCCCGGATCACGGGTGATTCAGTGCGGCCAGCCTCCCGAGAACGCGTTTTTGAGGTCGTTGCAGGGCCGATGGCCGGAAAATGCGGTTCGGCACGCCCACGCAGCCACATACATCGGATGTCCCGGCGCTGCCAGAAACCTCGCCCGAACGCCCTGATTGCGGTAAAGTGCCACGCATCTCCACCTGAAACACACACCGCAACGGACCACAAGCCCCCAGGGCAACGGACGCGCACGATGGCCGTAACCAATCGATCCGCGGAAATTCTCCGTCTCGTGCGGCTGCACGGGACCTGCCGCATCAACGATCTCGCCGAGCAGTTACGGGTATCCGACGAGACGATCCGGCGCAACATCCGGCCACTGGTGAACAAGGGCCTCGTCCTTCGGGTCCACGGCGGCATCATGCTGCCGGACCGGATGGGGGAGTTGCCGTTCCAGAGCCGTCTGCAGGAGAACCGGCAGATCAAGGAGCGAATCGCGGCGCTCGCCGCCGAACAGATCAAGGACGGCGACTCGCTCATGCTCGACGGCGGCGCAACCAACGCCCACGTGGCCCTGGCCTTGACCGGCCACCGGGACCTTCAGGTCGTGACCAATTCGACCGAGATCGGGCGCACCCTCGCGGCACGCGACGCCAACCGTGTCCACGTCACGGGCGGCGAACTGCGCGCCGACGATCTGTCCACCTTCGGCGCCACGGCCCTCGCCTTCGTACGGGATTTCCACGTCCGCCACGCGATCCTGTCGATCGCCGCGATCAACGGCTGGGGGTTCATGAACCACCACCCCTGCGAATCCGAGTTCGCCCGCGCGGTGATGGCCCAGGCGGAGCGCGTGATCGTGGTGGCCGATGAAGGCAAATTCGGTCGCGACGGCTTCGTGAAAGTCTGCAACCTCGACGAGGTGGATATGCTGGTTACCGATGCGGAACCGCCGGCCTCGCTCGCCAAGCAACTCGCCGACGCCGAGGTAGAGGTACTCGTGGCGGATGCCGATTCCCGCGTGCAGGCGGAGGCGGCCGGCGACTGACTGGCGCCGTGCTCAGGCCTCGACCAAAGCCTGCGCCAGTCGTGCGACCGCGTCCGGCATATCCGCAACGGGTGTTGCGGTAAAACCAAGCAGGATCCCCGGACGCCCGCCCCGCGCGATTGAATAATGCGACAACGGGACCACCACGACCCCCCGGCGCTCCGCCGCCGCGACCACACGGCGCTCATCCGTGCCCGCCGGCAGCCAGCCGATCAGATGCATCCCGGCGGCGGCCGGCTGCAGTTCAAGCCGGCCCGCCAGTTGATCATGGGCCGCCTCCAGCAATGCCTGCTGGCGCTCCGCGTAGATCTGGCGCATGCGCCGGATATGGGCGGCGAAATGGCCCTCGGTGATGAAATCCGCGAGCACGGCCTCCGCGAGACTCGGCACCGTCCGCCCCGCCAGAGTGCGCGCGGCGCAGAAGGCGTCGACGAGATCGCGCGGAACCACCATGTAGCCAAGCCGGAGCGCCGGGAAGAGCACCTTGCTGAATGTGCCCGTGTAGATGACACGCCCCTGGCGATCGAGGCCCTGCATGGCGGCAACCGGTCGATCCCGGTAACGGAACTCGCTGTCATAATCGTCTTCGAGGACCCATACCCGGTTATCCTGTGCCCAGCGCAGGAGTTCGAGACGCCGCCGCAGCGTCATGGTGATGCCCAGCGGGTGCTGGCGCGAGGGCGTGACCATGAGCATGCGCGGCAGCGGGCAGCGGGCGCTGCCCGCTTCGATATCCACGCCGGCGGCGTCGAGCGGTATGCCGTGGATCGCCGCCCCCGCCGCCCGCAGCGCGTCACGACCCGCCACATAGCCCGGATCCTCGACCCAGACCGGATCACCGGGATCGAGTAGCATCCAGCCCGCGAGTTCGAACGCCTGCTGGGCGCCGGAGACGATGATGACCTGATCCGCGCCGCAGCGAACGCCGCGCGCATCGCGCAGGTAGGTCGCTACGGCCTCGCGCAGCGGACGCCAGCCTGCCGGATCGCCATAGTGCAGCAATGCCGGGTCGGGGTTGCGTACATGGCGGGCCGTCAGCCGCGACCAGATCCGGAACGGAAATTCCTCGAACGCCGGTACGCTCGGCGTGAAGGCGGCCGGCGTTTCCGGTCGGGTTCCGGCCCGGGTCGAGCGCAGGAGATGTCCACGGGCAGAGAGATCATCGCGAACATCGCACGCGGGCGCGGACTCCGCCGGCGCCGCCGGTTCCAGTCCGGCGATGCCCGCGAGATCCATCGGCAACTCCGAGGTTACGAAGGTACCGGCGCCGCGGCGCCCTTCAAGGTATCCCTCGGCAATCAACTGATCGAAAGCGGCCGTGACGCTGATCCGGGACACCCCCAGTTCGCGCGCGAGCAGACGGCTGGACGGTAGACGGATTCCGGGCGCGAGCTGCCCCGACAGGATCGCATCGCGCAACTGCCGGTCCAGCTGCCGGAACAGCGGGACGTCGGCATCGCGGTCGAGCGTGACAAGGCCCAGCAGGGCCCCGGTTGCGCCTTTGGCCATCGTCTGCGGCACCTCTCCAGTCGTAGGAATCCCGATCGCAGCGGCGCCGCCCCCCGGTGGGCCGGCACGGCGAGAGGATACCGCACACCCGTGCACTGGCTCCCGTGCACGGTGTTGGTCACAATGCCCCACGTGGACCATTCGTCACTGCACCAGGGATATCAACCCAGGCTGGCGGTCGCACCAGTCCCCCGGTGCAGGGGACCCATGCGACGGAGGGGGACAAGCCATGAAGGCATCCGATCTGTTCGTCCAGTGCCTCGAAAATGAAGGCATCGAGTACATCTTCGGGGTCACGGGGGAGGAGAACGCCGATTTCGTTCATTCCCTGAAACACTCCGACAAGATCCGTTTCGTTCTGACCCGGCATGAGCAGGGTGCGGCCTTCATGGCCGAGGCCTACGGCAAACTCACGGGCAACCCCGCCGTCTGCCTCGGCACGCTCGGCCCCGGCGCGACCAACCTGATCACGGGCGTCGCCGACGCCAATATGGACCATGCCCCGCTGATCGTGCTGACCGGCCAGGGAGCGACCACGCGCCAGCACAAGGAGAGCCACCAGGTCATGGACGTGGTCCGGATGTATGAACCGGTCACCAAATGGGCCCAGTCCGTGCATCACGCCGACAGTATCCCGGAGATCGTGCGCAAATCGGTGCGCACGGCGCGCGGCGAGAAGCCGGGGGCCGTGCATATCGAACTCGCGGAGAACATCGCCAAAATGGAAACGGACGTCCGGCCGATGGAGCCACGGCGTTTCCGCCGGCCGGGCGTCGACGACAAGGTCAGCGACCAGGCCTATGAACTGATCCGCAACGCGCGCGCCCCGATCATCATCGCCGGCAACGGCGCCGTGCGGAAACGCGCGGCACAGCAGCTCCGTCAGCTCGGGGAACAGACCGGCATCCCCGTAACGACCACATTCATGGGCAAGGGTGCCGTCGACTACGAGGCCGACTACGCGCTCTACACCATCGGGCTCGGTCAGTGGGATCACGTCGCGGATGCGGTCCGCGATGCCGATGTCGTCATCACCGTCGGTTATGACCTCGTCGAGTATCCACCGCAGTTGTGGAACCCGGACGCCAGCGAGACGATCGTCCACATCGACTTCGACCCCGCCGAGATCGACCACGAGTACCACCCCGCCGTCGAGCTCGTCGGCGATGTCGCGCATGCCCTGTGGCAACTCAACCGCCGCTTCGAGCGCGACGGCATACCGGACTACGATTTCAGCGCGCAGCGCGTGGCCCGCGAGCGCATGAAGGCCGATATGGAGGAACACGCGGAGGACGACACCGAGGGCACCATCCGGCCGCAGAAGGCGATCTGGGACGTGCGCGAGGTTCTCGGACCCGATGACATCGTCCTGTCCGGCGTCGGCGCCCACAAGATGTGGGTCGGGCGCCATTACCACTGCCATCAACCGAACACCTGCCTCATCCCGAACGGTTTCTGTTCGATGGGCATGCCCCTGCCCGGCGCCATCGGCGCGGCGCTGGTCGCCGACGGCCGCCGGATCGTCGGTATCGCGGGCGACGGCGATTTCCTGATGAACGTGCAGGAAATGGAGACGGCGAAACGGCTTGAATCCGATATCACCATCCTCGTATGGGAAGACGGCGGTTACGGCCTGATCTCCTGGAAACAGGACGACCACTTCGGCAGCCACACCGATCTCGAATTCGGCAACCCGGACTGGCTCCACCTCGCCGAATCGTTCGGCTGGCAGGGGCAGTACGTGAGCAACGCACGCGACCTGCGCGGCGCCCTGCAGAACGCGATCGATCACAAGGGGCCATCGCTGGTGGTAATCCCGATCGACTACCGCGAGAACCAGAAGCTGTCGAAGCGGCTGGGGGTCTTTACCGGGGAATGAACCGGTGCATGCGGGCGTCGGAACCCGCAACGGGTTCGAGCCTGCGTAGGCGCGTTTTCGCCGCAGGCGAACGCGCGCGATTTGCGTGGGAGCGGGATCCGGCGGTTCGGGCATGCCGCGCGCATTCGACCGGTGCGGTGGCGCCGGTCGAAGACGCGCCTACGGGCTGTTTCGTTACGTCGGCGCTGAAATCTCCGACATGCGGTGCGGGTACTTTTCGCGAGCATGACCACCCGCGCTGATTATTCGGCGAGGCCGATCGTGGATACCGGCGGTGCGTCGTTGCCCCAGCTCTGGCGGATGTACGTCGCGACCGCGGCGATCTCGCGGTCGCCGTATCCCTGGAACGGCGGCATGCCATGCGGATACGGGTTGCCGGGCGTGCTGGCGGGGAAGCCACCCCTGCGGATCATGCGGACGATATTGGCCGGGTTGTCCATGGTGATGGCCCGGTTGCCCGCCATCGGGACGACCCCGTCTTCGCCCTCGCCCGACTGGCCGTGACAGTCGGCGCAGTCTTGCGCGTACAGCTCGGCGCCCCGTTCCATCATGGCCTTCACCGTCTCCGGTGAGGGCCGCGCCCGGTACCCCGACATCCGGATTTCGGCCGTCGGCAGCCCGCGCAGGTAGTCGGCCATGGCCCGGGCGTCCGCGGGCTGCAGATATTGCAGGCTGTCGAAAACGACCCCCGCCATCGGGCCCGTCATGGCGTGATCCTTCGCCTTGCCGCTACGCAGGAAATCCGCGGCTTCCGCGGTTGACCAATTCTGCAGACCGGCCTCCTCCGGACTGTTGAGCGACGGGGCGTACCAGCCGTGGATCATACCGCCCGGGGCGTCGGTCGCCGTGCGGACGGCGCCGAACGTGCCGCGCTCCCTATGGCATTCGTCGCAGTGGCCAAGGCCCTCCACGAGATAGCGACCGCGGTGCCACTGTTCATCACGGTCGTCCTTCTTCTCCAGCTTGCCGGGCTCGAAAAAGACCCACTGCCAGAGATTGACCAGGCCGCGGACGCCCCAGGGGAAATCGAGATCGTGGCCACGCGTCTCCCGCTCGACCGGATCGATCGATTGGATCCAGGCGTAAATGGCGTCGATATCGCCCCCCCGGGCATGCTTGAAACTCGGGTACGGACAGGCTGGATACAGCGGCGCACCGTCGGCGCGCTGCCCGCGCAGCATCGCATCGCGGAATTCGATCCGTGACCAGTCGCCGATCCCCGATTCGGCATCGGGCGTGATGTTCGGCGTGCGGAAGGTGCCGAAGTCGGTCTCGAGTGCGAGCCCACCCGCGAGCGGTTCTCCACCGGGTTCGGTATGGCAGCCGCTGCAGTTGCCGACGCGTGCCAGGTAGCGCCCCCGCTCGATGAGTTCGACGCTCGATGTGTCTGCGTTGTCCTCGACCGCGGTGCGGGCCCCGCCACCACCACCATTCGCCAGCATTGCCGTAACGAGCACGGCGGCAGTTAACAATACGGCCGGAACCGTCCAAAGGCGGATCGTGCGGCTCATGACTCGGGCCACTCGACGCTGCCACAACGCATGGGAGGCTCCGTGGCCAGTCCCGAGGCGGGCCGCGTATCGTCGGGCAGCGGGCGCGACGCGAGCCATGCGGCGACCGCTTCGACGTCACGCTCGCTCATGCGCTCGACGATCGTCGCCATGCAGTCCGGCTTCGCCGCCTGCCGGCGGCCGGTGCGCCACGCACCGAGCTGGCCGGCAATGTAATGCTCCGGCAGGCCGATCAGACCGGGCGTGTTCGGCCGCACGCCCGCCAGACGTTCACCGTGGCAGGCCTGGCAGGCGGGGATATCCCGGTCCGGGTCGCCCGTACGGACGAGTTGCGCACCGCGCTCACGCAGGGCTTCACGTTCCGGCGGCGCGGCAGGCTCCGGGTAGGGTGGCTCCTGACCGGAGAACCAGTCGGCGATGGCCGCGAGATAATCGTCCGACATCCAGGCGACCAGGTGATTCATGGTCGCGTGCGTGCGCCGGTGCTCGCGGAAGTTCACCAGCTGGTTGTACAGGTAACCGGCCGGCTTGCCCTCGATACGCGGGACGTAGCCCTCTTCGATCCGGATGCCCGCGGACCCGTGGCAGGCGGTACACGCACGCATGCGCTCGGCCATATCCGACGGCGCGGCCGGTGTCGCCAATACCGGCAACGACAGCAGCCCGAGCAGGACCACAAGCCGCGCCGCCGCCGGGGTCACGCCGGCAGGCCACCCTGCTCGCGCGTTGCCCGGAACTCGATATCGGGCCAACGCTCTTCGGTCATCTGCAGATTCACGCGCGTCGGCGCCAGATAGACCCATTCGCCGGCGTGGTCCTCGGCCACGTTGAGCGGCGATTTGTCGCGCAGCTGCCGCAGTTGCCGTTCGTCGCCGTAGAGCCAGCGGCAGGTCTGTACGCCGATCCCTTCAAACATGCAGTCGACCCGGTACTCGTCGCGCAGGCGCTGGGCGACCACGTCGAACTGCAATGAGCCGACCGCGCCGAGGATCAGGTCGTTGTTGCCGGTGGGGCGGAACAACTGCGTCGCGCCCTCCTCGCAGAGCTGCTCCAGCCCCTTCTGCAGCGCCTTCATCTTCATCGGGTCCTTGAGCTGGGCGCGGCGGAACAGCTCCGGCGCGAAGTTGGGGATCCCGGTGAAGGCGAAGCGTTCGCCCTCGGTGAAGGTGTCGCCGATGCGGATGGTGCCGTGGTTGGGCACGCCGATGACGTCGCCGGGGTAGGCTTCCTCGGTCTGGCCGCGCTCGGCCGCCATGAAGGTCAGCGCCTGGGCGATCTTGGTGTCCTTGCCGGCACGCACGTTGTGGACCTTCATGCCCTTGGCGAAGCGCCCCGAGCAGACCCGCATAAAGGCGATGCGGTCACGGTGCTGCGGGTCCATGTTCGCCTGGATCTTGAAGACGAAGCCGGAGAACTTCGATTCGGTCGGCTCCACCGTGCGGGTCGTGGCCTCGTGTGCCTGCGGCGGCGGGGCGTATTCGACGAACTCGTCGAGCAGCTCCTGGATGCCGAAGTTGTTGATCGCCGAGCCGAAGAAGACCGGGGTCAGTTCGCCGCGCAGATACGCTTCGAGATCGAATTCGTTGCTGGCGCCGCGCACGAGCTCGATCTCCTCGCGCATCTCCGCCGCCTGATCGCCCAGCACCTCATCGAGGCGCGGATTGTCGATCCCGTCGATCTTCTCGCCCTCGACGATGCCACCGTCGTGGCGCGCCGAGAACAGATGGACCTGTTCCTTCCAGAGGTGATAAACGCCCTTGAAGCGCTTGCCCATGCCGATCGGCCAGGTCACCGGCGCACAGCGGATCGCGAGCGTCTCCTCGACCTCGTCGAGCAGCTCCATCGGCTCCTTGCCTTCGCGATCGAGCTTGTTGATGAAGGTCATGACCGGCGTCGTACGCAGGCGACAGACGTCCATCAGTTTCTCGGTGCGCTCTTCGACGCCCTTGGCGACGTCGATGACCATCAGCGCCGAGTCGACCGCCGTCAGCGTGCGGTACGTATCCTCGGAGAAGTCCTCGTGGCCCGGGGTATCGAGCAGGTTGACGATGCGATCGCCATAGGGGAACTGCATGACCGCGGAGGTCACCGAGATGCCGCGCTGCTGCTCCATCTGCATCCAGTCGGCGGTCGCATGGCGCGCGGCCTTGCGGCCCTTGACCGTACCGGCCTGCTGGATCGCCCCGCCATAGAGGAGCAGCTTCTCGGTGACGGTCGTCTTGCCGGCGTCCGGATGGGAAATGATGGCGAGCGTACGGCGGCGCGCCGTCTGTTTGCGGGGATCGGCCATAGGGTTATCGGATGCATTCAGTGGAACGGATCAACGGCCTCGGGAGTCTATTCGAGAAACCCGAGCCATAGCCCGACATTATAACCGCTGAGGACCGTCCTCGTCCGGCTCCGCGAGCCCACGGGCCATGACCAGCGCGTCCTCGCGGCCAAACGGCGCCGGATAGTAGTTGGGACGGCGGCCGACTTCGTGGAACCCCGCCCCCTGGTAGAGCGCGATGGCGCCGTGGTTGGATGGGCGCACCTCAAGGAAGGCGCAGTCGGCATTGGCCGTCACCGCGATGTCCAGCAGATTCGACAACAGCGCGCTCGCGACGCCCGAACGGCGCATGCGGGGGTCGACGCATACGTTGAGGATATGCGCCTCGCCGGCGCGCGCCATCATGATGCCGTGGCCATCGATCCGTCCACCGGAATCGGCCACCAGACAGCAGTAGCCCACCCGCAGGCAGTCCTCGAAGATCCGCTGCGTCCACGGATAGGGGTAACCGCCGCGCTCGACGGCGAGCACGCCCGAGAGGTCGTTCTCGTGCATGGGGCGAATCGTGAAAGCCGGATCGACTATTGCGGCCATGATCGTTACGCCTCGGGGTGTGCCGTCAAATCAGGTTCATCGCACTTTACCTGGAACAGCGGCTCTTACCGAGGCGCGGAGACCCCGGCCGTGATACGGGTGTAGGTCGGACTTCCAGTCCGACAGATCGAAGGCTTCGGCGTGTCGGACTGGAAGTCCGACCTACACCCGAATTACCTTAAATTACGCGCGCCCGGCCTCCAGGGGCAAGGGCCTGCGCAACGATCGGTTCGGCTGGCACGACGACCGCGCATCAGCCGCCATCAGTCGGCCAGCAGGGCGCGCACGGCCTTCAGATCTTCCCACGATTTGCGTTTCTGCCCCGGACTGCGCAGCAGATAGGCGGGATGGTAGGTCACCCGCAACGGCGTGCCATTCGGACCAAAGCGGTGCCAGCGCTCGCGCAGGCGACCGATGGTCTGATCGGACTCGAGCAGACTCTGGGCCGAGATCCGCCCCACGGACAGAATCGCCTTCGGGTCGATCAGTTCGATCTGGCGCCGCAGATAAGCGGCGCAGGCCTGGATCTCCTCGGCCTTCGGATCACGGTTATTCGGCGGTCGGCATTTGAGGACGTTGGTGATATAGACCGTCTGCCGGTCGAGACCGATGGCCGCCAGCATGCGGTCGAGTAGCTGCCCGGCCCGGCCGACGAAGGGCTCGCCGCGGCGATCCTCCTCCTGGCCGGGGGCCTCGCCGATCACGAGCAGATCCGCCGTCATGCCGCCGACGCCGGGCACCGCCTGGGTGCGCGTCTCGCACAGGCTGCAGGCGGTGCACCCGAGGATGGTCTGGTGCAGGGTTTGCGCGTCCATGGAGGCCACATCGCCCGTCGCCGTGGCCCGATCAACGGTTGTGACCGCTGCCGCGTCTTGCGGCACCGGGGATGGCGCCGGCACTGGCCCCTGATCGGGCGCCCTGGTAGACGGGACATCCCCCGTCTCTTTGCGGCCCGGCACCGTATCCCGCGAGCCACGCGGCACCCACACACTCACGCCCATCGCCTCGAGATAGGCCCGTCGTGTCGCCTCGTCCATCGACAGGCTCCCCGGCCTCAGACGTCGGCCGCGGCGATCTGCGGATGCTCGCGAAAGCCCTGCTGATGGAGTTTGTTGAGGCCGTTCACATAGGCCTTTGCCGACGCGATCACGATGTCGGTGTCCGCCGCCTGGCCGTTCACCACGCGATCGCCCTGGAGCAGTCGCACGGTAACCTCGCCCTGGGCGTCGGTCCCGCCGGTGATGCTGTTGACGGAATAGAGCCGCAGTTCCGCCCCGCTCTCCACCAGCGTTTCGATCGCCTTGAAGGCGGCATCGACGGGGCCGTCGCCGGTCGCTTTCGATTGCTTTTCTTCACCGTCGATCAGCAGCGTGATCGACGCCTCCGGCACGACGTCGCTCTCGCAGCAGACATGCAGACGCTTGAGTTGATAGCGCTCGTTGACCTCCTCCGTATAGGCCTCGGTCACCAGCGCCTGCAGATCCTCGTCGAAGATCTCGTGCTTCTTGTCGGCCAGGTCCTTGAAGCGCGCGAACACGTCGTCCAGTTCCGCCGCCGTCTCGAAGGTGATACCCAGCTCCTCGAGCTTGCTGCGGAAGGCGTTGCGACCCGAGTGCTTGCCCATGACCATGCGGTTGTTGTTCCAGCCCACGTCCTGGGCCCGCATGATCTCGTAGGTCTCGCGCGCCTTCAGGACGCCGTCCTGGTGGATGCCGGACTCGTGGGCGAAGGCGTTGGCACCGACGATCGCCTTGTTCGGCTGCACGTGGAAGCCGGTGATGTTCGCGACCAGGCGCGAGGTCGGCAGGATCTCGGTGGTCTCGATATCGGTATCGCAGGGGAATACGTCGCGGCGCGTGCGCACCGCCATCACGATCTCCTCCAGCGAGGCGTTGCCGGCGCGCTCGCCCAGACCGTTGATGGTGCACTCGACCTGGCGAGCGCCGTTCTGGACACCGGCCAGCGAGTTGGCGACCGCCATCCCCAGATCGTCGTGGCAGTGCACCGACCAGACCGCCTTGTCCGAGTTCGGCACGCGCTCGCGCAGGCTGCGGATGAGGCCGCCGTACTGCTCGGGTACGTTGTAGCCGACCGTATCCGGGATGTTCACGGTGCGGGCGCCGGCGTCGATGGCCGCCTCGATGATCCGGCAGAGGAAATCGGCCTCGGAGCGGCCCGCGTCCTCGCAGGAGAACTCGACATCGTCCGTCCACTTCCGGGCCCGCTGCACAGCGGCGACGGCGCATTCCAGCACCGCATCCGGCTCCATCTTCAGCTTGGCCTGCATGTGGATCGGCGAAGTGCCGATGAAGGTGTGCACACGGCTTTTCGGCGCGTCTTTAACGGCCTCGCCAGCGCGGTCGATATCGCTTTCCTTCGCCCGCGCCAGGCCGGCGACCGTGCTGTATTTACAGGTCCGGGCGACGGCCTGAACCGCCTCGAAGTCGCCCTTGCTGGCGGCCGGGAAACCGGCCTCGATAATATCGACCTTCATGCGGTCCAGTGCCTTCGCGATCCGGACCTTTTCTTCTTTTGTCATCGACGCGCCCGGGCTCTGTTCACCGTCGCGCAGCGTCGTGTCGAATACGTACAGTTTCTCGTGGCTCATGACGGACTCCGTCTTCTGCCTGCGCCGCTCTTGGGGGCGCCAATGGTTCGGGCTCGCCGCATCCCGGCCCCTGGTGGGTCGGTGCGGAGGTCTTCGGTTGGGTGCGTTTCGCCTCGCCAGGTCATCTCTCCTGCCCTAAGGCAGGAGGAGAAGCGCGAGCAGAAGCAGGAGGGAGCCGGACAGCAGGGCGTACGTCGGCCGTGCACCGCGGGAAACCGCGACGCGGGAAACGACTTTTCGGCCGGAACGCGCCGTCATGGAGGCTATCCGTCTGAATACTGGCTTGAATATAACGCGCGCGGAACGCTGTGCCAAGCACCGGTTCGTTCGCGCCCGGACGCACGAAGCAGGTCCTCGCCAAGGCGCGAACCCATTCAGCGCTTCACGATTCCCGGGTCAAATCCGAATGGCGCTTACTTAGGCCCACGTAGCCCGGATGGAGCGCAGCGAAATCCGGGGAGCGGCTCGACCAACGTCCCGGATTCCGCCCTTCGGGCTGCATCCGGGCTACCGGGCTGGTGTGGGTCGGACTTCCAGTCCGACGGATCGAAGGCTTCGACGTGTCGGACTGGAAGTCCGACCTACACCAGTCTGAGGCCCACTTGCCGTTCCTTCATGCCTTCCTTCGCGTCCCTTGGCGTCCTTCGCGCCTTGGCGAGAGCCCATTCAGCGCCTCACCAATCCCCAGTCAGATCCCGCAGACGATACCGTTCTTCTCGAAATATCGCTGGTGGTATTCCTCGGCGCGGTAGAAATCGCCAGCGGGGACGATCTCCGTGGCGATGCTCCCCTTCACGCGCCCCGACCACTGCAAATCCTGCTTCGAGGCCTCGGCCGCGGCGCGCTGTTCCTCGTCGACGAAGAAAATCGCCGAGCGATACTGGCTGCCGATATCCGGCCCCTGACGGTTGACCTGGGTGGGGTCGTGGCACTGCCAGAAGGTTTCGAGGAGCTGGTCGTAGGACACCTGCTCCGGATCGTAGTTGACCCGGATCGCCTCCGCGTGGCCGGTGTCCTCGCGGCAGACCTGTTTGTAGCTCGGATTCTCGACGTGCCCACCGATGAATCCGGATTCGACCTCGTTCACGCCACGTACCTGACGGAACGCGTGCTCCACGTGCCAGAAACAGCCAGCGGCGAAGATTGCAGTCGCCATGATCTCGATCTCCAATTGCCTGACGGCATTATCGCATGCCGCGCCGGACCGGGTACTACTAACGCCCGCCCGCTATTCGTCCCCTGCCGCCAGCCAGGCGTCGAAGCGCTCGTCGAGCCGATTGCGGGTGCGCGCGTACCAGGCCACGTCCTTCTCGATCGCCCGATCCATGTGCAGGGGATTGGTCGGCATGTGCGGGCGCATCAGCACGCCGGCCGTCGCATGTTCGCCGACCCGCCGGTTCGCCGAGACCCGGGTCGGGCCGTAGGCGATATGGCGGGTCTGCTCCACCAGCGATTCGGTCCGCGTGGCAAAGCGGATGAAACGGCGCGCGAGATCCGGGCGGGCCGCCCCCCTGGGCACGCCCCAGACCTCCAGTTCGTAGACCTGGGCGTCCCAGACGATCTCGATCGGTTCGTCCTGCACGACCGCCGCGTCAAAAAAGCGGCCGTTGTACCCCATGGCGAATGAAACGTCGGAGCGCAGGAGCAGTTCCACGGCTTCGGCCGGATCGCTCCACCAGACAATGTCGTCGCGGATCCGATCCAGGCGCTCGAACGCGAGCCGCATGCCGCGGTCGGTCGACAGCAGGCTGTACAGATCCTCCGCCGGCACGCCGTAGGAAATCAGCGCCCATTCGAGCAGCGCATCGGGACGGCGATGGAACGCGCGTTGGCCCGGGAAACGCTCCGAATCGAACAGGTGCTCGATCCGGTACGGCTGCGCGCCCGGGAAGCCCCGCTTGTCGAAGGCGTAGACCATCGAGAACACGTTGTGAGCCACGCCGCAGGGGGTAAAACTGCCCTCGATGAAATCCCGTTCCGCGGTAGTGCCATCCGGCGCGGCGGCCAGCGTGCCGCGATCAAACGGCTCCAGCAGGCCCTCGTCGCAGGCCTGGCGGTGATCCGCCATGGTCATATCGGCGACATCCCACGCCGGACTGCCGCTGGTCACCTGGTCGCGCAGCGATTCGACACCGCCCGAGTAAGCGGCCGTATGGATCGACACGCCGGACTCCGCGGCGAACGGATCGAAATAGGCCTGGCGCTGGCTTTCCTCGTACACCCCGCCCCAGGTCGCGACGGTGAGCGGTTCGGGATCGTCCGCGGCCAGAGCGGCTCCGCAGACCAGCAGGCAAGAGAGCGCGAGCCGTCTCATGGCGCGGCGTGTTCCTCGCGCCGGATGCCGTACATCGTATCCCGGTAGGCGCGCACGATAACCGCCTGCGCGATCACCCCGACGATGCGCTGGCTGTCGCCCGCCTCGAGCACCGGCAACATCTCGCCGATATTCGATTCGGCGTGTTTGAGGGCCGCCCAGATCGAGGTATCTACCCGCAGCGCCTCGTCATCCCAGGCGGCAATGCTGTCGACGGTCGCGTTGGGCTCGCGCGTGATTGCGACCAGCAGTCGACTGAGGGTGATGGTGCCGAGATAGTTGCGCTCCCCGTCGATCAACTGTGCCTCCGTCGTCTCCGCCGCGATCAGCCGATCGCGGAGCACGCCCAGCGACTCGCCGGGGTGGGCCTCGACGAAATGCCGGGTGATGTAGGACCCGATCGTGCTGTGGTCGAGCACCAGCTGATCGCGGCCCATGGTCAGATCGCAGCCGCGCGCCCTGAGCGCCTCGTCGAACATGGAACGGCCGAACAGGCGATAGGACACGAGGTTCGCGAACACGACGCTGACCATGACGGCGGTGGTCAGTTCGTAGTTCCGGGTCAACTCGAACACGATCAGGATGGTCGTGATCGGCCCGCCGATGACGGGGCTGGTGACCGCGGCCATCCCGCAGATCGCGTAGACGCTGATCGAATCGGCCGCGCCCGGCACCAGCGGTGTCGCCACATAACCCGCCAGCGCGCCGTACAGCGCACCGATCACGAGCGCCGGGCTGAAACTCCCGCCAGCGAAACCGAACCCCAGGCACAGGGCCGTGGCAATGATCTTCGCGACCATGAGCAGGCCGAGTTCGCCGGCCGAGAACGCCTCCGGAATAATCGCGAAGCGCAGGGTCTCCTTGCCGATCCCCAGCACCTCGGGCGTCCACAGCGCCATGATCCCGAGCGCGGCACCGGCGGCCGCCGGGCGCAGCGGCACCGGCAGGCGCGAGGCCCGGGCCAGGCGCCCGGCCAGCACGACCGCGCGCATGAAGGCGATTGCCACCAGGGCGCCGGCGATCCCGAGCACGATGAACGCACCGAACTCGGTCGGGGCGACCTCCGGGACCACGTCCACCCGGAACAACGGCTGCGTCGCGAAGACGTAATTGGTCAGGACGAAACCGATAGTGGACGCGACCGTGATCGGCGCGAAGGCCTTGAGCGAGTAATGCCGGAGGATGACCTCGTGGGCGAACAGGATGCCCGCGATGGGGGCGTTGAAGGCCGTCGAGATCGCCGAGGCGACACCGCAGCCAATCCCGATGGTCCCGAGCGTGGCGCTGCCGGCCGGCATCCAGCGCGCAATCGCGGAGCCCAGCGTCGCGCCGAGATGGACCAGCGGCCCGTATTGGCCGACCGAGGCGCCGGCGCCGAGCGAGGTAATGGCGGCACCTGCACTCGCCAACCCCGCCCGCAGGCTCAGCCGGCCATGCCCGCTCTGGGCGACCTCGATCACGTCGGGCGGTCCATGGACGCGGCCACCGGGCAGAACGTAGCGATTGAGCAGTCCGACCAGCAGCCCACCGGTCGCCAGCACCGCGACGGTCACCCACGGCAGCCAGCGCCAGTCGCCGTGGATCATGCGGCTGCGCGCCGATATCCACAGAACGTCGTTAAGCCACTCGACGGCGGCGACGAAACCGGTGGCGGCGAGCGAGGCAACGCCCCCCAGGATCAGCCCGAGCAGGCTGACCGCCAGCGCGCGCCGCGCGACGCTGATCAGGTCCGCTGCCTGCGCCAGCACGCGGGCCCGGGCCGTCATCCGGCCCGACGCCTTGCGGCGTGCCGATTGCGATCCGGTCCGAGCAAGTACCGAGCCCCTGTCCCTGGTGGCCACCATTCTGCCACGGAGCCGGCGGGCGCGTTAGGACGCGCAGCCCGACCGGCGATCACGCCCCTTACTCCATCAGATCGGCGTTGTCGCGCGCCGCCCGAGCGATCTCGCGGGCGGTGATGACGCCGCACAGGTCGTCGATCGACAGCGAATGCCCGACGATCACGATCTCGCTGCTGCTCGAGCGCAGCGCCCGCATCAGGACCGACCAGCGCATACCCGGTGGCACCAGCAGGAAATCGGTCCAGACCAGTTGCTCGGGATCGTGATCGGCCAGCAGCCACGGCCGTTCCTCATGCGCCAGGCCATGGATCCTGCCATCGCGCATGACGACCGCATAGCGCGCCTCGTGATCGGCCGCCCGGGTGCGACACCACTCCCTGAGATGGTCGGACTCGACGATCTCGAAGTTGCGACTCATCACCTTGCGCGCATCCATGGTCACGGACATGGCGGCCTGCAGGCCCTGCGGCACACCGCGCCCGCGCCGCGCCAGCTTGAGCGTGTAAATGCTCTCGCTGACCAGGCGCACGCGGACGACGTAGGCCAGCGCCACGGTGATGATGATCGGCAGGATGGCGGAGTAGTCGAGCGTCTGCTCGAAGATCATGGCGATCGCGGTCACGACGGCCGAGGTCGTCGCGCCGACCATACCGGCCATGCCGGCGACCGCGAATACGACCGGGTCGATCTCGATTCCGGGCAGCAGCACACCCGCAAGCTCGGCCCAGGCCGCGCCGAGCGTCGCGCCCAGGAACAGCGACGGCGAGAAGACACCGCCCGAGGCCCCGGTCCCCAGGGTCAACGCGGTCGCCAACAACTTGGCGGCGAACAGCACAAGCAGGAACAGGGGATCGGTGAGGACGCCGCGCAGCACATCGAGAATCGTGGCGTAGCCCACGCCGGCGACGTAATACTCGCCGGTGTAGACCAGGAACCCGTAGATCATGAGCCCGACAATCAGCATCGCGCTCATGTGGCACAGGTACTCGTTGTCGAACAGGCCGTTGAAGCGATCCTCGATCCAGTAGATGGATCGCACGAAGGCCGCGGCCGCCAGCCCGATCAACAAACCGAATGGCACGCACAGCAGCAACTGATAGGTGCCGATCAGATGATCGGAGAACAGATCGACCGCCGGGATCTCGAACGTCGGCCCGATGCCGGAGTAGAGCCGACCGATGAACGTGGCCGTCACGGTCGCACTCGCGACCACGGCGATGTTGAGGGCGCTGACCGAGACCAGCAGCAGTTCGACCGCAAACGCCAGTCCGCCCAGCGGGGCGTTAAAGGTGGCGGCGATCCCGGCGGCCGCCCCGGCGCCCACCAGTACGATCCGCTGACGGGCCGGCATCGCCCGGAAGCCCGCGGCCAGCGCCCCGAACGAGGAGCCGATCTGGATAATCGGACCCTCGCGCCCGACCGATCCACCGCTGCCGATCGATACCGCCGAGGCCAGCGCCTTCGCCACGACGGTGACCGGGCGGATGCGACCGCCGTGGTAGTAGATCGCGTGCATCACCTCCGGTACGCCGCTGCCACGCGACTCCGGCGACAGCGTATTGGTGATCCACGTGACGATCGCCGCGCCGACGACCGGCACGAAGATCACGCCCCAGCCCCACGGGCTGATCGCCAGGTGCTGATCCGGCTCGAAATGAAAACCGAACTCGGCGTAGAACAGAAGGCTTTCGAAGAACGCGATCGTGCCCTGGAAGAGAATCGATCCGACGCCGGCGAGGATGCCGACGATCAGGGCCATGATGAACATGTCCCAGGCGGGCAGGAGTTCTTTTTCTTCGGTACTCGCGTACCGCTCTTTGTCGGGATCACTCATGCAGATATGAGGACGACGCTTGACCGTGGCCGCACGGGGTCTGACTGAACGAAATCGCCCCGGCCCGCGTGTCCGCGGGCCGGGGCGATCGGGGGGTCAATGGATCAGGCCGCCTCTTCCATATCGCTCGAGTAACGACCCAGCATCGCTTCGCTGTTGAGCTTAGCCCGCTGGAACAGCGCCGCCTGCGCCGCCTCGATATTCGCGTCCTCACCCCGCCAGGTCTGCATGACCGGACCCTGCAGCGCACGGGCGTAGGAGAAGCCGAGCTTCCACGGCTGTTCGCCCAGCCGATTCATGGCATCGAGATGCTGCGTCGCGCGCACCGGCGACTGACCGCCGGAGAGGAACACGATCCCGGGTACGGCGGCCGGCACCAGCTCCCGCGCCAGTGAGACGGTTTCCTCGGCGACCTCGTCCACGCTCGCCTGCTCGGAACAGGCCTTGCCGGAGAGCACCATGCTCGCCTTGAGGAGCGAGCCCTCGAGCAGCACGTCCTGGCGGTGCATCTGGTTATACAGGTGATACCAGGTCTCGGCCGTGGCCTGCCGGCATTGCTCGATGGTGTGGTCGCCGTCGATCAGCACCTCCGGCTCGACGATCGGCACGATGTCGGCTTCCTGGCAGAGCGCGGCGTAGCGTGCCAGCGCATGCGCGTTTGCCTCCATGCAGCCAGTGGTCGGCATGCCCTCGCCGATCGTGATCACGGCGCGCCATTTCGCGAAGCGCGCACCGAGTTCGTAATACTCAGCGAGGCGTTCGCGCAGGCCATCGAGGCCCTCGGTGACTTTCTCATCGCCAAAGCCGGCGAGTGGCTTTGCGCCCCGGTCGACCTTGATACCCGGGATCACGCCCTTGTCCGAGAGGAGCTGCGGCAGCGGCGTGCCATCGGTCGCGCTCTGGCGAATGGTCTCGTCGAACAGGATGATACCGCTGAGATAACGCTCGATATCCGGCGTGGTGAACAGTAGCCGACGATACGCCAGACGGTTCTCCTCGGTCGATTCGACACCGATTTCACTGAAACGCTTCGCGATCGTCGGACCGCTCTCGTCAGCGGCAAGCAGCCCCTTGCCGGGCTCGACGAGCGCATTGGCGACCGTGATCAGTTGACTGGTATTCATTGGAGAGGCCCTTCCCGTTTATAGGTCTTGCATGTGCCGCAGTGGGCGCCGCGTGGTCGTTGAGTGGTTGCGCCGGATTATAGCAGCGGCTGCGCGGGGCGGACTACGCGACAGCCCCCGCATGACTCATCCATCGGCGTCACTCCACCACTCGGAGCGCGCCAGCCGCGAACGCAGTTCCTGATCGCTGAAATCCGCGAGCATGGACTGGGCCTCGGCTGCGTTGTCCGCCTCGAGCGGCAGCCAGCACACGGCGCTGTCGCCCGTCGCCGCGAACATCAAGGTGATCGCACCGTAAGAGCCCGCCGACACGGCCGCCGTCCATTCGACGCCTTCGCTGTCATGGAACCGTCGCATCGGCGTCCCGACTTCAGTGGCGGCCGGCGCCGTCGTCGACGTGCGGACCGGGATCACTGGTCGCATCATCGCCCGCATCGTCATGCCCGCTGCCGCCTTCTGCCTGGTCGCCAGCGCCCGGGTGCCGACGACCCCGACGCCGCAGCCGGCGAAAGAGCCACCATGCCGGCCCCGACAGGGCATACAGGGCGAACCCGGCGAAGATGACGACCGGCGGATCGATGGTCGCGAACACGAACAGCATGACCACGGCCAGCATCATGACGAACGGCACGCGGCGGTGACCGCCGAGATCCTTGAAGCTGTAATACGGGAGGCTCGTGACCATCAATAGCCCGGAGGCCAGCGTCACGGCGAAGGCGGGCAGCATCAGTTCTTCGCCGCTGACGCCGAAACTGCCCGCGACCCAGACCATGCCCACCATCACCGCTGCTGCCGAGGGACTCGCAAGCCCCTGGAAAAAGCGTTTGTCGGTCTTGCCGATCTGGGTATTGAAACGTGCCAGCCGGAGCGCACAGCAGGCGGTATAGATAAAGGCCACCAGCCAACCGAGCTGGCTCCAGCTCGCGACGACCTCACCGACATCCTTGAGCGACCACTCATACACGATCAGGGCCGGTGCCACGCCAAACGAAACCATGTCCGAAAGGCTGTCGTACTCGGCGCCGAAATCGCTCTGGGTATCGGTCATGCGGGCGACGCGCCCGTCGAGCCCGTCGAGCACCATCGCGACGAGGATCGCGATCGCGGCCGGAGCGAAATTGCCCTGCAGGGCAGCCACGATGGCGAAAAAACCGGCGAACAGTGCACCGGTCGTGAACAGGCTCGGCAACAGATAGATGCCGCGCCGGCGTTTACGTTCATCCGCTGTGGTCAATGACAACTCCCCGGGGCATCAGCCCCCGTGTACCAGCTGGCACAGCAGGGTCGCGCCCGCCTCCACCGACACGCCCGATTGTACCGCGGGGGTACTCTCGGGTGGCAGATAAAGGGTGACGCGCCGTCCCCAGCCGGCCAAACCCCGTCGCTGCCCCTGACCGACCCGCTCACCGGGCTGGACGGACCAGCGCAGCGGACCCCGGAACAGGCGCGGACGGCTCACGCAGAAGACGACATCGTCGCCCTCGTCCGTGCGCAGATGGATCGCGAGGCGCTCACCATCGATGTGCCCCGGAATCTCCGGCCCGGCCCAGATCTGGACGATTCGCCCCTCGGCCGGACTGCACAGGATCGCCGGAGCGATCGGACCCTGTTGCACCACGACCGCGAGCGCATCGCGGCGTAGGAAGGGATCCTCGATGCGATCCACGGAGTCCACGCGGCCATCCACCGGACTGACGATACCGAGCGGATGGGACGGGACATTGCGCTCGGGATCGCGCCCGAGGACATAGATACCGGCACCGGCGAGCACCGCCACTGCCACGAAGCCCCATGCACCGCTGACGGCAGCACCCAGACCGGTCAGGACCGCGATCCCGAACGGCAGGCGAAAGAGGGTCAGCAGGCGCATAGAGCGGGCCGGTATCCGTTTCCCCGATCAGTTCTTCGACTTGTCGACAATCTTCGACGAGGCGATCCACGGCATCATCGAGCGCAGCTTGTCGCCAACCTGCGTAATCTCGTGCTCGTCCGCGATGCGGCGGTTCGCTTTGAGGACCGGCGCATTCGCCTGGTTCTCGAGAATGAACTCGCGGGCGAACTCGCCGTTCTGGATCTCATCGAGGATCCGACGCATCTCGGCCTTGGCCTCTTCGTTGATGATCCGCGGTCCACGCGTGAAACCACCGTACTCGGCCGTATTCGAGATAGAGTAGTTCATGTTGGCGAGACCGCCCTCATACAGCAGATCGACGATCAGCTTGGTCTCGTGCAGGCACTCGAAATAGGCCATTTCCGGCGCATAACCGGCCTCCACGAGCGTCTCGTAACCATTCTGGATAAGCGACCCGAGACCGCCGACCAGCACCACCTGCTCGCCGAACAGATCGGTCTCGGTCTCTTCCTGGAAGGAGGTCTCGATCACACCGGCGCGGCCGCCACCATTGGCGGACGCATAGGCCAGCGCGATATCGCGGGCCTGACCGGACGAATCCTTTTTGACCGCGATCAGGCTCGGGACGCCGCCGCCTTGGGTGTAGGTCGAACGCACGAGGTGCCCGGGGCCTTTGGGCGCCACCATGATGACGTCGAGGTCAGCACGCGGCTCGATCTGGCCGTAATGGATGTTGAAACCGTGCGCGAAGGCCAAAGCCGCCCCCTGCTTGATATTCGGCAGGACGCGCTCTTCGTAGATCGCCTTCTGATGCTCGTCCGGTGCCAGCAGCATCACCACATCGGCGGCGGCGACGGCGTCCTCGATCGAGGCGACCTTGAGGCCCGCGTTGCTGGCCTTCTGTTCCGAGGCCGAGCCCGGGCGCAGACCGACGATCACATCGACACCGGATTCTTTCAGGTTGTTCGCATGGGCATGGCCCTGCGAGCCATACCCGACGATCGCCACTTTGCGCTTCGTGATCAGCGACAGGTCGGCATCTTTGTCGTAATAGACGTTCATTGCGTAATACTCCGTCTGTTCGTTGTGCGTTCGGTGTGGTTAGTTCCGTGTAGCCCGGATGCAGCGAAGCGGAATCCGGGGAAACACCTCTTCGGGCGCTGTCCCCGGATTCCGCTTCGCTGCATCCGGGCTACGGAATCGGTTTTCGACCGTTTGACCGGCGGAGATCAGTAGCGCAGCACCTTCTCGCCGCGCGCGATACCGGTCGCTCCGGACCGCGCCACTTCAAGGATCGTGTGCTCCCCGAGCGCGTTCATGAATGCGTCGATCTTCTGGCCATCGCCGGTCAGCTGAATGATGTAACTCTTTTCCGTCACGTCGACGATCTGACCGCGGAATATGTCGACCAGGCTGCGGATTTCCTCGCGCCCAGTGCCCTCGGCGCGCACCTTGATCAGCAGCAGTTCGCGCTCGACGTGGCTCGACTCCGTGAGCTCGGACAGGCGCACGACATCGACCAGCTTGTTCAACTGTTTGGTGATCTGTTCGACGATCTCGTCCGTGCCCGAGGTCACGATGGTCATGCGCGACAGCGAGCGGTCGTTGGTCGGCGCGACCGTGAGGGACTCGATGTTGTAGCCACGGGCCGAAAAAAGCCCGGACACGCGGGACAGCGCGCCGGACTCGTTCTCCAGCAACAGGGATATGATATGCCGCATTCGACGGATTCCTTCAGGCCAGTTCGCGGTCGCTCGACAGGTGCATCTCGTGATGTCCCTTGCCGGCTGCGATCATCGGGTAGACGTTTTCCGTCTGGTCCGTGATGAAATCAAGGAAGGTGACCTCACCCCGCCGTTCCAGCGCCTCGCGCAACGCGCCCTCGACATCGGCCTTGTTCTCGACCCGCACGCCCCGATGCCCGTAGCTCTCGGCGAGTGCCACGAAATCGGGCAGAGCGTCCACGTAGGAATGGGAGTAACGCTTGGAATAAAAGAACTCCTGCCACTGGCGGACCATGCCCATGTAGCGGTTGTTCAGATTGACGATCACGACCGGCAGGTCGTACTGCTTCATGGTCGAGAGCTCCTGGATACACATCTGGATACTGGCCTCGCCCGTCACGCAGACGACCGTCGCATCCGGATGCGCCAGCTTGACCCCCATCGCCGAGGGCAACCCGAAGCCCATCGTCCCGAGGCCGCCGGAGTTGATCCAGCGCCGCGGCTTGTCGAACTTGTAGAACTGGGCGGCGAACATCTGATGCTGCCCGACGTCGGAGGTCACGTAGGTCTCCGAGTCCTTCGTCAGCTCGTACAGCTTCTCGACCACGTACTGCGGCTTGATGACGTCCGCCTCGGTGTCGTAGGCCAGACAGTCGGTCGCCGCCCAGCGGCGGATCTGCCCCCACCAGGTCTCGAGCGCCTGCGGGTCCGGATGCCGGTTGCTGGCGCGTACCACTTTGAGCATATCCTCGAGCACATGGCGGACATCACCGACGATCGGCACGTCGACGTGCACGTTCTTCGAGATCGAGGCCGGATCCACGTCGATGTGCACGATCCGGGCGTGCGGGCAGAAGTGCTCGAGTTCGCCGGTTACCCGATCGTCGAACCGCGCACCGATGGCGAACAGGACGTCGCATTCGTGCATCGCCATGTTCGCCTCGTAAGTCCCGTGCATGCCGAGCATGCCCACGAACTGCTCATCCGTGGCCGGATACGCGCCGAGCCCCATGAGGGTATTGGTGATCGGATAGCCCAGTTCGCGGGTCAGCGCGGTCAGCTCCTCGGAGGCATCACTGAGAATGACGCCGCCCCCGGAGTAGATCATCGGCCGTTCGGCCGACAACAGCAGATCCACGGCCTTGCGGATCTGGCCGGGGTGTCCCTTGACGGTCGGGTTGTACGAGCGCATCCGGATCTGCTCCGGGTACTCGAACGGGATCTTGATATGCGGGGCCGTGATGTCCTTCGGGATATCGACCAGCACCGGGCCCGGGCGGCCCGAGGTCGCCACGTAGAACGCCTTGGCCATCGTCTCGGCCAGATCCTCGATCCGGTCGACGAGGAAGTTGTGTTTGACGCAGGGTCGCGTGATGCCGATGGCATCGCACTCCTGGAACGCGTCGGATCCGATCGACTTCGTCGCGACCTGGCCTGACAGGATCACCATCGGGATGGAGTCCATGTTGGCCGTCGCGATGCCGGTCACGCAGTTGGTGACCCCGGGGCCCGAAGTGACGAGCACGACGCCGGGCTTCCCGGTCGAGCGCGCATAACCGTCCGCCGCGTGCACGGCGCCCTGTTCGTGGCGTACGAGGATGTGCTCGACGGCGTCCTGCTGGTACAGCGCGTCGTAGATATGCAGCGCCGCACCACCGGGATACCCGAAGATATGCTCGACCCCTTCACGCCGAAGGGCCTCCATCACGATTTCACCGCCGGACAATTCCACGGTACAACTCCCCCGAGAGTCGAAGAGAAACGGAGCCGCGGCCGACCGCTGCTCCGCCGCCCGCAGCGCGGACGGCTGAACCGTCAAGTGTAATACGCCAGACCGCGGATTTCACGGGGAATGAGGGGCTTACTCGCCCGGGCGATCGGTTCCCGCCCCGGGAATGCCCCGCGCAGGCACCCCGCCCGCCTTCCGTCGGGTACTCTGGGGCACTCGTAATTACGTAAAGGTAATGGGCAATCGGCTCCAGCCTGGCCATAATCGGGACTCCGGGTACGGCCGCGGGCGGCGGCATGGATGTCCGTTCGACAACTGCCGCCCCCACACCGCCGGATCGTTGCATCCGGAGACGAATGAATTGATCCGACGCATAACGATCCTGATGCTGCTGGCCTCCGTGACCGGCGCTCCGGCAGCCACCGCCAGCGAACTCCCCGCCATGGGTGAGCCCGTGGACCGAGTATTGTCGCCCCGCCAGGAGGCCGAGATCGGCCGCGAGCTGATGGCGCAGGCGCGACGCACGCTCGACCTCAATCACGACCCCGAGATCGCGGCGTATCTCGACGCCGTGGGCCGCCGACTGGCGGTCCACAGCGACTCGACCCCGGTGAACGGATACACGTTCTTCGTCGTCCGCAACCCCTCGATCAACGCCTTCGCCGGCCCCGGCGGCTACATCGGCGTGCACTCCGGGCTGATCCTGGAAGCCACGAGCGAAGCCCAGCTGGCCGGCGTCATGGCACACGAAATCGCCCATGTGTCGCAACGCCACATCGCCCGCTCGTTCGCACGCAGCCAGCGCGACAGCTATGCCACGCTGGCGGCGATCCTCGCGGGGATCGTGATCGGCTCCCAGAATCCGCAGGCCGGCCAGGCGGCAATCACCGGCGGCATCGCCGCCGAACAGCAGCGCCGGATCAATTACACGCGCTCGAACGAATACGAAGCCGACCGGATCGGGATCGCCCTGCTTGCGCGCGCCGGTTATTCGCCGGCCGGGATGACGGAGTTCTTCGAAACACTCATGAAGGCCTCGGGAGCGGGCGGCGGGCAGGTGCCCGAGTTCCTGCGCACGCACCCGTTATCGCAGAACCGGATTGCCGAGGCGGCCGCGCGCGCCGAATCGCTCGAGCGCCCCGACCAGCGCCGCGACACGCTGTCCTTCCAGCTCATGAAGGTCCGCATCCAGGCCGAGTACAGCGACCAGCCCGGCCGGCTCCACGACCTCTGGCGACAGCGTGAGCCGAGCGACGACGCAAACCTCGCGGCCGCGCGGGAATACGGCCTCGCCGTGCTTGAACTGCGGCTTGACCAACCGGAAACCGCGCGTGAGCGCCTCGACGAACTGTATGCGAACGCACCCGACAACCTGCATTACGGTCTCGCCCTGGCGCGGGCCCTGCAGGCCACCGGCGATGGCGAGGAGGCACTGGCGACCTGGCGTGACACGAGCGCCCTGCATCCGGATAGCTACCCCGTGGCGGCCACGGGTCACGAACTGCTGCTGGCAAATGATCAAGCCGATCGGGCGATCGAACTCGTCACCGATTATCTGCGTGGCGATGGCCCCATCGAGCCCGAGGCGTGGCGCCTGCTCGCGGAGGCCGCGGATGCCGCCGGACGCCCCGGGCGCAGCCATGAGGCGCTGGGCGAATACTACGTGCGCATTGATCGCCTCGAGCAGGCCCTGACGCAGCTCGAACTCGCGCTGCGGCGTGCCCAATCCGGTTCGACCGAGCACACGCGGCTGTCGACGCGCGTCGAGCAGGTCCGCGAACTGCGTCGCCAGCGGCTCGCGAGTAATCCCCTTGGCGGCTGAATACGAAGCAACTTGCAGCCCGTTTTCACGATGTGGCACCCAAGGGCTATCATGGTCCGGTCCGCTCACCGGCGCCCGTTGACGGGCCGTAGCGCAATCATTCCGGAATCAAGGAGAAGGAAAATGGTCCGACGCATGCTCAGCACGACCGCGGTCTTCGCCGCGCTGGCGTTCGCCCAACCGGCACTGGCCGCCGAGACCTATGTCTTCGACAAGGCCCACACGAACATCCAGTTCAGTTGGGATCACTTCGGCTTTTCGACCACCAGCGCCGGGTTCGAAGAATTCTCGGGTGAACTCCAGTTCGATCCGGAAGACCGGGCCAACAGCTCCATCGAGGTGACGATCGACCTCGACTCGGTCGACAGCGGCTTCGATACTTTCAACGAACACCTGACGGAAAAGCCCGAGTGGTTCAATACCGACGAGTATCCGGAGGCCACGTTCACCAGCACCGGGATCGAGGCACTCGGCGAGGATCGCCTGCGCGTGACCGGAGATCTGACGCTCAAGGGCGTCACGAAAGAGATCACCCTGGAGACGACGATCAACAAGATTGGCAAGCACCCCGTCTCGAACGCGAAGACCATCGGCTTCGACGCGACCACCACAGTCAGCCGCAGCGCGTTCGACATGGGCCAATATGCGCCCAGCGTGGGTGACGAGGTGACCATCAGCATCTCATCCGAGATGCAGCGCGAGTCGGACCTCTAAGCGGGGAGCCCCGGGCGGGCCCACTCGCCCGGGGCGAATCCAATGCGCCTGCGCAATACTTCGACCAACTGGGGTGCGATCGCCAAGTTATTCCACTGGCTGATCGCGCTTTTCATCATCACCAACCTCGGCCTCGGTTACTGGGCCGAGGGACTGGCCCTGTCACCGACCAAGGTGGAGGCCTTCTACTGGCACAAGAGCATCGGGCTGACGGTGCTCTGGCTTGCGCTTTTACGGCTGTTGTGGCGGTTCACCAACCCGAGCCCGCGCCTGCCGACCGGCATGGCCGGTTGGGAACGGGCCCTTGCCCACTTCAGCCATGTGCTGCTCTACGTGCTGATGATCGCGATGCCGCTGTCGGGCTGGGTGATTCACTCGGCGGCCAATTTCCCGCTTGATCTGTACGGGGTTTTCCCGGTGCCCGACATCGTCCCGTCGAGTACCGACGAATCCGCGGTCGGCGACCTGGCGAAAGCGGCCCACTACTGGATGTTCATCGCCATCTGCGCGCTGCTCACGCTGCATGTCCTCGGCGCGCTCAAGCACCACATCGTCAACCGCGACGACGTGCTCAAGCGGATGCTTCCCTTCAGTCGCGCGAGCGATCCGATTCGCGGAGAGTAATATGCAACCGCATTTGCCGGGGTTTCCGATCCCTGCCCTGCTCCTGCTGCTGGCGGCGGCCATGCCGGCCCATGCCGGCAACTGGTCCGTGATTCACGAGGAGAGTCGTCTCGGGTTCACGGCAACCCAGACCGGCAGTGAGTTCAGCGGCCAATTCGAGAATTTCGACGCCGACATGACCTTCCACGCCGACGATCTCGCCGCCAGCGCCTTCAACGTGAGCGTCGACGTGACGAGCGTGAACACGGGCTCGAACGATCGCGACAGCACGCTGGCCGACGAACCCTGGTTCTGGTTCGAGAAGTTCCCCCGGGCGCGGTTCGAAACGAAGCGGATCGTGCACGAGGACGGCGACACATACGAAGCGGTCGCCGATCTGACCATCAAGTCGAACACCCATGAGGTCACCCTGCCGTTTACCTGGACACGGCAGGGCGACGAGGCACGTATCGAGGGCAAAGCCACCGCGATCATGCAGGGCGGCCTGAGCATGGATCGCACGCGCTGGGAGGTAGGGACCGGCGAGTGGTCGTCCGGCGATACCGTGGGACGGCAGGTGGATGTCGAGGTTGACCTGCTGCTGAGGCATGAAGGGGACTAATACCGGATCGACCGGCCCAGGGTCGAAAACGCGGCCGCAGAAGCCGTTGAGCACGCCGCGACCGATCTGTCACCCGGCAGCGTATTCCGCATGCCGCTACGAATCGATCAGCTCTCGCATTCTTCCGTCAGCGCGCAAGTGCCTGTACTTCGCCCGGAAAGCGGCTGCATGGCGCCGTGGTTTTTCAGAGTGCAGTACATGATCCAATAGTGCGTCGCATTGAGGCTGCGTTGACTTTGGCCCGCCCCAATCTCCTCCACCGAACGCGGCCACCCGCTGGGCCGTCTCGAGCTGTTCGGTCTGGGTGGGGAGAACGCCGACGGGACAGCCGGCGTGCAAAGCCGCGTAGAGCGTATCGTGGCCACCATGGCAGATGGCCGTGTCGGCGCCCGCCAGGACCGGCGCCAGAGCGAATGGACTCCTGCTCAGCACGATCGGACTGCCGCGACACTTCTCCATCATCTCGCGGCCCGCATCCGGGCAGAAAACGCGCGCGCTGCACCCGCTGGTGTGGAGGGCGTTGAACAACAAACGGGCGTGTGGCTCGCTTGCCTTGAGGTAGGCAAAGACCCGGGGTCCCGATTCGCTCCACTGTGGATCGATGCCACGCGTTTCCAGCAGCAGGGGCCCTGCATACTCATCGCCGTCCCGATCGGGGAACGGATCGAGTTCCGCAACCGTCGCCAGCACATCGTCGGGCGTGCGCAAGAGATCGACCAGGTTACCGGGCACATTCGGGACATCTCCGACCGCTCGGCGAATGCGATCCAGCACCTGTTGTTCGACCCGGTCCACCCGTTGGCGCTCCCTGGGTGACGCACTCGCGAACGGCCGCAACGGCGACTCGCGCGGTGGAAGCGTGAAGCCGTGTCCCATTGCGAATACGCGTCGTCCATCGAGTCGAGCGGCGAGCACGGCGCTGGGCGCGTACTCCGCGATCACCAAGCTGGCGTCGACAAGATCGAAAGTGGCACGCCAGGCGTCGATCCGACCGCGAAGTCGCCGCGGGTCGCGGAACCCCGACATGTACAGCACGTCGGCCAGGCTGGCCGGCGGCGGCCGCCAGGTCCGTTGCACACGCTCCGGCAAAGGTGCCTGCAACACGGGCACATCACGCAGGCCCTCGACCTCCCTCGTGCGGGTCGTGTCGCGCGCAACGACGACCGGGTCGCGGCCGGCCTCGCGAACGATCCGCGCCACGGCAGCGCAGCGATGCAGATGGCCGAGATGCCCCCCCACCTCCCACGCGATGACGACCCGGTTGGAACCGTTTCGAGCGTCCACTCAGCGTTCCTTGCCCGCGTAATCCAGCATTTTGGCCACGGGCGACAACACGTACTCGAGCACGCTCCGCTGCCCGAGCTTGATCTCGGCCAGCACCTTCATGCCCGAGCGCAGCTCCAGCCGTTCGCCCTCGTACTCCAGGCGTTGCTTCGCGAGCTCGATCACGGCGGCATAGCGTCCCTGCATGCGCGGATCCTGTTCACGGTCGCTGCGCGCGTCCGGACTGACGCGTTGGATCGTGCCTTCGACGGTGCCGAATCTCTGGAACGGATAGGCGCTCAGCTTCACGCGCGCCTGCTGGCCCGCGTGAACGAAACCGACATCCTGATTCGAAATCATCACCTCGGCACGCAGCGCTTCTCCGGCGGGCACGATCGACAGCAGCACCGTGCCGGAGGGCGTGACCGACCCCTCGGTATGCACGGCGAGGTCCTTGACCGTGCCGTCGCGCGGCGCCCGCAGTTCGAGGAGCCCGTTGCGTACCCGCTGCTTCTCCCAGCCGGCGCGGAGGCCGAACATATCCGCCGCCAACTGATTGCGACGGCGGATCAAGCGTTGGCGGCGGGTTGTGGTCACCTCCCCGAGTTCCGCCCGCGCCTCGCGAATCCGTCGCTCCATCGCCTCGATCCGTTCGCGCTGCGCCTCGAGGTCGGCTTCGGCCTCGATACGTGCGCGGCGACGTTCCAGAATATCGAGGCGTGCGACCGCCTGTTCCTCGCCGAGTTCGGCGTAGGCCTGCTCATACTCGCGATCGACAACAAGCGTCCGCTCAAGCTTGTCGCGCACCGCGCGCGCCACGTCGAGTTCCTGAATTGCCCGCTCAAGCGCCGCGTTCCGAGTTTCAACAGCGCCCCGGTGCGCCTGCCGTTCACTGACGTATTCCGAACGCACCTGGCTGAACAACGCGGGATCGTCATCCGGCGCACGCTCGAACGGCTCCCCGGACAGGGTCGCGTCGATCCGCCGGCGTTGCAGCCGGGCCAGTTCGAGCTCGCGCTGGAATCGCTCCAGGTCGGGCCGGGACAGGCGCGGATCCATGCGCAGCAACGGTTGACCGGCGGCGACAACATCGCCCTCGTCGACCAGAATGTCGGCAATCCGTCCGCCGTCCAGCGGCTGCACCACCTGCACCCGGGATGTTGGCACCAGCCGACCCTCCGCACGCGCCACGATGTCGAGGCGCCCGAATACCGCCCACGCCAGCAGGCCCAGCAACAGCAGCGCGACGAGACCGACCATCAGCCGCGGCAACGGTGCCGGCGGATCGTCACGCGTCCCCAGAAGGCGCGGCGAGAAATCCCGATCGTCCATCGATGCTCAGCCCCGCCCTGACGGGCGAGGCACACCCGGTCCATGTTGCACCATCACACGGTTCCGCTCGCCGATTGGGCCGTACGGCCGAAGCGTTCATCGGTCAGAGTGGAGAGATGATCGGTCATTACCTGACCGGAAGAAGCACCCAGCGCCAGGCGCCGCGCGGGTTCGCCGCCGAGCGCTTCCCCGTCGCTAGTGTTCAGGTGCTCATCCATCAGCCGTTCGACGAGCTGCCAGCGATGGCTGCCGTCGGCCGCCATGTTTTCGGCAAGCCCTCCGAGGTCATAGCGCCGGATCGCGTCATCGCGCAGCGGATCGCCGGAGGACGGATCCAGCGAGACGGCCGATTCGCCGACCAGTTGCAGGGTGAGACCGGGTCGATCGGTTGCGCCAGCGCCGAACCAGTCCTCCAGCACGAGGGTACTGCGGCCATTACCGTCGTCGGCCTGGTCATGGTCGTCGTGATGGCTACCACGATGGCCGTGCCCGCGGCGACGGTTCTTGCCGTGGCGGTGGCCTCCGTCATGGTGATCGTGCCCCCGGTGGCCATGGCGCTTGCCATGCTCGTTGTGCCGGTCGTCGTCGTGCTGATCGCGGCCATGCCCGTTCCGGTGGTCGGACGGATGTTCCTCGTCGCGATCCAGACCCCCCGCATCGAGCACCAGGTCGTCACCGCGCCTGGACAGCGCCAGTTCATCGACGTCATAACCGCCGATCGAGACCGTCAGGCGTTCCGCCCCGTTGCTGTCGACGCGGTCGTGTCCGTCGCCGGCGTTGAAGGCGACGACATCCGCGCCACCGCCGGTAACGATCCGGTCATTGCCCCGACCGCCGGCAAGCAGATCGCTGCCGCCGCCGCCATGCAATCCGTCGGGTCCGCCGCCGCCGAGCAGCACGTCGCCCTGACAGCCGCCGTACAGCCTATCCGGATCGTCGCCGCCCACCAGCGCATCGAAACCGGCATTGCCGTACAAGCGGTCAGGCCCGTCACCGCCGACAACGACATCGTCGCTGGCACCGCCACGGAGTTCATCCGGCCCGCGCCCACCTTCGAGTCGGTCGTTGCCGGGACCGCCCTGCACGAAATCGGGCCCGCGACCGGACTCGACATGATCGTCGGCTTCACTGCCCTCGATCCAGTCGGGACGATGGCTGCCCGTCGTGTGTTCGGTTCGCGCAACCAGGTCCGCCAGTGTCGCCGTCGTCCCGTCCTCGAACCGGACCTCGTCGATAACAGCGCCGTCGTCCACGGTGCCCGCGTAACGGATGCCGGTGTCGTACAGCTCGTTGCCGAACTGATCGACCAGGCGCAACGCGACCGCCGACTGGTCACCCTCGGTAAGTTCGCGTACGACGACATTGTCCGCTGTCAGGGGACCATCGAGCGCCAGCACATCGTGCCCCGCGCCCGCCTCGATCGTGTCGACGCCGTCGCCGATGCCGTAGCGGTAGACGTCATCGCCGTCGCCGCCGTCGAGCGTGTCGTTGCCCGCCCCACCGACCAACAGATCGTCGCCGGCCAGGCCGGCAAGCGTGTTGCGACCCTGGTTGCCGACCAGTTCATCCCCGCGAAGGGTTCCGGCTGCATCGCCATCCGCCTGACCACCCAGACGCAGGCGTTCGAAATGCTCGCCAAGCACGAACCCGGCCGAATCCGGATCAACGACCACGGTGTCGTGGCCCCCGCCGGCGTACTCGACGATCGTGTCGGCGCCGTCGATGTGATAGGTATCGTCGCCCGCGCCGCCGACCATGCGGTCTGCTCCGCCGCGCCCGTCGAGCACGTTGGCACCGTCGTTGCCGATCAGCTCGTTGTCCAGCGCGTTGCCTGTGCCGGCAAAATCGCCCGCGCCGAGGAGCGTCAGGTCTTCCACATGCTCGGGCAGAACGAAGGTCGCCGCCGCCTCCACCCGATCATGGCCTTCGCCCGCGGCCTCCACCACGGTGTCGGTCGTCCAGACCCTGCGCGTATCCGGGCCGGTGTCGTCGGGATGCCCGTGGCCGGCAAAGGTTCCGTAGTCGCCACATGCAACCCCGCAATCGCCATTATCGTCATGACGACCACCCCGGCCGCCTTCGTCGTCGCCGCGGCGATCATGGTGCCCGTCGTGCCCCTCGTGCTCGTCGTGAGGGCGATTGCCGAAGCGCGCTCCCGGCCGACCGGGTCCCGATCCGGGGCCATCGTTCCAGTTCTCGTCATGCCCCGGAGGCGGTGGATCCTCGCCATTGCCAACGCCCTGATTTCCGTGCCTGTGCCCGTCGCTATCGTCATCGTCGGACGATCCGCCCGAGTCGCCGCCGGAGTCGTCCCCCCCATCGCCGGGGATCTCGACCGTCTCCGAGAACCCGGTCACGCGAAAGACATCGTCGCCGTTGCCACCTTCCAGGTGATCGATGCCCGCGCCACCGTCGACGAGATCGTCGTCCGTCCCGCCGAACAGGGTGTCACTGCCTGCGCCGCCATACAGGCGATCGGCATTGCCAAGGGCCGGTGCCCCACCGCCATAGCCGTACCCGTAACCGCCATCGTCCGGGGCCGTGTACAGCCCGTCGTCGCCGCCGTAGAGGACGTCATCGCCGTCCCCGCCCTCCAGCAGATCGTTACCTGAACCGCCGTCCAGATGGTCGTTACCCGACCCGCCGTGCAATTCGTCCGAATTGCCGAACGCCGGAATGGCTCCGCCATAACCGTATCCGTCGCCATAGCCGTAACCGCCGCCGTCATCGGGTTCGATGTAGAGGCCGTCGTCCCCGCCATACAGCACATCGTCGCCCTCGCCGGCGATCAGCAGATCGTTGCCCGAACCTCCGTCGAGGGTGTCATTACCGGCGCCCCCGTAGAGTTCGTCGGCATTGCCCAGCATTCGCGGGCCCTCGATCTCTGAATTGCCGTAGGCGTAGCCATAGCCGTAGCCGCCTCCGTCTTCGGGCTCCAGGCGGAGGCCGTCGTCGCCTCCGTAGAGGAAATCGTCGCCGACGCCACCGCGCAGGACATCATCGCCCGACCCACCATCGAGCTGGTCGGCACCGGCTCCGCCGGTCAGCGTGTCCGCATTCGAGGCGAGACGTCGTATCGTGCCACCGTAATAGTCGCTCTCCTCGATCACCTCGTCATCGCCGCCGAACAGCCAGTCGGCGCCCGCTCCGCCCTCGAGGTCATCATCGCCGGCCGCGGCGTCGATGCGGTCGTCGCCCCCCATGCCCGTCAGGCGATTGTCCCCGCGGTTGCCATCCAGATGATTGGCCAGCTCGTTACCCGTGCCATCGAGATCGTCGTCGGTATCGAAGCGCAGGTTCTCGACGTTCGCGTCGAGCGCAAAGTCGTCGCTGGCCACGACGGAGTCCGTACCCTCGCCGGATTGTTCGACGATGACCTCGTCGCTCCGGTCCACGTGGTAGCGATCATCCCCGGTGCCGCCGATGAAATGATCCAGTCCGGAACCGCCCACGAGCACGTCGTCGCCACCGCCGCCGACAAGCTGGTTATCCCCGTGATTGCCGTACAGGCCATTGGCGATGGCATTGCCCTCGCCGCGCAGGTCGCCGTAACCGGTCAGGCGCAGGTCCTCCACGTGGGCGCCGAGCACGTGGTCATGACTCGACCGGACGGTGTCGTGCCCCGCGTCGGCCTGCTCGACCGCCGTGTCTCCGGCCGCGTCGACGAAATAGGTATCGTTGGCGGCGCCGCCGCGCATGCGATCCGCACCCGCGTCGCCCTGCAACCGATCGTCACCGCCACCGCCCTCGAGCACGTCGTCACCCGAACCGCCCTCGAGTTCGTCCGCGCCGGCGCCGCCACGCAATACGTCCGCACCGCTGCGCCCGAACACGACATCGTCACCGGCGCCGCCGGCCAGGTCGTTGTCCTCAGCGTTGCCGTGGATCGTGTTGGCGATCGAATTGCCGTGACCGACCACGGCGCTGCCGAGGCTCAGATCGAGCACCTCGACGTTCGCCGCCAGCGTTCGATCGACGAAACTGATGACCGTATCGTCCCCGGCCGCTGTACCAGCGGCTTCCTCCACCTCATCGCCCGCCTGCTCGACCACGTACGTGTCATCGCCATCTCCGCCGGTCAGGCGGTCCGCCCCGCCGGCGCCCTCGATCCGGTTGTCGCCAGCGTTGCCCCGGATCGTGTTGTCCTGCTCATTGCCGGTGGCGGCGAGATCGGCGTTGCCGAGCAGCGTCAGGTCCTCGACATGGTCAACGAGTACATATGACAGCGACGTCTCGACACGATCGTGCCCGCCCCCCGCGGTCTCGACGACCGTCGTCGCCGCGTCGTGCACCTGGTAGACGTCGTCACCGGCTCCACCGGCCAGCCGATCGGCGCCGTCCTCGTTGATCAGCAGATCCGAACCCGCGCCGCCGAACAGGTCATCGCCGCCACGACCGCCATCGAGCCGGTTGTCCGCGCCGTTTCCGGTCAGGACGTTGTCGCGATCGTTGCCGACGCCCTCGATCGCAGCCGGGCCGAGCAGCTCCAGATCTTCCGTATTGGCCTGCAGCCGGAACGAAACCGTGCTGCGCACGGTATCGTGACCCTCGGTCGAGCGCTCGGAGACAACGTCGTCCTCGTGGTCGACGTAATGGATATCGTCACCGCGGCCGCCGATCGTGACGTCGGCCCCGGCACCGCCATCGAGCACATCGTTGCCGCGGTTCCCGGCCAGGCGATCGTCGCCCGCGGCCCCCAGGAGCACGTCATCTTCCGTCGTGCCGAGGATGAGATTGTCCAGCGCATTGCCGGTGCCGCGCCGGGCGCCAGCGGACAGTTCGAGTTCCTCGACCCCCGCGGACAATACGCGGTCGACACGGCTGGCGACCCTGTCGACTCCGGCACCGGGCGCCTCCACGACGACATCTCCGGCGGAATCCACGTGGAACAGGTCATCGCCACCGCCGCCTTCCATGCGGTCATCGCCGGTCCCGCCGATGAGAACGTCATCGTCGTCGAGCCCGATGAGCGTGTCATTGCCGGCACCGCCATCGAGCGTATCCGACGCATCGGTCCCGAGCAGTTCGTCGGCGCCGTCCGTGCCGCTGAAATCGAAACCGAACTCCTCGATCAGATCCGCGTACGAACGCGCCGGCCCGCCGTCGTTCACCCGGATGCGATCGATGCCCGGCGCATTGAACGGGTCGCGGCGATCGAAGCCCTCGATGTGGATCTCCGTGCCGCCCTCCACATATGGCGCCGTGATCTTGAGTGAACCGACGCCGAAGCTGAATGCCGGTGCACCGGATGTGCGCCGGAACGACGCCAAGTCCGCGAGGAACAGCGTGTTGCTGCCGCTGTCGCGGATGGTGACGTCGCCCCCGTCTGCCCGGAGGAGGTTCACCTCGTACACATCCTCGCCGCCGCCGCCGGCCAGGATGTCGCTGCCGGGACCGGCGGACAGGCGGTCGTTGCCACTGCCGCCGTCAATGACATCGTCGCCGCTGCCGCCAAACAGGACGTCGTTATCGGCGCCACCGGATACCAGGTCATTGCCGGCATCGCCGAAGATGCGGTCCTCGCCGCTCCCCCCGGCGAGGCTGTCGTCTCCGGAATCACCGTCGATGACGTCATCACCCGCACCGCCCGCGACGTCGTCGCCGCCCGCACCACCGCTGAGGATGTCCGCGCCCGTGCCGCCAAAGATCCGGTCCGCGCCGCCACCGCCGAAGATACGGTCCTCGCCCGTTCCCCCTTGGAGGTCATCCGCGCCATGGAATTCAGCCGCGAGATCGGCATCGTCGCCGACGAGCAGGTCGGCACCCGCACCGCCGATCAGGCGATCCTCTCCGCCACCCCCCTGGAGCGTATCGGCGCCATCGCCGCCGTTGAGGACGTCACGGCCGTGGCGTTCACCCGCAACGTTGCCGGCATCGCCGATCAACGTGTCATCGTCTGCCCCGCCATCGAGCCGGTCATCGCCACCGGCGCCGACCAGGCGGTCGTCGCCGGCCCCGCCGATCAGCACATCATCGCCATCCATTTCGGCGGAAACACCGAGGCCCTCTCCGAGGAGCTCATCGGCGCCCTGGCCGCCGATCAGGCGATCGCTGCCGCCGCTGCCATAGAGCGTGTCGTCGCCGTCACCACCGTTGAGCAGATCGTCGCCATGCAGGGCGCTCTCGACCTCCGAGCCATCGCCGATCAGCACGTCGTCCTGCGTGCCACCGAACAGTTCATCACTGCGACCGGCACCGATCAGCGTATCGCTGCCCGAACCGCCGTACAGCGTGTCGCGTCCCTGGTAGTCGCCGGAATGACTGCTGTCGTCTCCGACCAGGACGTCGTCATCGGCATCGCCGTACAGGGTGTCCCCACCGCCACTGCCAAAGAGCTGGTCATTGCCGTCGCCCCCACGGAGCACATCCTCGTCGTGGAACGCCGCGTCCACGGCGCTGGCATCGCCGTCCAGGACGTCGTCACCAGTGCCACCCGTCAGGACGTCGCGCCCGCCCATGCCGAACAGGTGATCGTTACCCGCACCACCGGCCAGAAAATCGGCACCGTGGAACTCGCCGGAAAGGCTCTCGGTCACGATATCGCCCTGCAGCTCGTCATTGCCGCGCCCCCCGATCAGGGTGTCGGCGTCGCCGCCGCCGAAGAGCACGTCGTCGCCGTCGCCGCCATCCAGGTAGTCGCTCGCACTGGTTGCGTCGGACGCATCGCCCTGCAGGACGTCCGCATCGGCGCCGCCGAACAGGGCATCGGAACCACCGTTCCCGAATAACCGGTCCTCGCCTCCTTCGCCGTGCAGGACATCACTGCCCATCTCGTCGACGGGCAGGTCCGAGTCATCGCCCAGCAGCGTGTCGGCATCCGCCCCGCCGAACACGATGTCGTCGCCCGACTGGCCGAAGACCACATCCTCACCCGCCTCGCCGTGCACCCGATCATCACCAGCACCGGCATCAACGTAGTCCGCGCCCGCGCCCGCATGCACCAGGTCATCGCCCGGCGCGTCCTCGCGTTCGGCGCCGACAACGCCGGAATACGAAACCTGGTAGGTCGTGCCCTCACCACCCTGCTGTTCATCCACCGAGATCGACCAGTCGAACCCGAGGCCCCACTGACCGATGTCCGTGGTTTCCTCGAAGCTGCCGTCACCAAGGTGCTCGGTTCGGACGAACGCCCGTTCATCGCCGAAGATGTAGTCGTCGCCGGCACCGGCATACAACCGATCGTCACCGCCACCGCCCAAAAGCGCATCGCCCGCACGGGCCCCGACGAGCACATCGTCACCGCCCATACCGCTGAGGAAGTCGCCCGGACCGGCGACGCCCGGCTGCGTGTTGCCCTGCTCGATCGCCTCGGCCTCGCTCACGCGGGCGTCCGCATAGATGCGGTCATCGCCGTCGACGCCCACGGCCTGGATGCGGTCGCCATCGAGGATGTCGCGGCCCGCTCCGCCGATGATCACGTCGTTGCCCGAGTTCGAGAACACGCGGTCGTTACCCGCGCCGGCATCGATCAGATCGTCTCCGTCCGGTCCGTCGAAGAAATCACCCGGGATGTAGTCGTTGCCGCCACCGCCCTCGATGCGGTCGTTGCCGGCACTGCCCTCCAGCACGTCGCCCTGCCCCTCGACCACGGTATCGTTGGTCTCGCGGTTGCCCAGGGCCGTGCGTTCATACTGCACGCCCGGCTCGTCCGGATCTCCGTCGACCCATTCCCGGTCCCCCACAATCACGTGGTCGAATTCCGCCGCGTCTTCGGGCTCGTCGTCGCCGAGGAGTTCGATCGCGAAGTCGGCCGTCGCACGCTCCGTCCCGCTCGCATCGACATAGCTCGCCTCGACGGTCAGGCTCCGCGTGTCGTCGACGTCGCCGTCGTGCAGCAGCGTGACCACGGCGCGATCGCTGCCGGGCTCCAGTGCCACCGTGGCGGCCTGCCCGCCCGGAACCCGCTCGCCATTCGGCAGCAACCACTGGAAGTCCTCGCCGCCGCCGCCGAGTTCGATCACGATGGCATCGCCCCCGGCGGCGGGGCGGTCGGTGAACAGGTGGATGGCCTGCGCACCGCCTTCGGACAGGTTCGCCGTCGGCTCGGCGGGGGCGCTGTCCCCACCGGGCAGCGGATTCCCGCCGTCAAAACTGACGGCGAGTTCCCGCGCTTCATCGAGCTCGATCCCGAGATCCCCATTGGTGAAGTTCTCGATGGTGATCGAGTCGCCTTCCTCCAGCGCGCCGCCGGTGAGCTCCAGCGTGCCGCCGTCGGCGATATCGCCGTCCAGCAGGGTGTAGGTCGTCCCGTCCGTGGCGGTCCAGACCGCGCCGTCGGCGCCGGCCTCGGCCTCCGTGTCCGTGCCGGTCAGGGCCTCGCCGTCGACGAGGAGTTCGCCCTCGCCGTCGGCATCGAATATCTCGTCCTCGCCATCGCCGGACTGAAAGGCGTAGGTGTCAAATCCGGCGTCGCCTTCGAGGATGTCGTCGCCGCGCTGGCCTTCGAGGCGATCATCGCCACCGACTCCCTCCAGCACATCATCACCCCGCCCGCCATAGAGCCGATCGTTCCCGCCCGCGACATCAACGGAGAACACATCATCGCCCTCACCCCCGAAGAACACCCGCGTGCCCGTCGTGCCGGGATCGATTCCGACGAAAGCACCCGAGTCCTGGTCGATGAACTGGCTCGTCAGGGGCTTGCCGCCCGTACCACCCTCGCCGGCAACCTCGACCACGTTCGCGACATAGCGTGCCCGGTCCAGCAGGTACTGACCCGAAAAATTCTCCGGCGCATTCGCTGGCTCATGAAATACCGAAAGATCATTGCGCAGCACCATCACATGACCGTGATCCAGCGCGTAGCGCAGCGCGGCATCGGTTTCTGCCTCCACCAGCAACTCGGCCGGAGAGCGGCCGGTCAACTGTTCAGGATCCAGCGCGACACCCGCGAGATGGTCTTCACCGATATCCTGGATCGCCTGCTGGACGTTTTCCTGAATGAAGCGGGCTTTTTCGATATTCGATGTACCGCCCAGCAAGTCGATCACGGATTGCCCCACCAAAGAGTCCAATCCTGGCACCTGATCCGCTATGCGCGGCAATAACTGACTACCTGCGATTGCAATAGCCGTTCCGCCAACAATCGCAAAAATCCCTGCGCCTAAAGTTGCGGGCACCCCTATCGCAACCGTTGCGACGATGCCTGCCGCCAGACCTCCTACGAATGAAAACGTCGCGTCAGCTGCCTCTTGAACAGATCCGTTTTCAGTGGCTTGCTGTGCCTCAGTTGCGAACAGGGTTGCATCGACTGGCAGTGCTGCCTTGCCCGCCAACTCACCCAGAATGCCGAGCGTTCGGCTGAGGCGTCGAGTCTGGGTTATCGCACCATCGGCCTTCGCCAACTCATCATCGGCACGATCGAGCGCTTCGCCAATAGTATTCTGGAGCTGCTGGAAGCTCAGTGTGACGCGCGCGCGAACCTCGGGATCGTTTGTTGAGAACAGCCAACGTGCCTCGATTTTTTTAGCGCGTGTTAGATCTGCGAACGCTCCGTCTCGCTGTTCCAAGGCCCGGAAGAACTTCTCCTGAGCCTCCTCCGTGGACAGATCGACATTCTTAAGGGAGCTCAGGCCTGTCAAGACGCCCGACGCATACTGCTTCTTGGAAATTTCCGTTTCATCCATCTCCATTTCCCCTCAACAATTTATCCGGTCTCATTGTGTCGGCGACGGAGTTCCTTCAAAAACCCCCACGTCCATGCGAGCGCAAACGTAATGAGCACCCAGAGACTAATATTGGTCAAGATCACAGCGAGATTATTGCTGTACCAAAATCCTGGCGGCTCTCGAAATATACCGTCCCAAAGGAAAATCCATAGAACTAGTGGCGCTGCGAGTCCTAGTGCACATATAGCACCGAACAAGAATCTCCAAGAGGCAATCTCATAGAACACAGGTAATGGCAAAGTAATCAGTCTTATGACACAAAGACTAATGCCAATTAAGTGAATAAAGCTCAACCGTGCCTTCGACGCTTCGAGCTGAATATAACGATACTGCGGTTCCAGACCGCCTATCGATGGCACAATGTGCTCCATAACCGAGACGAACGACTTCACCAATGTCCACTGTCCAATCCAGGCCCATGGTAAGTACAGTGCGCAGAACAGGAGTAGCGCAAGTCCCACATAAAGCTCCCACCACATCAGAAAGCGGTGGGGATTGGTGGCGTAGATATCCTTCGCGGGTATATCGCGGGCATAGGCCGGCAATCTTGACCTGTCCATTCGTCGACTCCGTCGCTTCTGTCCGCTTATCTCGTGCGCGTACGAAACGCTATTCTTCCGGTTGTTGGTCCTCGGCTGCATCCAGCCAAATCTTCTGGATCTTCTCGATCCGCTGTCGCTTCTGCTCGGCTTCTCTGCGAGCGGCGGCGGCAATTTGATCCAGCTCGGGCGTTTCAATGAACCGATACGTCGATATCGATTCATTGATCGCGTCGAGGTCCAGTTGTGCTTTGGCTCGTTCGGCCGCAGCCAAGGTTTCGTCGCGGTGTTGTTCGTAATCCGCCTGCTGCTGGTCTCGCTCCCGTTCCGCAACGATGGCACTGATGCCAATCGTAATCGCCACGCTTGCACCTACAAGCAGCAACGATCCAATCGACGATCGACCTGCGGGAAAGAAACGGTCGCGAGTTGGTGGCGCCAGAGCCAGCGTCATGAGTAAGGCAAGCGCGGCGCTATTCCAATAGGCGTGCTGCACAAAACCGATGGCCGCTAGTGCGAAGAACCCACAGAACACCCAGCTCGTCAGCCAGGCAAGGATTTCGATGCGAGAAGAAGACGTGGAACCCCGAGTATTCGGTGTGTTCATGACGAACTCGCCAATCCGGCGCACACCTGTTCGACGATGGACTGTAGTTGCGCCAAGAAAAAGCGCTGACGGGAGAGGAAGCAGAAAATAACGAAAGGGGTCATCCCTGATCACTCCTGTTCGTGCCGATTCGTATTGTCAGTTCGCGCTAAAGAGGCCGCCGATGGTTCCTTTTGGCGGTCAACGGAACTTATCGGCCGGTTTATTGCCCTGTCAACCCTGATCTTGTAACAAACGGTGCATTGTCGGCCGCGCTTTTCCTATCAGCATCGACGAGAAAAACATCCGGACCCGCGCGCCCGAGCACGTTGTAGGCGCCGCGGTCGAAGGTCCCCGACGGACCAGTCTCGTCCGCGAGATACACGATGTCGTCATCCTCCTCCCCCCCGAAGAACACCCGCGTGCCCGTCGTGCCGGGATCGATTCCCACGAACCCCCCGGAATCTTCGTCGATGAACTGGCCGTCAAGAGGATTCCCCCCGCGGCATCACCCGTGCCCTCGACCACGTTCGCGACATAGCGTGCCCGGTCCAGCAGGTACTGATCCGAAAAGTTCTCCGGCGCATTGGACTCTTCCCGATAGACGGGCAGATCTGCGCGAAGCACCATCACGTGACCGTGATCGAGCGCGTAGCGCAGCGCCGCGTCACTCCGGGCCGATTGGGCAAGCGATGCGGAGGAGTCCCCGGTCAGTACATCGATGTCGGCATTGCCGACAAGCGCGGTGTATCGGGCACTGTCCTTCAGTGCGAAGCAGTTGTCGTAGAATTCCTCCCGGTTTCCCTCGGGGGTCGACGCCGTGTCGCCGCCGAGCACGATTTCCCGCAAGGCATCAAGCGCGCCTTCGAGTGACACCTCGTTGTTCCTTCGCGACGCCTTGACGATATCCATCACTCCCGAGGCTTCCAGCGAGGGATCGAGTTCGCCATACAGGGCATGGACGGCGAGCGCGTCGGCAAGGCCGACAATGCTGTGGTTGTCGAAGGGGTTGGCCTTGCTTTCCGTCTCGATAAACGTCGGCGGAGCGGGCTGCTGGCCGAGGCCGGCGATCAGGGATATGCCGGCGGTGCCGCGGATGTTGGTCACATCGGAAACGAGCGGCGTATCGCCCAAACCGAACACATCGCGGATCGCGTCCGCGATGTCCCCCGAATCCCCGCCAAAACCGGGCGCATTGAAGGTGTAGACCGCGCCTGCTTCGTCGAACGACGTGCCCAGGCCAACCGCCAGGTAACCCCCGAGGGAGTGGCCGGTGATCGAGAAACCGGGCGACAGCGTGCCGTCGTCGATCCAGTCCTGCACCGCACCCTGCAGCCCGATGAACTGCGGGTTGAGCTGCGAGCGGAATCCCTGTGCCAGAATGTAGTCAGCGTTGATGTCGCCGGCGTCATCGGGCTCAGCACCACGGATGGCCAGATAGCGTTGGTTGGCCGCCATCGACTTCTTCGAAGACCGTGGCCGAGGCGCCGGAGGCGTCGATGTATTGGTCAATGACGGTCCATCGAGCACTGAAATCCTCGGCCTGTTTTTCTGCAAAATCCTCAGCCCTGAATGTTTGAACATCCGGCCTACCGATATCCAAATCAGCATAAGCAGCGAATGCCAGGCTGGCCTGCAAAGAAAAGTCATTCAGTCCGCTCATTTCCTGAACCCCAAAACTATCTGTTTTCAATGAAGACGCGCTGATTGATATATTTTATTCCGGCACTGGGTCGTTTCGGACACATATAAGACGATGAGTGCCATGGTCCAACAGGATCTCCTCCTCGCCTTGTATATCCAATTCCCTCGGCCAACAATTCGCCCCCGGAACGCCTATACAGTGAGATGTGATATCGATACAACTCGAAGTCATATATGCTCTCATCACCGGCGACGATCCACTGCGTTTCCGTCGTATAATAGAATTCGTCATTCGGTTTCATGTCTTCCTTTGAGGGCAAACGAATTTCCCCGAACTTATTGAACTTATCCGGCGGCAACTTCACCTTCTCATAAACCTTGATACCCCCATCCTTCGCACACAGTTCATCCACAAGTCTGTCCGCGCGCCACTTCTGGTAGGTCGGAATGCCCAGCCATACGACCAGGAAGGCAACAACGGCAATCGCACCCAATACCTTTACGTTTACGCGATAACGCATGGATCGTGATTCAGTCATTTCCATGCCTCCTGTCACGCCGCGATATGGAAGCGCAGGATCGATGATGGGAAAGGTATCGAGGGAGCCTCTGCGTTGCTGGATCGGACGGAGTCGATTCCCGAAGCAACTGCGCGATACGGAGAACCGAGCGTCGCTTCGTCAAGTTCATGACCTCTCCGTTGCTGGCGCCCGCTCGATAGCAACGATCAGCCTCCGGAAACGACGAGACCGCCGGAACGGATCCCCTCGCCACCAGACGTCTTGCTCCATGATTTCTGTCAGTCGTGACCTGCAGACATGCGCTCTGCTTGAGCCAGACTGACGGCTCCCTGCGCCATGGATGTTCATATGTGCCCTCGCGATACGCGATCTCGTCCGTGCACAGCTCTTTGTTGCAGGCGCCGAAGACGATCTGGATGCCGTCGGTGAAAACGTCGGTGGCGGTCGCGTGATGCTCCGGTCCGGGCTTCGTGAAAGGGCGCGACACAACGCGCCCATGCGCGCGAGAAGCGCACGGAGTCCAAGCACACCGGTTCGCTGACGAGGCAGGTTGTGGAATACGCACGGGCCCCGGTAATCCCCCCGACGAGCACGTCGTCACCGCCCATGCCGCTGAGGAAGTCGCCCGGGCCGACGACACCCGGTTGCGTGCTGCCCTGCTCGGATGGTCTCGGTCACGCGGGCGTTCTCATAGACCCTGATCCCATGGCCGCAACTGCTGCCTTCCTTACTGCCGTCATGAGCTTTTCATTTCCGGAGAACCTATGACTCGCTGACGCCCTGCTCCTGAGTCTTTGCACGAGAGTCGGGTACACCGGCCTCCGGCTTCAAGCCGGAACCTCCACCGAGCGAAATCACGTCGTCCAGATGCAGCCCCAGGGGCACCTGATGCGTAATGAACAGGAGAGTTACACGCCCCTTGAGTTTGTTGACCGTCGCGGCGAATCGTTCCGCGGTAGCGGCATCGAGGCCACTCGTGGCTTCGTCGAAGATGAGAATTTTCGGCCGCTTCAACAGGGCGCGGGCGATGGCCAGGCGCTGCTTCTGGCCGCCGGACAGTCCGGCGCCGCGTTCACCGAGGGCGGTCTGGTAGCCTTCCGGGAGGGACTCGATCGTTTCGTGGATTTCCGCGGCACGGCAGGCCTCCACGATCTGCTGGAAGGTCGCCCTCGGGTTCGCGATGATCAGATTATCGTACACGGAGCCCGAGAACAGCTGGGTCTCCTGGGGCACGACGCCGAAGTATGCGCGCAGTTCATTGGCGGCCAGTTGTCGGATGTCCCGGCCGTCGATCGTGATACGGCCTTCGGTTGGCTGGTAGAAGCCCTGGAGCAGCTTCGCCAGTGTGCTCTTGCCACAGCCGGAAGGTCCCGCGATACCGAGTGCAGTGCCCGGCTCGACCGTGAGGTTGAGGTTTTCGTAGAGAAAGGGGCGATCGCGCTCATAGCGGAAGGCGAGCCCCTCGATGCGGATCGGTCCCTGCCCGCCCGAAGCCCGGGTGGGCATAAGGCTGTAGGGCTCGGCTGGCGCGTCCATGATGTCGCCCAGGCGGCGAACGGCGACATCCGCCTGCTGGAACTCCTGCCAAAGGCCGACGATCCGGAGCACGGGCTGCGCCAGGCGGCTGGCGAACATGTTGAACGCGACCAGCATGCCGACGGTCAGCGCGTTGGTGGTCATGACGATCCAGGCACCGACACAGAGGACCGTCAGCATCTGCACCTGTTCGATAGTGTTGGCGGCAACGTTGTAGGTGTTGAAAAGACTCCGGGTCCGGAAACCCGCGCCGAGATAGGAGGACAGGTAGTCCCCGAATCGCTGACGCATCTGCGGTTCCATCTGCAGGGACTTCACGGTCTCGGCACCGTTGATGTATTCGGTGAGGAAGGCCTGATTGCGTGCGCCGAGCTGGAATTGTTCATTGAGCCGGCGCCGGAGCGGCCCGGCGACGAAGAGGCTGATCAGCGCGATTGCCGTTAGGCAACCGACGACGATCAGGGTCAGTTGCCAGCTGTAATAAAACATCACCGCGAGAAAGATGAACAGGAAGGGCAGGTCCAGCACCAGCGTGACCGCTGCGCCTGACAGGAAGTTGCGGATGGTTTCGACACCCTCGAGCCGGGCGACGAGCGTGCCGGTGGGACGTTGCTCGAAGTATTTCAGCGGCAACCGGAACAAATGCGAGAAGACCCGGCCACCGAGCACGGCATCGACCCGGTTGCCGGTGTGGAGAACGAGATACTGGCGGACCCATGTCATGACACCGGTGAACACCGTGAACATGATCAATGCGGTTGCGATCACCAGCAGCGTGCTCGTGGTCTGATGGACGATGACCTTGTCGATGATCACCTGGGTGAACAGGGGCATCGCGAGGCCCAGCAACTGGATGAACAGCGAGGCCGTGACGACGTCCCGCCAGACCTTCCTGTAGCGGAAGAGTTCCGGAATGAACCAGCGAAATCCGAAGCTCGGGGGCTGGGCGTCTGACTCGTCGGCGGGAGCCGCTTCTTCGCGGCTGCGTGCTGGATAGCAAACCGGGAGAAACTTCGTGTGCGCCTCCGCGGTGGCCACGGTCCGGGGCTGATCCTCCCCCGCGTGGAAGTAGAGCATGCGCCCATTCGCATTACGCGCCACGAGTACCAGGCGCCGGCTGGCGTCGAGTTCTCCCTCTCCCCGGGGGGCGCCTTCGGAGGGCGACTCGTCGTCTTCCGCTACGGGATCAGCCGGATCACTCAGCCAGGCCAGGCACGGCAACCTGTGGGCAGGGAGTGCCGCCACGTTGCAGGCCTCGCGCTCGATCTCCAGCGCGACCGACTCCGCCGCCTCGCGCAACTGCGCCAAATCGTGAGGCGGCGGGTTCTGTTCGCGAACCAGATCGGCATCGAAGGGTATGCGGTGCAGGCTGCAGAGACTGCCGAGCGCCCACAGCCAGCTATCCTGCGAAAGTCGGGCATCTTCCGCGGGCAGATTTTCCGCGCGGTTTCTCGACCGCGCACGGCGGAATGGGATTACGGTCATCCTTGACTTCCAGAGGGTTCCATGCCGAATTCGGGGCGCGAAGGCCCGGGGTATCGGCCCGACCGGGAAAATGAACGTACCCGAGGGCTGAAGTCGAGGTCAAGTTGGGGGCGGGGGGAACGGCGGCCCCGGCCATTGCGCCCTGCAGGCGTTGTCGCGGCGACTCTGCCAGGCGCCCCGGAACCGAAGGCCCGTCTCTCGACATGCGGAATGCGTCGATCTAGCCCGGCCTTGCAAGGGAGCCCCGGGGCGTGGTCTTCTGACGATTATATCGGAGTCGGTCCAGGCCACCGGCCCCTGGGAAGACTTGATGAGTTTCCGCTTACCCGAGATTACCGAACTGGACGGCGCCCTGCGGCGGGGGGACGGGGGCTGGTATTGGGCCGATGGCCGGCCCGAGCCGCGGGTGCGTGATCTGCTGCTGGAGGAGCTCGCGCCCGAATGGCGGTGTGTGCGGCGTGGCCACCGGGCCTGGGTGGAAATCCCCACGGAATGGCGTACCCGGATTTTCGATCCGGAACTCACGCGGGCGGTGACGGAACTCGTGCGCCAGTACGCCGATATCGGCCCGATCCGCGATGAGGGCGCCGCGGCGGTCGTTGGCGAGCGCGGCCAGTGGCGTTCGGGCTATCGGGTACCTCTCGAGGCCTGGCGGGTCGTCATGCGCCAGCCGTGCGGGGCCACCTGGGACCCAGGCGACGATGCCGAAATCCGGGCGCTTGCCCGCGCCTGGCTGCGCCACAAGGCCGACTGACCCGCCGGCGAATCACCGCCGACGTCGAACGCTCTGCCCGCCAATCGTTCGTCCGGGCTTCCGGCTGCATCCGTTACCGGGTTCCAGGCGCAAACCTCCGTGAACGCATCCCCTCCATTGCTGTCGAACCTGATAGTCCCGGACAGCCGGTCGTGCCGCACCGTCGAATGGCCATTGCACACCTGCAGTCCGGGGAGTTTAATAGAACCGGGAGCACCGCCATCCTGGCGAACCATCCGAAGGATGGACTCGTACGAATTAATCTTGCAACAGACAAAAACGTCCTACAGTCAACAATAAGAAGTAAGGGAGGAGATACCCGACGTACCGATCATCGCGGAGAGACAATGAGCGAACCCAGCATTCTGGATCTTGCGCAGAGCGAATATGGCGAACGCAGGACCGCGACCGAGATGTCCTTCCAGGATTATCTCGACGGATGTCGCAATGACCCGCTAATGTATGCGGGCCCGGCCGAGCGCATGCTCGACGCCATCGGTGAACCCGAGTTCATCGACACGTCCGCCGACGAACGGCTAGGGCGTATCTTTCAGAACCGTACCCTCAAGCACTACCCCTACTTCCTCGACTTCTTCGGCATGGAAGAAGTCATCGAACGCCTCGTCGGATTCCTGCGCCACGCGGCTCAGGGACTGGAGGAGCGCAAACAGATCCTCTACCTGCTTGGTCCCGTTGGCGGCGGCAAGTCGTCACTCGCGGAACGCCTCAAGCATCTCATGGAAGAACGCCCCATCTACGTGCTCAAGGCCGGTGAGCAGTTGAGTCCGCTCTTTGAAAGCCCACTCGGTCTGTTCGACGCGGAACGCTACGGGGATCGTCTGGAACAGGAGTACGGCATCCCGAGGCATCGCCTGCCCGGCATGTGTTCCGCGTGGGCACTGAAACGCCTCGATGAATTCGACGGCGACTTCACGCGTTTCTCGGTCGTGCGGATGCACCCGTCGAAGCTGCGCCAGATCGCCGTCGCCAAGACCGAACCCGGTGACGAGAACAACCAGGACATCTCCACGCTGGTCGGCAAACCCGACATCCGCAAACTCGAGTTCTACAGCCAGGAAGACCCGGACGCCTATTCGTACTCCGGCGGCCTCAATCTCACGACCCAGGGCATTCTGGAATTCGTCGAGATGTTCAAGGCCCCCCAGAAGATGCTGCATCCGTTGCTCACGGCGACCCAGGAGCGCAACTACGTGGGCTCGGAGAACCTGGGCGCAATGCCTTATCACGGCCTGATCCTGGCGCATTCGAACGAATCCGAATGGCAAAGCTTCAAGGCCAACCGCAATAACGAGGCCTTCCTCGACCGGATCTGCGTGATCGAGGTGCCCTACTGCCTGCGTTACACCGAAGAGGCGATGATCTACGGCAAGGTCCTGCGCGAGTCCGAGCTGGCCAATACACCCTGCGCGCCCGGGACGCTCGACATGCTGGCGAAGTTCTCCGTGCTGACCCGGCTCAAGGAACACGAGAATTCATCGCTGTTCACGAAGATGCAGGTCTACAACGGAGAGAGTCTGCGCGACTCCGACCCGACCGCGCGTACGGTCCAGGAATACCGCGACGTCGCCGGCGTGGACGAAGGGATGTCCGGCCTGTCCACACGTTTCGCCTACAAGGTGTTGTCCGAGACCTTCAATTTCGACACCAAGGAGGTCGCGGCCGATCCCGTTCACCTGATGTACGTGCTCGAGCGCGCCATCCGGCGCGAACAGTTCGCCGCCGATACCGAGGGGAACTACCTCTCCTTCATCAAGGAGGAACTGGGACCCCGCTACGCCGAGCATATCGGCAAGGAAATCCAGAAGGCCTATCTCGAATCATACGACGACTACGGCCAGAACCTGTTCGATCGTTATATCGCCTACGCCGACGCCTGGGTCGAGAATCAGGACTTCAAGGATCCGGATACGGGCCAGTTGATGGATCGCGAGACGCTCGACCATGAACTGGCGAAGACGGAGAAGCCGGCGGGGATCGCCAATCCCAAGGACTTCCGCAACGAAGTGGTCAAGTATGCGC
>Ga0136597_1000069_pt1 | contig 61813 bp, 46 predicted proteins | sample AntRauTorcE11898_FD_101385 | JGI IMG/M metagenome (GOLD analysis project Ga0136597, IMG submission 101385) | Saline lake microbial communities from Rauer Islands, Antarctica - Metagenome Torckler E11 #898 | ecosystem: Environmental > Aquatic > Non-marine Saline and Alkaline > Saline | place... | reverse complement strand
TATAGAATCCTTCGTGATTCATCTTTATCAAAACGGCATGACTACTGAGGATATCGCCTCGATTATAGAGAAGATGTATGGCCATCATTACTCTGCAGGAACGGTTTCCAACATGACCAAGGTGTATGTGGTAATCTAAAAATACAATAAGTGGCAATCAGAAATACAAAAGTAATTGCCAGCACAACCAGAATCAATTATCCTTTTAGTATACGAAACTGAAAGGAGAGAAAGGGCGTGCTGACAATTACACAAAAACATTATATCCGAAAATTGTATTACAATAAAGGGAAAAGTAAAACAGATATTGAAAAAGCAACAGGACACAATTACCGAACCATAACAAAGTACATAGAGCAACAAGATTTTAATGAGGATAACAATAATATTAAACGCTCCAATAAGAGTGAATACTTACGACCACTTATACGAGAGTGTTTGATTAGCAACAAAGACTTAAAGAAGAAACATAGTGTATCGACGGCAGAATCAATTTATCGCTATATAGAAAACCAGGGTATCGAGATAAACGTTAAAAAGAGGCGCTTCAGAGGTATTGTTAGAGAGGAAAAACACTTATTGCAGGAGGATAACGACGTTTACATTGATCTCGTTCATCCAGGTGGAGAAGCACAAATCGATTTCGGAGAGATTCAACTAAAAGTTAATGGAACCTATATAAAGAAACATGAATTAGTTTTATCTTTTCCACATAGTAATGCGGGGTTCGTTCAGATTACTGAAAGCGAACAATCAGAAGCATTATTTGAGGCTATGGAAAAGATATTCCACTATAAAGGTAGTGTTCCAACAAAAATATGGTTTGATCAAATGAGTACCGCAGCAATCCGTAAAAAAGACGCATCAGGTCAAGTTATTATGACAAACCGGATGAAACACTTCTCCATGCATTACACCTTTGAAAGTGTGTTTTGTAATCCTTATTCTGGCAATGAAAAAGGATCTGTAGAAAACAAAGTTGGGTATTATCGGCGAAACCTGATTAATCCCAATCGAAATCTAACCACTTTAGAAGCGATGAACCAAACATTGTTGGCTGCATGTGATACCGATCACTTACGTAAGCATTATCAACACAATGAAACGATACAAGTGCGGTTCAACCGCGAGAAAAGTCACATGCTACCTGTTAACCCTAACCCAATCGACATGAGTCGTGTAGAAAAGCGAAAAGTCGATAAGTACGGTCACATTACATTTGAAACAAACGCATACAGTGTACATCCTAGTTATGTAAAAATGTGGATTTTCATTAGAATAAGGGAAAAAAAGATTGATATTCTAAATGGAACATATGAGTTAATCACAACACATACAAGAAGTTACCATAGTTTTCGAACAATGACACATTGGCAAGATTTTATCGAACCCCTTAAACGACGACCAAGAGCAATCAAATATAGTGGATTGTATGAATTATTGCCAGAAAACTGGCAAAGCTTCTTACACACCCTCACAAAAGAGGACCAGAATAGGCACTAAACTTTTTAAAGTATTGCATCATTCATCATGACATAAGTTTAGCAAAAAAAGTCTTAAAAGAAAATACAACGAACAACGTGGAAAGCCCCAGTGCGCTTTGGACAACCCTTTATCGCCTAACGGAAGATAAAAGCATCTATCAATTAGAAACCAAAATAGATAACATTCCTACCGTCATTCCCTACAAAACGCATCTAAAACAATACGACAGCTTTCTAGGGGGTGATCATGATGTACCAAGAGATTAGAGAACTACAAAAGAAACTTCGGATAAGTAGAAGTTTACTAGACATCTATTCCGATATTAATTATGAAAGCAACGATCAATTCGTGCATGAATTATTAACCCGATTAGATGAATCAAGAAAAGCATCGGTGAAACAAAAACAACTAAAAGCTTCTCAGTTCCCATTGATTAAAACCTTAGAAAACTACAGTTTTGATGGAATACAAGTACCAAATAGTATTACCATTGATGAAATGAAGGAGTTGTCATTCCTTAAAAACAAAGAAAACCTTATATTTTATGGCAATGTAGGTACCGGAAAGACACATTTAGCAATAGCGCTAGGTCTCATTGCCATATCTCAAGAGAAAAAAGTTCAATATTTTACCTTGCACGACCTAATAAACCAACTAGTAAAAGCGAAAAACGAGAATAAATACCAACGTTTCATGTCAAAATTGATGAAAAACGATTTACTTATCTTAGATGAGTGGGGCTATTTACCTCTTCATCATGAAGGTGCGAGGTTACTTTATGAGGTTATTAGTCAATTCTATGAGCAAAAAAGTCTGATTCTAACGACAAACCTAGAATTCAGTCATTGGAAAAACTTCTTGTTTGATGAAAAATTAACCGTAGCTATCTTAGACCGCATCATTCACCATTCTCATCTATTCATTTTTAATCGATCAAGTTACAGAAAAGAACATTCATTGATGAACTAAAATCTATGTGCTGGTTTTCCTATTTTATAATTGTATTTCTGATTGCCGAAACTTGTATTTTTTAATTGCCAAAAACATTGTGGAATATATAATCATTGATAAACTAGCCACTGCTATAGATGAGCAGATTATTGATACAATCACGGCATTTGCTTTTGTTATATATGAATAATAATCTTGATATGTGATGACATAATTTATATGAGTAATTGTCAATAGCAACGAAATAGATAGTATGATTATCGAAAGTATCAAAATTATAATAAATACTTTTCTGTTTTTCTTCAATTTCCTTCCTCCGTGTTTTTCGATCTTTTCCCCCTTGTATGTCAGCTGCAAATGTGTATCTTACTACCTATATTGATACGTTTTAGCACCTTGATAGTTTTTACACATCCCTATTAAAGTTTTCAAAATCCGTCAAAAAATCTCAAGCGTTTATATTAAATGTTTTAAAGCGATTAGACTAATCTACTAGATTCAAATGGACTCCATATAATACAAAATTACTTTCTGGATTTTTAGCTCCCATATACTTTAGGCCATTACTGGTAGCAAACCCTGAAACTGATATGGCATTAAATTCATTAGTAAAATCAAATTCAAATGGACAAGAATATATACCGTCAATATTTTCAATATTATCTCCTATAAAGACAGTATTATTGTTTGCATAAAATAGATTTGTATTTGTTACTAGTTTAACTTTAGTTAGCGTCGTGTTAGGAGCATATATATTAAAAATCACTTTGATGTCTTCTTTTTTCACATTAACACTATAGTAGATTTTTTCCTTTGTAGACTTGCCACCATAGTCCTGCCAGTTATTACCATCATAGTACATATAATTACCAGTAATCAGTTCATCTCCAGCATAAACTGTAATACTTTCAACATAAATAGGTTCACCAGTGTTTATACAACTACTTAGTAAAAAAATTAGTAACATTATAAATATTAATAAAATAGTTTTAGTTTTCGTCATATTTTTTTCTCCTTAACCATGTTTGATTCTTTTTAATAATACAATTCCAAATTTCTAAATATCCAGACTGTTTGAATTTAATAGAAATTCAATAATGCCTATTATTAAAATACCTTCTTCAGTAATCCAAGGTTTAATATCATCTCTAACTACAATTATTTTTTTGAAACTATCTGCAATATTTATAAATGGTCTAGTCTCTTGCTCTGTCTTAGTTGTTGTATCTAAATTTAGTGCAACTTGCACATAGTATTTTTTGTTATGTTGGTGACATATAAAATCAACTTCTAGTTGCTTTCTTTTGTCACCTTCTCTAACTTCAACAATACCCACATCAACATTGTATCCTCTTATTACTAATTCTAAATATACAATATTTTCCATGATATGATTTTCTTCTTGTTGTCTAAAATTTAGGCGTGCATTTCTTAATCCAATGTCAGTAAAATAGTATTTTGATGTCGACTGAATATATCTTTTACCTTTAATGTCATATCTATCAACTTTTTCAATCAAAAAAGAATCTATTAAATAATCTAAGTATTGACTAACTGTATTTATTGATAGTTCTTTAGTACCTTTACTTTTAAAAGTGTTAGTTAGTTTGTTAGGGTTTGTCAGTGATCCAATTGAAGAAGCAACCATATTGACTACTGATTCTAAAATATCTTTTCTTTGAACTTCGTTTCTTTCAACAATATCTTTTAAGTATGTTAATTCGAATAAGTCTTTAAGATACTTAGATTTATCTTCATCCGTTTTCATTGATAGTACTAAAGGCATACCACCAAATCTTATATATTCATTATATGAAGTCCTTTTGTCATCATCTTTGTTTTCTAGAAATTCAGAAAACGATAAAGGATAAATATTTATTTGAAAGGCTCTTCCTCTAAATTCAGTAATAATATCTGTTGATAAGAATTTGGAATTACTACCAGTAACATAGACATCCACATTATCCATATAAAGAAAACCATTTAATACTGCTTCAAAATCTTTAACAAGTTGTATTTCGTCTAGTATTATATAATGCATATCACTATCTAATATTTGACTTCTTAAATACTCGTCTAGTTTCACAGGGTCTAAATACTGTTTGTTTCTGATTTCATCTAAATTCATTTTAACAATATGCCGTTCAGTAACACCACTTTCAATTAAGTGCTTAGTAAATAGAGGGTCCAATAAATACGATTTACCACATCTTCTAATGCCTGTGATTACTTTAATTAGTCTATTGTGCTTTGAGTTTATTAACTGATTTAGATAAAAATCTCTACTAATTTGTTTCATATAACCACCTCGATGAAATATTATACCGTTTTCGGCATTTTGTTTCAATTTGATTATAACTCGTTTTTTATGAATAGGCAAGAAGCGACAGGAATATTTTGCCGTTTACGGCATTTTATTTCGGTTCATCTTGTAAAAATTCAATCAAATCGAATAAATTATAGTGCAATCGTGTAAAAATCACTTGTAATCGTGTAAATTCAGATGTATCGTGTAAAAGTTTATTGCCTTAATAGTAAAGTCATATTTACTGACTCTTAAAAATCCTTCTGATCTATCGTTGGTTTTGGAATATAGGGTAAATTGTCCCTATCTGCACAAAAAAAGGCCTGATACGAGGGCGAATTACTAATTCGCTTATGTATCAAACCTATGCTTTCAATATGGCGGAGGGGAGGAGATTCGAACTCCCGCTTCGCTTTCACGAACTACTAGCTTTCCAAGCCAGCCCCTTCAGCCCCTTGGGTACCCCTCCGCAGGGCGACATCAATGCTTTTTAATGTCTTTGAATGCATGGGGTAAGTAAGTGATAATGTCGCTTGCTATCAAGGATTCTTCGCCTAAAGCTTTTGAAGCATACAAGCCAGCTTTTGAATGAAGAACGACGCTAAGACGCAGTGCATCAAAGGGAACCATGTGTCTTCCTAAAAGGCTTGCGGTAATACCTGCCAGCGTGTCGCCGCTGCCAGCGGTAGCAAGACCTGGGTTCTTCGCTTGAATAAAGGTTACATTATCACGGTTGGCGATGATCGTTGCCGGGCCTTTCAAGGCAATGGTCATGTTTGTCTTGGATGTGAGGCTTGTGACTGCTTTCAAAGGATCGTTAAGGATTTCTTTGGAAGTCTGGTCCAAAAGTCTCGCCATCTCACCAACATGCGGCATTATAATAACATGTTCAAGGGAATTAGGAAAGTCCCAAATGATTTTTTTTAACACTTTGAGACCATCACCGTCAATGACGATGGGGATTTTTTTATGGATGAGTGCCGTTAAAAAGGCCTCTTGATTATCGATTTCGCCCATACCAATCCCATAAATGATACTAGAGGTCTTCTTTAATTTATCAAGCAACTCATTGGGCGTGTCATACGTATGGTAGGTAAGTTCATAGTGCACAGGTGAAACAACCGCCTTAGTGGCTTGATCGAGGGCAATTCGGACAAGGCCTGAGCCGGTTCTGAGCGCAGCGAGCCCGCTCAAATGAGGGGCACCCGGCATATCAGGGCTACCTCCAATGATCATGATTTGTCCATAGTCGTATTTATGCGTGTTATGCTTACGCGAACCAATGGAAACGTTAAAATCTTCAAGGCTTTGAAACTGTTTTGAGTTCACCTTGTCATTCTTTAGACCAATAGGAGCTAGCGTAAGGGCCCCGTGGGTATCAAGTGCGTCTCCAAGAAGATTGCCAGGTTTATAAGCGCCCACAATCATGGTGTGTGTTGCCTTGACGGCTTCGCCTTGAATCAGACCATTGTCCGCATTCACACCTGAGGGGATGTCTATACTCAAACAAGGCTTTCGTGAAAGGTTGATTTGTACGATGGTCTCCTTGAAGGGTGAGGTTATCGGGCGGTTGATGCCCACACCAAAAAGTCCATCGATTACAACATCGCAGGTTTTAAGCTCTTCGTAAAGAAATTCGATATTGAGAACTTCTTCTATGAACGTGATGGGTAGCGTTTCTTGTGCAATGTCAAAGGCTCTCATGTGTGCGTGACTTCCCTTGTGCTTCGGCCCCACTTTCACACACCGGACTTGGTAGTCCTCTGTAGCGAGTAAGTGTGCAAGTAAGAAGGCATCTCCGCCATTGTTGCCAGGACCGCAGATCACCAGAATCTTGGAGTGCTTTTCAATCGAGGTATGTTTAACACTGTATTCAAAAAGTCTTTTCGCTGCTCGCTTCATCAAGGTGAACGCATCCATTTGTTCATGGTCCATCGTGGTTTGTTCAAGTCTCTTGATTTCTTCTTTAGTATAAACAAACGTTTTCATAAAGTCCTCCTTATTTCGTACCGAAGAGTCTGTCTCCTGCATCACCGAGGCCTGGATAGATATATTTGTTTTCATTGAGCCCTTCATCCTTGACGGCCAAGTAGGTTCTCATATCCGGACAATGTTTCTCGAGTTCGTCAAGCCCTTCTTGAACGCCGACAATGCCCAGGTATCTAATATCGGTTGCGCCGTGGCGTTTCAAAATATCATAAGAAAGTTTTACAGTTCCTCCAGTCGCAAGCATGGGGTCTAACAACAATATTGTAGCATTCTCAAGATTGGCTGGCAACTTGGTGTAGTATTCCTCGGGTTCAAAGGTTACTTCGTTTCTGAAAAGCCCGATATGGCCAACTTTCGCGGTTGGAATGAGGTTTTGTATCATGTCCACCATACCGAGTCCCGCTCTCAAGATAGGGACGATGACGACACTTCTTTTAAGAATTTCCCCTTTTGCCTTTTGTATCGGGGTTTCGACGTCCGTCATTTGCAGGGTTAAATCCTTGGTTGCTTCATAACTCATAAGGCCTGCAATTTCATTGACGGCTTCTCTGAATTCCTTCGTGTTGGTGTTTTTGTCTCTAAGTTTAACAAGCTTGTGTTTGATAAGTGGGTGGTCTAAGATAATCGTTTCCATGGGAACACATCCTTCTTATTGGTTTAAAAAAACCAGACGCTAGTACTGGTTTTTTGGGTGAGTGATATACTGCGAATAGATACGATCGGCCAAAGATTCAAGATCGATACTTTTCGCGTTTTCGACAATATAATCGACGTGAGTCAGCCTGTCACGTCTGAAAAGGGCCGTATCTTTTTTAAGACGAACCCTAGCGCTAGCCTCAGAGTCACCTCTTTTTAGTATACGAGCTTCTCTTACTTTTTCCGGTGAATGCATTAAGAAGATGACAAGGTCATTGGGGATTTTATCATATAAGCTGTTGGCGCCTTCTACATTGACAATAAGAACTTTTTTTCTGCCAGTTTCACTGAAGGCAGTTCCGTAGTGATTGGTGTTATAAATCGTGGTTTCTATAAAGTCGTCCGCGGCTTGTTTTTCTTTAAATCTATTTTCATCAATAAAATGGTAATCCACTCCCTCTATTTCACCGGGACGTTTTGCGCGTGTGGTGTAGGTCACCATTTTACTAAAATTATTTTTACGAATGATGATCTTCGCTATTTCTGTCTTGCCACTTGCACTGGCACCGACCAACACCAACATAATAATCGCTCCTTTTCTTCTCACAAATTATAGCAAAAAGGATTGATAAATAAAAGATATTATAATCATTTTAGGGTTTTTCACGTTCGCTCACAAAGTAATCGGTTAATTTATGTCGGGGGTTTTACATATCAGGCATGACGAACTTCAGTAGGTGTGGTAAACTGTGCATGGGACAAACGCCTTTTTATGTATTGTATCTTAATTTCATTATATCAAAGTAGGTGGGTTCTTTTTTTATTTTTGCAATATAATTTTACACGACATTTTTTAAAATTCATTTTATTTTTTTGATTGCAATAGTGCAAAAAAAATATATTTAGGTGGTATTTTATGAAAAAAGCAACGATGATTGTCACTTTTTTGGTTTTGATAGTTACACTTTCTGCATGTAGCAATGAACCAGGGGCAGTTGATATAGGTCTTATCAGCAATGTCGAGGACGCTTCACTTTTTCTTTCCCCCGATGCTCCTGTGAAAGGCGACGAAGTCACTATTGAAGCCACAGAAATCGAAGGGCATCAGTTTGTGCAGTGGATTGACAGCTCTAGTAATGAAGTTATAAGCGAGTCATTGGTCTTTTCAATGATAGTCCGTGAAGATAAGGATTTTAAAGCAATTTATGATTCGCTCGAGTTTGTGACTTTAACTATGGAGTCATCCCATGAGGCCGCTGAATTAATCGCTTCTAAAAATACTGGGTATGTTGGCGATGAAGTCACCATTGAAGCGTCGATGGTCGAAGGCTATTCATTTTTGCATTGGGAGATTGCTGGCACCGTACTTACCGACTCAAGAACCCACATCCTGACGTTGGAAACATCCGTCTTGCTGAAGGCGGTGTATGAAGAAAAACCAAAAGATGCCATCGGTGTCGATTTGAGTTCAACTACGCCAAATGCATCTTTGAGTATTAAGAATAGACTCCCTTTTTACAGTGGAGATCAGGTAAGCGTTGAGGCGTCGGATGTAGAGGGATATGAATTCTCTTATTGGAGTGATGCTTATAGAGACAATTTGCGAAGTCAATCTCAAACGTATACCTTTGAAGCAAGAGAATCAACCACCCTTAAGGCGGTTTATGAGCAATTACCAAATGAGAAAAGAACAGTCGATTTCGAGAATCTAGCAAGTGAATATGACCCGGTGAACACGACCGTTGAGCTACATTATTACGAGGATGAAATAGCTTATATCAATATAGAAACGTTTCTTGACATGATGGATTGTGCAATCATCAAAGACAGTATCGAGATAAGCAAGGATTATAATTCAATTACTATGAGCTTCATTGTTGATGACAGTGAAGAGACTGATGGTGCTGTAGTTGAAGATGAGACGGAAGTCAGTCTGAGAATCAACACTGAAGATGATACTTTAAAAGCCAGTCATTTCTATTTTTTCAATGGATTGTCCGCATCAACAGAAACCGATTTTGGTGAAAATTTGAGCGTATCCGACTACACTGAAGAGGGTGGTGGCGCATTCACAATTGATCTAGCTGCTTACGGGTTTGATGTCAAATACATCAGTGGTGAACCCTTAATGCAATTTCAACTTGCCAATCTCTTCTTCTCGGGTAGTATGTATGATGCATACTACAACGGAGATATGATATACGGTGTTGACACCTATCAGTTAATGGACGATAGTGAAGTCCTCTCCACGGTGAGGTCGTCTTCTTATAATAGCAAAACCATGAGCGAAGATTTGAAAACAGTCACTGATAATTATATGGCTTTATCCTTTGATTATTTCTATGGTCTTAAAGATGTTAAAAACATTCGTACATATGAAGATGCATTTGATGAGTATGATGTCGATTTGATGGCGTCTGATAGGATTCATTACAAAACACTATTGGATATGACTTATGATCAGGACGATTTGCATACCTCTTACCTTACGAGCGGCTTTTATGAAGGCGCACTTGATTTCAGGTTGACGCTTGATGATTTGGGCCCCCGCAGTAAAGGGTTCAATGAACGCTATGCAACACCTGAAAATCAAACCTATTGTTCCTATACCGGGTATGTTTTGTTAGACAATGATACCGTCGCAAAAATCAGGGTAAAAGGATTTGATGAATCCACAATGGATGAGTTTGAAACGACGATGGCAAAAATCGAATCTATTGAAACCGTGGAACACATTGTCCTCGATTTATCTTGCAATACCGGCGGCGTCCTTGGCATTATGATTCAGATGCTTGGATACATGACCGATGAGCCAATTAATTTTTACCAAAAGACCATCACTGACGGCCTTAGAACTACGACCACTTATGACGTGGCTATAGAAGCACGCGATTATGAATGGTCAATCCTAACGTCAAAACTGACCTTCAGTGCCGCGAATTCAATGGCCTCTATTGCCAGTGACATGGGGGTTGCGACCATCGTAGGGGAAGCGACCACTGGTGGTGCCTCCTCAATCACTACCAATATTACTCCAAGTGGTGCTATTATGCTTATGAGCAGTGCGGGCGTCATGACAGATAATCAATTCAACAGCATCGAATTCGGGATTGAACCTGATATTTATCTTAGCTTTCCTGAATATATGGACAACGAAACGCTGATTAACGCTATTAAATAACCGGCTGTATTTTTAATACCTTGACCCTGTTGGTTGTAAAGGTTTTTCATTGCATTGATCCGTATTTGATTTTGCGGCGTTTTTAAATATAGAGGGCCAACAGCTAACTAAGCCAAGTCAAGACCAACAATCAATTTCATAGCCTTGAATTTAGCATTGAAAAAGACGTCTTTTTGGAGAGACCCTGATTTTTAAGTGAAGATACTTTGAGAGACGCAATTGAATAATTTTTATATAAAAATAGCGCTCATTTGAGCGCTATTTTGTTTAGTCATTAACTACGAGATAAGGATTGTCCACGGAAAAGTTGTCGTAAGTCTCGCTTTGAAGCGTCAATTCTTCAAGTGCGAGGTCTCGAATATAATAATCGGTCTCAACAATGGACTCCCCATCTAAAAACGGACCATCAGCCTGATCGAATACGAAATCATTTGTTGCGGCTTTGTAAAGGGTATCTGAGTCAAATGAGTTAAGCTCCGTTTGATAGGTGTTGTACCCCATTTGTCCTTCTACTTCACTCCCAGTAATGAGGGCGGTCTTGATTTGATTCTCAAAGGGCCATACATTGTATAAATCCCCCAGGGTTATATCACCCTCAGGAATGGAGTTTCTGGTGCCTCCTCCGTTTTGATAGCCGATATCTGCCCCTGTTACGTGGCGCATAAGGCCGGCGATCCAAATGCTCAATTCACTTTTTGAAACTTCATTCGGCGTATAAATAATAGGTTCAGAGAAAATTGGGTCAGTTTCATTCTTATAAGTATCTATAAGTGCTGTAACGTTTGGATGTGGCGTTTGCAACAATTCCGTTTGTCTGTCATTCAAACTCGCGGCACTGATTCCCGACAATCCGTATTCATCCCAAGTGAACGTCACCTGACCTACGTGAGATCCATAGCCTCCCGACTGCATGACGGCGGTGTTGTCTTCAGTGTATGCATAATCTCTGTGGCTGTGTCCGTTGAAGATTGCATCAATTTTAGCGTCGCCCTCAAGCGAAAGCGCAAAGTCGTTGATATTGCCTGAATCATGGCTTAGAACGAAGACCAAATCAGCGCCTTCTTCAAGTCTTAGTGTTCTTGCATGGGCTTCTATGATAGGTTCGGGATCCAAAAAAGAGTAGCCTTCTACTGCGGAAGGGGAAATACTGCTTTCAAGACCATACCCGATGGTTCCAATAATGCCGATTTTACGGCCACCTTTTTCTATCACCGTATAAGGGTCGATGTTTTCAGGCAGTTCACCGGTCGCGTCTTCTATGATATTGGCCCCTAAAAGTGGAAAGTCCGCAACGCCTTCCTCTTCAAAATATTCTGTAACCGTGCTTAGGCCCCAGTCAAATTCGTGGTTGCCAACGACCATGGCCTCATAACCAATCAAATTCATGAGTTCAATCATAGATTCGCCTTCGTAATAATTTGAAAGCGCACTGCCTTGAAGGGCGTCTCCACCATCAAGAATCAACGTGGTATCGGGTGATGCCTCTTTTTTAGTAAGCATCAAATTCCCCATGTAGGCCAGGCCAAGAGAATCATCGTCCGCTTCTATGGCGCCATGGACATCATTCGTATGAAAGACATCGAGATAATCCGCAGTTGAATTGGTCCCGTTTTGATTTGTGTCTGTTTCATTGCATGCTGCGAGTGTCAAGGTTAAAATCAATGTTAGTGCAATCAGTGTTTTTTTCATAATAGGTAATGTCCTCTCATTTTCAGTATAGCATTAAAGTATAACGCACTAGCCCTGAAATAGAAAGAAAAAAGTATAGCCCATAAAAAAATGGCTTAATTAAGCCACTTTTTTCTAACGTTTGAACAGTTTGGCGCCTTCTCCCCCGAGTACCGGAAGTATGCCAAGGGTTATGGCAATAAGCAAATACGTTGGCGTCAAAGCGACATTGGTTTGAAATAAACTGTTGATACCAGGAATGAATAAGACAACAGCCAATAGGGCGAGGCCTACCACCGCTGAGAGGTTCACCCACTTGTTCGCAAAAGGATTTATCTTGAATAGACTTTGTTTTTCACTTCGTGCTGAGAAGGTTCTCAACAGTTCCCCGATAATCAAGGTGATGAAGGCAAATGTCGTGCCCATGGCTTGTTCACTTCCAAGATATAGCCCCATTCTGTAAGAAATGAGTACGGCGGTTGCCAAAAACACACTTTGAAAGGCTATGGTGATTCCCATGAACCGGTCGATGATGTTGGCATCCTTGGCGATTGGGGGTTTATTCATGACGTCTTCTTCTTTCTTTTCAAGACCCAGCGCAAAGGCTGGAAGGGTATCTGTCACGAGGTTTACCCAAAGGATTTGCAAAGGGAGTAGTGGACTGCCCCATCCAAGAAGAATGGCTACGAATATCAAAAGCACCTCACCGATGTTGCACGATATCAAGTAAGCGACGAACTTGCGAATATTCTGATAGATAACGCGTCCTGATTCCACAGCCTTCACGATGGTGGTGAAGTCGTCATCCGTAAGCACCATGTCAGCTGCCTCTTTACTTACATCGGTTCCTACTTGACCCATTGCTACACCGATATCCGCTTTTTTAAGAGCCGGGGCATCGTTGACGCCATCTCCTGTCATGCTCGTTATTTCTCCGTTTTTCTGAAGCGCTCTTACGATTCTCACCTTGTGAGTGGGCGATACACGTGCGTATACGTTAATGGTTTTCGCATATTTTGCAAGTTCGCTGTCTTCCATGGCTTCAATTTCACGGCCCGACAAGGCCTCGCCATTACTTATCGCAAGATCTCTAGCAATAGCGGATGCGGTGAGCTTATGGTCACCTGTAATCATAACGACGCGGATACCTGCATTTTTGCAGATGGCAATGGATGCCTTGACTTCCCCTCTAGGTGGATCAATCATGCCTGAGAGTCCCATAAAGATTAGGTTTTCTTCTGATTTATCTTCCCTAGAAGACGGTTCTTTTTGAGCATAGGCGAGTACGCGCAACGCTTTATTGGCCATGGTTTCATTGGCTTTCTCAATTTTTTCCTTATCGTTTTCGCTTAAAGGTCTTGTTTCATCATTGACTAAGATGTGAGTACAACGCTCAAGTAACACATCCGGAGCCCCTTTGACCATCATCATAGGTGTGCCGTCCATGTCATGGATGGTACTCATCATTTTTCTTTCACTGTCAAATGGGATTTCTGATATGCGCTTGTGTGCATTTTTCAGTTCATGGATATCGCCGACGAATCGTTCATAAAGATCAAGGAGCGCGGTTTCTGTTGGATCCCCTAAATATTTTCCGTCATCCTTGGTTGCGTCATTGGCGAGGGTAGCGATTTTAGCCAGTGCTTTGATTGAAGATTGGTGCGTTTTCAAATCGTCTTCATTCAAATCAAGAAGCGTTTCATTGACAAAAAGTTCGGTCACCGTCATCTTGTTTTCAGTAAGAGTCCCTGTCTTGTCGGTTGAGATGACAGTAACACTCCCCAAAGTCTCAACTGCGGACAAGCTCTTAACAATAGCATTTTGACTCGCCATTTTGCGCATTCCCAACGCTAAAATCACGGTAATGACCGCGGGCAAGCCCTCAGGAATGGCCGCTACGGCCAATGAAACACTGACCATGAAGATTTCTAGCCAGTCCATGTTGCGAAGAAGGCCTACGATAAAGATGATGAAAACGACTATGACACTGATGGTTCCTAAGGTTTTCCCCAGTCTTCCAACCCTTTTTTGCAGAGGCGTTTGTGTGTCTTCAACTTGTGTTAAAAGTGAGGCAATCGCTCCAAGTTCACTATCCATGCCCACACCTGTAACGACTCCTTTGGCTCTGCCATAAGTCACAAGGGTGCCTCCATACACCATATTCGTTCGTTCTGATAAGATGGCTGATTCCTCATGAATCTTTAACGCATCTTTATCGACGGGGACACTTTCTCCGGTTAAGGTAGATTCATCTATTTTTAATGTATGGCTTTCTACAAGACGGATGTCTGCGGGAATAAAATCCCCTGCTTCAATCAATACAATGTCTCCGGCCACGACTTCTTCACGTGGTACTTCCATAGGGTGTTCGTTTCTGAGTACTTTGGCCTTAGGTGAGCTTATGGCCTGCAAGGCTTCTACTGCATTTTCAGCTTTTCTGGTTTGAAACACACTGAGTGTGATATTGAATATGACTACCGCCATAATGAAAAGGCCATCTCTAAAGTGACCACTCGCAAAGATACTGACTAGCGCGGCAATGACTAGTAGGATATTCATGAATTCCTTGCTTTCATCTAAGATAAGTCTTAAAAGACTTTTTCCCTTTTCTTTTTTTAAAACGTTTTCTCCATACTTACTTCTGTGTTTTAAAATCAGCTCGTCGTTCAACCCTTTATCCTTATCGACTTCATAGGTTTTTAAAATATCATTGATCTTTTCAGTATGCGCATGCATAGTATCATCTCCAAGGTCGGTGTTCATACTTAGTATTGTACTTTATAAAGAGAAAAATGCATAGGAACCAAGCGTTTTTTTTGCTATAAATCTATATCCAAAGACACAGGACAATGATCACTACCATGTATTGTGTCATGGATATGACTGTCTTTGACTTTGTCCATAAGACGAGTCGAGACAACGAAATAGTCAATGCGCCACCCGGCATTTCTCTTGCGTGCACCAAAGCGGTAGGTCCACCAGGAATACTTCACTGTCTCACAATAAAGTGTGCGGAACGTATCGGTAAATCCCGCCTTTAAAAGGGCTGTGAATTTTTCTCTTTCTTCATCGGAGAATCCGGCGTTTTTTCTGTTGTTAGATGGGTTCTTGAGATCAATTCTTTCATGGGCCACATTTAGATCGCCGCATAAAATGACCGGTTTTTTGTTATCAAGACGTTTGAGATACTCTTTGAAATGTGATTCGAATTCCATACGATATTCAAGTCGGGCTAACGCCTCTTGAGAATTAGGCGTATAGACGGTCACAAAATAATATTCATCAAACTCGAGAGTAATCAGGCGACCTTCGTCGTTGTACATTCCATCAATGCCATACGTCACAGCATTAGGTGTGAGCCTTGTATAGACGAGGGTGCCACTATAGCCTTTCTTATCGGCGCTGTTCCAGTACTCCTTATAGCCTTCAAAAGAAAAATCTTTTTGATCTTCTTGCATCTTCGTTTCTTGAATTGCAAAAATATCGGCATCTAAGTGTTTGAATACTTCATCAAAGCCTTTTCTTCTTGCAGCTCTTAAGCCATTGGTATTCCATGAAACAAATTTCATAGTATTCCTCTTTTCTTCTTAATCGTTATATATTATTTATATCATTTTTTATTACATAATAAAACTGTTGCAATGAAAAACGCACCCCCAAAAGGCGGTGCGTTTCACAAAGTTCAGTGCCTAATAACCAGCGTTTTGCAAATCAGTGAGTGCATCTGCGATGCCTGTTTCGCTTAAGTACGTTGTCTCAAGCGCTGATTGATCTTTGTCATCATGATAATATGTTGATGAAAAATCGTTTGACGGATTGGTTGTTGCTAATTTGTAAGCACTGACCATATCTGGTGTCAGTGTATTTCTAGCAATCATCGAGGTGAATATTGTGCCTTGTTGTGTAGCATTGAGCGAATCGATTGCTGCAAGATCAAAACTTGCATTGGTAACATCACCTGAAGATAGTACATTAACGGCCGCAATGAAGTCGATTATCTCTGTTTTAAGGGTGATGTCTGTGATGCCATGCAGTAAATCGTTAACGGCGTCATAGGAGAGAGAGTTGGCATCATCATACTCAGGAATCGTCATGGCAGTATTGCTGTCAATCATGAGATCAACGGTGACGTGCATGGACCCACTTTCGAGGATGGTGGTCAGTGTCGTTTCGTTGAGCGATGTCACTGTACTTGCATTGACCGCGCCATCAAAACTTGAAACGCCTAAGGCATCCAGCCCTTCAAGCAGGTTGATGAGTTCTGCTTTTTTAATCTGATTGGTGGTGATACTGTCTACAGCCAATTGTTCTTGCAAGGCAGTTGGGATAATCAAATCCCCGGCACTTGCGGCTGTTTGATTGTCTTTGGCCGTATCTAAAATGGTATCTGAGATGGTAAGTTGAAGCGATACGGCTTCCATCACTGTGTTGAAATCAGCGTTGAATACATTTGTTGGGGTAAAGTTCATGGTTCCAAAGGATTGTAAACCGAGTAAATCAAGACCATCTAGCAGCGCACTGAGTTCAGTGCTTTTTATGTAGGTATCGCTTAAGAGTCTGATCGGGTTATTGTTGATATCCTGATCTGGTACAAGCAGTGCGTTTCCAGTATCATTCAATAGTTTGTTTGATACGGTCGCTTGAATAGAGGATGATAGCAGCAAGGTTTCACGAGAATTAAAGAAAGCAGTCGAATCAATGCTTGCACCAAATGAATCGAGGTCAGTGTAGCCCATGGTGTCAAACGCATTGATTAAGGCTTTGATTTCGCCTTTTACTACGAATTTTGTGCTGTCTTCATTGTCCACTTTTAGTGGGGTGGTTCCGTCTTCTTTAAAATCAGGCACAATCAATACAGCGCTATTTAGGGAAGTCAGTTCATCGGAGAACGTCTTGTGAATGGACGCTGAGGCAAGCAACGTGTCCTGATCGGCTTCAGTTGAGAAGTTACTTAAAGCGAACCCTCCACTATAAGAGGTGATGTCGGTGATGTTCATGACTTCCAAGCTGTTGATGAGGGCTTTGATTTCAGCTTTGGTGATGTATTTGAATGTCAAACTCCCCGTTCCTATAAAGGATTGCAACGTTCTGATGAGGGTATTGTTTTGCGCCTTGTTAGGAACATTCAATATGCTAGCACCCAAAGTATCATCAATCTGCTGGGTGATTGTCGCATGCATGGACGCGGATGAGAGGAGAGCGTTTTGGTTGGAGTCATCACCATTATCTTCATAGATATTGGTAAGATTAATTCCGCCGGTAAAATCGTCAACCTTAGTAATACCCAATATTTCAAGGGATTCGATCATGGCATGAAGCTCATCTTTTGTTACATATTCAGTATTTTGAACAGCGGTGGTTGTTGTTAGCCTTATTGTTGAACCATTGACATCTTCTTCAGGAACAACCAAGATATTTGCACCTAAATCAAGCACTTGTGTGGACATGGTTGCATGCATGACTGAAGAGGCTAAAAGGGTGTTGCGGTTGGTTTCATCATAGAAGTCCGTAAGGGCAATGGTGCCATCGAATGTAGACACATCTGTAATGTCTAGAATATCAAGCGCTTTGATGATGGATTCTATTTCGCTGCTCAGTACGTATTCAGTGTCGGTGCCCGCTCCTAAATTACCTACGTTCAAGCGAAGGAGTGTCGAATCGTCACTTGCGACATAAGGGACTTTAATCAAGCCGTCAGTGTCCAAATCAAGTAATTGTTCAGAGACTGTGGCTTGAATAAGTGAGGACTCTAATACTTTCGCTGCATTGGTGCCTTGAGCGAGGACGTTCAAATCCACATCGCCTGTGAAGTTATTGATATCGTTGATTCCCAGTACTTCAAGGGCTTCAATCATGGCGTGCAATTCGTTCTTGTTGACGTATTCTGTTGGGGTGGTGCTTGAGGTTGTGATTCTGATTTGTGTAGTATCAGTTTCATCGAAATACGGGAGATTCAAGGTGTTTTCATTATTCAAGTCAATGAGTTGTTGTGAAATGGTCGCATGCATCACTGCGGATGCTAACAAGGTGTCACGGTTGGCCTGATCGTAGAAATCCGTCAACGTGATTGCCCCATCAAACGCAGTGACATCGGTAATACCTAATATGTCAAGGGCGTCAATAATGGATTTTATCTCTATTTTACTGACATATTCGCTATCGGTTCCCGCCCCTGAATTTCCTACGCTCAAGCGAATGCTCGTGCTGTCGTCACTTTTAAGGTAGGGCAAGGTGATGGTGCCATCTGTATCAAGATTGCTCAATTGTTTGGAAACCGTTGCCTGGATGATAGAGGAATCTAGTACGTCATCCGCATTGGTTCCCTGAGCCAAAATGCTCAAATCAACGTTACCGCTAAAGCTGTCGATATCAAGAATATTAAGAATATCCATGGCTCTTATAACCGCATCAAGTTCATCTTTTATTACATATTCGGTCGGTGTTGATGACGTGGTTAAGGTTCTTATGGCGGTTGTGTTGGTTTCATCAAAATAAGGGACTGTTATGGTACCGTCTTCATCAAGGCCAATCAGTTGATTGGATATGGTAGCCTGTAAGATTGAAGACGCCAATATTGTGTTACGGTTTGTCTGTGTTTCCAAAATGGTCAAATCAACGGTTCCATCAAAACTTTGGAAATCAAGCATATCAAGGACATCAAGGGCGTCGACAACGGCTTGAAGTTCCGTTTTTATTATAAATTCAGTAGCGTTGACGGTTTTTCTTATCTCTACGGTGTCGGTTTCGTCATAATAAGGGACGTTCAAAGTATCATCACTCGTAAGATCGATGATTTGATCACTAAACGTCGCATGGATGATGGCTGAATTGAGCAAGCGAGTGAAATCATCTTTGATCAATTCAAGATTAATAGAAGAAATGTTTGAAAAATCGCTGATGTTAAGAGCCAAAAAAGCATCTAAAATCGCGTTGAGTTCATCCGTTGAAACCAAATCTATTGAATCTGTTGAATGCTGAACAACGATGGGATTGCTATCAATATCCGTTTCAGGAATGGTGAATACGGCCTCTGGCCCTGCGGCTTGATCGAGCAACACATCAGACAAAGTAGCATGAAGAATTTCAGAAGCGAACAAAGTGTCCGTCTTGGTTTCATCAAGAACGGTATCATCAAGGTCCTTAGCCAAATTTTTAAGTAATGTGGGATCGAATTCAACGGTTTGCAGATCTTCAATCTCGAGTTCTAGGACGGCTAGGAAAATATTTTTTATCTCAGTAGAAGTCACGATCTCTCGCTCCACCCCATCAACAGTGATGGTTTTGAGGGTGGTTGATGGAATGACAAACGGGTCTTCCGCCATTTCCACGATGAAGTTCCCTAGTGTATCGGACAATACTTCAGAGGCAAACAAGGCGTCTAGGGTTGTTTCACTAATGTTTAAAATGATATTCACACTGAAATCTTCGATATCACTGAGTGCATCATCTTCTGCTAATGTGTTAAGCGCATCGAGCATGATTCTGAGTTCTCCGTCGGTGCGGGTATTTCCAACAAAGGTATCACGCCATTGAATGGAGTCATGTGCAACCATCATGTCCATGCCTTCAAGTCCGGCATCACCGTTAAAGACATTGACCATGGCTTGTTCTATGATGCGTGACTCAAGGAGGACAGTTAAATCCATACTAGAGAGACGATCTACATACACAAGCGGATCGGTTGATTGAATGTCTCCAAGGGTGATGTTAGTATCGAGAATGTTTTTGGCAACATTACCAAATGCAGCAAACTCATCTTCCCATACGAGGTCACTAGGAAGGGTAATGACAGCATCCGCGTCACCAAGCATTTGTTCAAGCAACGGTTCCATGGCTACATAAGCCGCCAAGTTGGCAAGTTCTGAACTTGCTAGGTTGTCGAAAATACTCTTTGTAGTATCACCATCAAGCGTGAGGGTGTCATAATCAGGACTATCCACTAATAAGCCCGCCGTATTGATGAGCGAGAACGCACTAGAAGCAATTTGTCCCAAAGTGGTGAGTTCTTGTTTGTAATCGATGGCGTAGAGGTCGTCCTCTTCAAGATTGAGAACAACTTCGAAATGTTCCGCCCCCATATCAAGGGCTATTGGTACAAGGGTCACGAATAGATCAGAATTGGCAATTTCATTGAACACGCTTTCAATGTCAGCCGCTTCCAAGTCGGTGAAGTCTCGGCTTTGTGAGAATTCACTGACCATGAATATGGACGCTACGTCGGTGAAGACTGCAAGTTCATGTCTCAGGGCAACTTTCGTTTTGTCGTCGTTGACTTCATGATTTATTGAAAAAATCCTATCAAAGAAATAAAGATTTAATTTGGTTTCTCTTTGAGTGTCATCATCGGTTAGTTTCAGTGAAGTGAGTCCTCTAACGACCAAGTTGTTTTTGTAGGCCTCTGTTAGGTTTCTTATCGCAGTAATGTTTTCATCTTCTGGAGTTTGCAGTGGTGTGGACTGTATCGGAACTGTTCGAGCGGATAAAGCCAACAATGAATCGTTTCTCTCAATGAATCTAGACTCAGAGTTGACAACTTGTTCATCGGTGGCGTCCAAAAGAGCAATCGTGTTGTCTGCCACATCCATAATCCCTCCAAGAATAACGAGGGAGGCATAAACAGCAAGCACACCTGAGCCAAGTCCAACGGCCATGCCCGCTACACGTTTTTTACCATGTTCTTCTCTATGTTCTTTGGATTGTTTGAAGAAAATCATATAAATTACCCAAGTGCTAAAACGGTAGAGAAGTTGAATCACGGTGAAATATATAACCGCATAAAGAATTTTAAGAATGAAAAGACCGATGCCTTCTGCGAAAGCTAAAAAGTTTGCATTGCTTAAATCCGCGTTGATTGTATCTCCGAGTACGGATTCCAAAATGATAGGCAAGGCATCACTGAAAGAATTCGCGTCTCCAAGACCGGCAATATCCAACATGTTGAGCAAACTACTTATAAATGTGAATTCAACCGTCCAAAAGAACCGCGTCACAATCCCCAGTGTCGCAAAGAAAATTACATAAAATAACAATTTAACAATAAAATGGTATAACGATTTTCTTAGCCCTCTTAAAAACCCGAAAAGCATACCGAGTCCCAGCATACCAAAGAATAACAGGTTAAAGTAAAGAAGGTAATTCAAGGAGTCTATTCCCATATGAATCATTCCTCCACTCTTTATAATTTTTTTTAATTATTTTATTTATTATATACCGTATATTTTTATTTAGCGAATTTTATACCCTTTTACATTTTTATATTTGCATAAGCAATTGCGGATTTTGCGGCAAGTCGTGCATTATTGTATACAAGCGCCAAGTTGGCTTTCAAACTCTTTCCCTTCGTAATAGTTTCTATTTTGGACAGAAGATAAGGCGTCAAGGCCTTCCCGTGGATTTCCTCTATTTCAGCTTGTTCAAGGGCTTTTTCAATGGCCGTGTCGATGAGGGATTTATCAATGCTCTCATCGCTTGGCACGGGGTTTGCGATGACCATGCCGCCACTTAGATTAAGCATTCTTTTATTATGCCACGTACGCGCGATAATTTCAGGGCTGTCTGCACGTAAAGGAACCTTGAAGCCACTTTCACGGGTGAAAAAGGCCGGCAGTTCATTGGTTTGATAGCCCAGTACAGGGACGCCTTTGGTTTCAAGGTATTCAAGTGTAAGCGGAAGGTCGAGAATGCTTTTTGCGCCTGCACATACGACGCACACATCAACGCTTGCTAGTTCTTCTAGGTCCCTAGAGATGTCAAAGGTTTTCTCAGCCCCACGATGAACGCCCCCGATGCCTCCGGTTGCAAAGAATGCAATACCGGCCATGGACGCGATCAACATGGTAGCCGATACGGTAGTCGCACCGTTTTGTTTTTGAGCCATCGCAAAAGCCAAATCTCTTTTGGAAAGTTTCTGGACGTCATTTTTTTGTGCGAACGTTTCGATGTCCTCGGGGTCTACTCCGATTTTGATGATACCATCCATCATGAGAATGGTCGCAGGCACTGCCCCTTCTTCTTCGATGATAGCCGCGACTTTTTTGGCCATTTTTACATTTTCAGGGTAAGGCATTCCGTGAGAGATAATGGTGGATTCGAGCGCCACTACTGCTTTGTTTTCTTCTAAGGCTTTTTGTACTTTGGGATGAATTTCAATCGATTTATGCATGTTTGGACTCCTTTAATTTTGTTTTTAGTTTAGATTCATCGAGTGTTGGGTTCACAGTGCTTTTACTCTGAAGGGTGATAGAGGCTAGAGCATTTGCGGTGTTTAAAGGATCTTTACCTTTCATAAGACCATAAATATAGCCTGCAAAGAATCCATCGCCGGCGCCAGAGGTGCTTTCCACATTCGTTTTCAAAGCCGCTTTTTTGATGATTTTCTCTTTTGTAAGCACGTATGCGCCCTCACTGCCAAGTGTGATGATGACGGTTTGTACGCCTAAGTCGATAAAGAAATCCCTTGTCTTTTCGATAGACGTCTCGGTAATGTCGAAGTTCGTAAGCGTCTTTGCTTCAAGTCGGTTCAAAGAAAGGGTGTCGATGAGGGGATAAATAGACTTTATTTTAGGTGCCTTTGAGGTTGAAATCGCATTGATGAACACACGCTTGTTAAGCGTTGAAAGATACTTGAGCGTGGATTCACTGAGGTTGGTTTCAAGCACAAGTAATGCGGCCTTTTCAATCAAGGAACGGTAGGGTTTGAACTCTTTAGGCTGAAGGGCTTCAACACACAAAGTATCAGCCACACCCACAAGCATGTCGTTGTCTTTGTCAAAAAGTGCGGCGTACTTGCTTGTAGTGATGGCGTCATTTGAGATGGGGTGTAGGACAACCCCATTCTCTGTACACGAGTCTTTTAATAACTTGGCATCCATTTCATGGCCAAGTGGAGTAATGAAATGGGTGTTCAGATTTATTCTGCCAAGATTCTCTGCGATGTTTCTCCCAACGCCACCAGGCGAAAGGGTAATTAAGCCAATATTAGAATCGCGCCAGATGATATCGTTATCAATATTTAGAGAAATATCTATATTGGCACTTCCGATAACTACTATATAACTCATCATTACCTCCTGAATTTTATAATTTCATTTTATCATGAATTTACTATCATTCAGCAATTCTTTTGATTATAAAACTAAATATGTTCAAAGACTTGTAAAAATATGCTATATTAATAGTAGTTTTCATAACTAAATAGGCGGTGCATAACATTGAAGAAAAAAAGAAAATTCCGACACAGTGTTTCGTTTTTCTTTGTAGAACCGGTTCTGTGGGTGTATTTTCGCATTGCATACTCATTTAAAGCGAAAAGATACAAACCTCCCAAAGGAGAAAAGGGTCCTTATTTGGTTATAGCAAACCATTCTACGGCTCACGATGCTTTTTTTATGGCCTTTGGCTTCCCGGGGGTGCTTTACTATGTCGCCTCCGATATGCTATTTTCGGTAAAGTATTGGTCAAAGATCATGACTTATTTGGTCGATCCTATCGCAAAAACCAAATACAGAAGTGATATAGAAACGATTAGGGATATGAAGCGCGTTGTCAAAGAAGGCGGCTCGATCGGTCTTTTTCCCGAGGGTAACACAACATTCAGCGGTGCCCTCATGCCAACTCCCTTTGTCATCGCTAAACTTATAAAAAAACTGAAAATCCCTGTCCTTTTTTATCAGATAAAAGGCGGCTACCTTGCAAGGCCCCGCTGGTCTCGTACAAAAAGAAAAGGCCCTGTCACTGGCCATATGGCCAAGGTGTTGTACCCTGAAGAGTTTGAAAAAATGAGTCCAGACGCTATTTACGAAGTTATCAAGGCAAACATTTATGTGGATGAATATAGTGACACCGCCCGCTACAAAAGCAAATACAAGGCCGAAGACATCGAAAGCGCCTATTTTATCTGCCCAACGTGTGGTGCGCTTGAGAGTCTTCATTCTAAGGGCAATGACGTATGGTGTATGCATTGCGAGTTTCACGCTCGCATGAATGAATACGGGCGGTTTGAAACCCTGGCTGGCAAAGGGTTTGAGACGACCGTTCCATGGTATGATTACCAACAAGTTGTACTTGAAGCCTGGCTTGAGACACAAAAAGATGATACAATTCTATTTGAAAACTCGAATGAAAAGATTCTTGAAGTCAAACGTTCTAAATACAAGACTTACAAAGCACACGGTAGTATAAGGCTATATAAAACCCATGTGGTTTTTTCGTTCAATGACGGTAGAAAAGAGAAATGGAACGTATCAAACATAAGCAGTGCCGTCCAACAAAAGAACAAATTGATTCTGCACAATGAAAAAGAGGCAAAAACCTATTATCTTCGCAGTCATCCCAAAAGAAATGCATTGAAATACGTGTTAGCGATTGAATGGTTGAAGACAAAGGAGCGCGATTAGATGGATTTTACCAACTTCGATTTATGGAGTGGCGTCCTACATTTTTCAGTATTGTCGATACTTTTACTTCTGGGTAACACCTTAAGAAGAAAAGTTCCTTTTTTGAAACGGTCACTTCTTCCAACAGCGGTTATCGCAGGCTTTATCGGGCTGGTTTTGAAAGAAACCCTGTTTGCATCCATGTTCGGTGATGCAGCGGTTGAAGAAGTCAATGGGTTTTTCTCGATGGTGACTTACCATACCATCGCACTTGGGTTTATCGCACTCGGACTGAAAGTCCATGAAACCTATAAATTCAAAACCAAACGCAAGCAATCCATATTCAGCGGATTGATTATCGTATCGACGTATCTTTTGCAAGGATTCATCGGCATTGTGCTAAGTCTTTTCTTGTCCTACACATTTTTTCCTCAGCTTTTCAGCGGTGCAGGTATGTTACTACCAATGGGGTTTGGTCAGGGACCAGGTCAGGCCCTTAATATCGGGACCATCTATGAAAACAGCCACGGGTTTGTAGGAGGCTCTACCTTCGGCCTCGCCATTGCATCATTCGGCTTCTTCTGGGGCGCCATTATCGGGGTGCTTTATTTGAACCGTCTTTACAAGAGTGGCGCCGTAAAGAAAAGAACCGTGCAAGACTCAAAACGTGTCAGCATGCAAGAAATTGAATCGCCTGATGAGATTCCCTTGGCGGAATCCATCGATAAGTTCACCATCCAAGTCACCCTAGTGCTTTTCGTATACGGCGTGACATATGGGTTTATGAGGGGTATAACGTTTTTTATCAACGGCGGACTGTTCGGCGACTTTGGAGCCAGTACTGTGGTGCCACTCATATGGGGATTCAACTTCATCATCGGAACCTTGTTCGCGATTGCGTTCAAGAAACTGTTCATGGTATTCAGGAAATACAATATTATGAACCGCCAATATCCCAACAACTTCATGCTCAACCGTATCAGCGGATTCGTCTTTGATTTCATGATTGTTTCGAGCATCACGGCTATTCGGATCGAAGATTTGAAGCATTTATGGATTCCGTTTTTGATTTTGGTGTTCGCAGTCGGTATGGCGACGCTTGTTTATATCATTTTCATTACAAAAAGGGTTTATCCCGATTACAGTGAAGCGGCCAGCCTTGGCATGTTCGGCATGCTTACAGGCACGGCAAGTACCGGCGTTATTTTGCTTAGGGAAGTGGACCCGAACTTTGAAACCCCGGCAGCGAACGACTTGATTATAGGCTCGACGACTGCCATCTTCTTTGGCTTTCCGATTTTACTGCTGGTAGGCATTGCGCCAATAAGCATCGTGCATACCTTGATTGTTCTCGGTATTATCGGCGTACTCGCAGCAATCGCCATGAGCGTCCTTGTCTATTTCAATCCCAAAACCAAAAAGGAATAAAAAATCAAAAGAGACGGATTTGAACTGCAAATCCGTCTCTTTTTTTAATGGATATCATCTTGTTGAAGCGGCCAAGGGAAATTTTCTTTTTAGATCGCGCATCTCATAAAGATAGACGATGAACGAGACAGACCCTGTGAGGAAGTCTGCGACAAAGAATGTCCACCATATGCCATCCGCGCCGAAAAGATGGGTCAGTAAGAACGCAAACGGAATAAATATGATGAACCTCCTTGAGAGTGCAATAAGGAATGCACGCACCGGATAGCCCATCGCCTGGTAGGCGCTTGACAAGATCACTTGGAAAGTCACCAGGGGAAATCCAAGCGCGACAATTCTAAAGGCCTGAGCCCCTTCACTCACAAAGGCCGGATCGGGTGACTTTTCAAACAGCATGAACAGACTCTCCGCAAAAATCATCACCAACACAAAGACGATTGAGAAATAACTGAGCAGCAAGGTAGCCGCAAATCCGATAACTTCATGCAATCGCCGGAAGAATTTGGCGCCGAAATTGAATCCGACAATTGGAACCATCCCCTGCACAAGCCCGAAGCCCGGCATGAGCGAGAAACGTATCAAGCGGTTGATGACTCCGAATATGGCAATATACATAGTCGGACGCAGTGCATAATGATTGATGAGGTTATTCACGATGATGATGAGCACACCCCCCAGTGCCACACGCACGAAAGAAGGAAGCCCGACCACGATAATTTCTTTGATTATCTTGAAATCAACTTTAAAGATTGATGGGATATGAATGTGCAAGTTAGATTTTGATTTTGATGCATGATAGATAATGAAGACAAATCCAGAAGTCTTTGATATAGCGGTCGCAATCGCGGCGCCTTTGACGCCCAAACCTAAGCCCCAGTCAAAGATGAAAATAGGATCTAAAATGATGTTTAACCCCGCACCAATAATCAAAGCAAACATCGCTATCTTAGGGCGGCCCTCAGCCCTTGTAAGATTATTGAAGACGATGCCCAAAGAAAAGGGAATGAGCGCAATCAAAGTGTAGGTTAGATACTCACGTGCATATTCTATATTGCCGCTTGTCGCACCAAACCATCCAAGCAAGTCATCCATCATGATGAAGGCGAAAACCGATATGGCTACTGAGAAGGTTGTACTGATTAAAAGTGCCATATTGACACTTTTACGCATAGCCTTGGGATCTCCGCGTCCATACGCTCTGCTGAATACAGACGAGCTCCCGATTCCGACCATGATGCCTATGGCAAGAATAATCTGTTGAATGGGGTACGCTATGGAAAGTGCACCAATCGCATCCGTTCCCGCGCCACGCCCTACAAATATGGTGTCAACTAGATTGTATAACGCATTAAAAGACATCGCAGCCGTAGCTGGGATGGCTAGTTTTAAGAGCAAATTCTTGATACGCATCTTACCAAGCATCTGCGAGCGTTCGTCGTTGGGATCGATTTTCTTTTCTTTGATTTCTTTTTGTGCCATGGTATCACTCCATAACTTAGAAAATTATAGCACAAAGTAACTGAAATTTGTAAGTCAATACATTAAAAACTGCGAGTGACAAGTAAAAAAAAACACAGGAAATCCCTGTGTTTCAAAATCAAACATTCAATTCCGCTTGACATTCTTTGCATAAACCATAGAAATCAAGTTTATGGCGTTTAATATCAAAGTCGTATTCCTTCCTGATTTTATCTTCAAACGTATGCACCGGACATTCCTCTACATACACAACTTTATGACAGTTAGTACAAATTAATCTGTGTCCATGCGTTTCGTGGGAAAGTTCATAAAGTACTTTCTTAGAAAACTCCACGTTCACAGCGGAGACAATCCCTTTTCCGGTGAAGGTTTCAAGGATTCTATAGACGGTTGATAAAGAAATGCCCTTGTCTTCTTTTGTGACATTCATGTAAACATCGTCCGCAGAAAGAAATCTTTCGCTTTTTTTAAGAATATCGAGAATTAGTAAACGGTGACTGGTTTTCTTAAGATTTTTTTCTTCAAGCATTTTCTCTTCGTTTATCATAAAGGCCTCCTAACTTATGCGTAATCGCACACTACTATTATATAGCGTAGAACCGAAAAATACAAAGCCACTTATCAAAACAATCGTGGAGCCCGAGGGCAAGTCAAAAACAAATGAGGATAATAGTCCGGTGACTACGAGTACAATGGAAAGTATGGCCGAGGCTAGAACCGTCCGTTTAAAATTCTTGGTGAATTGCATCACGATAATAGGCGGAAAGATGATTAGCGCACTGATCAGCATCGTACCGATGGCTCTGATGCCTATGACAATGGTTAGTCCTGTAAGCACCGCTAGCAATGTATTGAGTCTTTTGGTCTTTACGCCGCTCACGCTAGCATATTCTTCATCATACGTCATTGAAAAGAGATCGTGATAAAAAAACCAAACAACGGCTGAGACTATGATTGAAAAGGTAATCGCCAAAATAACGTCCACTTGTTTAATGGTAAGAATGCTTCCAAAGAGATAACTAAAAAGATTCACATTGAATCCATCCCCAATACTTGCAAGGGCGGTGCCTAGTGCGATGGAAAATGAGGCCGTCAATCCGATGGCAGCATCTCCTTGTAGATTGGCGGTATTATTAAGTTTCAAGATGAATACCGACACAATAACGACAATCGGTACCGCATAGAGCAGGGGCGCCTGATTGGTGAAAAGCCCAATCGCAATTGCGGCGAATGCGACGTGAGAAAGCCCGTGGCCGATCATGGAAAACTTGTTGAGTACCAAAAACGATCCGATGAGTGAGCTGCTTAGAGCTACTGCGACTCCGACAACGAGTGCACGCCACATAAAGCCATAGACAAATGACAGTCTAAGTAGTTCAAGCCATTCCATGAATGACACCTCCAGTCGGTTTGGTTTCTTTTGGTGTTTTCACAGGAACACTAAGCTTGGCTGGTTCATATTCGAGGGGCCCACCATTGTAAAGAAGGGTAGTGTCCACATGTATGACGGTTTTTACGTAATCAGCGGCCATCGCAAGGTCATGGGTGATTAACACGATGGTTACATCATGGCTTTCATTGAGATGATGAAGCATATTTAAAAACTTGCTTCTCATGTTTATATCTAGCGCACTGGTCGGTTCATCGAGCACTAATACATCAGGGTTTGAAACCATGGCGCGTGCTAACATCACACGTTGTTGTTGCCCTCCCGACAATGCCCCAATAGGCTTTTTACAGATGCCACTTACACCAAGAAAGTCAAGTATGTCCTTGATTCGCTCGAAATCTCTTGCTTTAATTCTTCTTGGAAAGGACTTTTCCATCAGTAGTCCTGTGGCTACTACTTCTTCGACGCTAGCTGGGAATTGACGTTCTCTGACTTGAACATTTTGCGGAACATACCCTATTTTCAATCCATTTGTTTTTTCAACCGTTCCTTTCGTCGGGTTAATAATCCCCATCAATGTCTTGATTAGGGTTGATTTACCGCCTCCGTTGGGACCGACTACCGCCACAAAGTCACTTTTTTTGATGGTAAAAGTGACGTCTCTTAAGGCGGTGAAGTTACCGTATTTTACAAGTAAGTGATTGGACTCGATAAATGCATCATTATTGTGTGTCACTGTATCCCAGGCCTTCTTTTAAAGTTTCAAGGTTCTCATTCATCATGTCTATGAAAGTTACGCCGTTTTCAAACGCTTCCTTGGATACGTTCCCTGCCGTATTCAAATAAAGAATCCGCGCGTCTGTTTCTTCTGCGATGGCTTCTGCCACTTTGGGGTCTATTAGGGTTTCTGCGAACAATGTGTCAATGCCGTAAACCTTCATGATATCGACCATTTTGCTTAACGCTCCCGGTGTGGGTTCACTGTCGGTTGAAAAGCCCTGATAGGGGGTAATGTATTCAAGGTCATAGCGATATACAAAATACCCAAACGCATTGTGTCCTCCATGCATGATGGTCGAGTGTTCACTATTATTTAGCACATGCAAAACATCGTCATGGAAATTGTAAAGCGTTTCAATATAGGCATCGGCGTTTGCCATAACGGCCTCTTTTGCCGTTTCATCTTCGATAAGGTCAAGCAAAGTAGATTCGATGGTTTCAACCATCTTTATGGCATTGAGGGGATCCATCCAGTAATGGGGATCTAAAGCCTCATCTCCGTGATTGTGATCATCATGAGATTCTTCTTCATGGTATTCTTTGGTTTCACCCAATTCAATCAATTTGACGTGTCTACTCAAATCAAGAAGATCCAAGCTTGCAGGTGCCCCACTCCCTAGCACCATATCATCAACCCAAGGTTCCATGGTATCGCCGGTATAGATAAGCAAATCCGCTCTAGAGATCCTTACAACGCCTTGCGGACTCGGTTCATAAGAATGAGCACTGGTCCCCGGTGGTAATAGATATTCGATATTCACATATTCACCTGCAAGTTGTTTAGTGAAATCATAGTGCGGGAAAAGCGTGGTCATCACCAAAGGTTTACTCTCGTCATCTCCGAATTCGTTAGTGCCTACACAGGCACCAAGTGAAACGACCATTACCATAGCCAAGAATATCACCGCTATTTTTTTCATATGAATTCCTCCAGTTATAAATTATACATAGTATATAGCTTTTTTTATGCGAATGCAAACGGTTCGCATTTGTAAATAGATAAAAAAAGAGCTGATTCGCTCTTTTCTATATTTATATGGTTTTTCACTTTTTCAACAAGAAAAGTGCATACGGTTTTAATGTCACAGATTTGTTCAGCACTTCCCTCTCACCGGTGAACAAATTATTGTAAGTGCCTGTGGCTACTAAGCCTTCGAATGTGACGTGTGTCTCACCCCTGTTGAAAAGCGCAATCAGATCGCCTTTTTTCACGATTAACCCTTGGGCTTTTGCGGCCACTATTTCTAGTGTAGGGAGTTTGAATGATGGTTCTTTGTGATAAAGGCTGTTCAATTGTTTTATAAACGGTTTTAAGATATCGCTTTGTCTTTGCTCATCCCAGATCATGCATCTACGGTTGTCAGGATCGTGTTCACCTGTAAGACCGACTTCTCCTCCATAATAGATGGACGGAGCGCCTGGAAGAAGGTAATGCATTGTATAGACAAGTTTGAGTAAGGCTTCGTCTTCCTTTATAACTCTTGCTATACGTTTTGTATCGTGACTGTCGATGATGTTGAACATATTGTTCAACACGGGTTTTGGGTAAGTAAATATGACATCATTGAGTGCGTTCGCAAACGTGCGGGCATCCATTGGATAGGGTTCTTCCTTGCCAAAAAAAGCCCACATAGCATAGAGAAACTCGTAATTCATAACCGCATCATGTTGATCGCCCATTAGCCATGGGTCGCTTTGATCCCAGTTTTCTCCGAGAATGAATATCTCTTCTTTGACGTTTTTCACTCTTTTTCTAAAAGCGCGCCAGAAATCATGGGAAATCTCGTTGCTCACATCGAGGCGCCAGCCATCAATATCGAATTCCCTAATCCAATATTCACTAACATCAAGAAGGTATTCGCGCATAAAGGGATTGTCGCAATTGAGTTTTGGCATGCGCGGTGAGAAGGCGAAGGTTTCATAAGGTGGGGCTTTAAAGGGAGCAAATGCATCGCGTTTGATAAGGGATGCCTTGTCAATCGGCCACTCTTTAAAATAAAATGCATCAAAATACTTACTTTCAGGGCCTTTTTGAAGCGCATCCTTGAAGAATGGATGTTGGTTCGATACATGGTTAAATACCGCATCCAGCATCACTTTAATATTAAGTTTGTGTGCTTCTTCCACCAACGTTTTAAAATCCGCCTTAGATCCGAATTGAGGATCGATCTCGTAATAATCGACGGTATCATACTTATGCGCCGATGGAGCTTGGAATATCGGGGTCATGTAAATACCTGTAAATCCCATTTCCTTAAGATAAGGAAGCTTGGCAATGATGCCTTTTATGTTTCCACCAAAAAACTGGTCATTGCGTACCTCTGTGGTCGATTCCCATTTGAGAACATTTTTGCTTTGGTTTTCAAGTGTGTGGAACCGGTCGGGAAAGATTGAGTACCACACGGTTTCTCGAACCCAGTGAGGGGCACTGTAAATATCTCTTTCAAGTAAATAGGGGAAATTGAAAAATGCACTCAGATTGTCCTTGTAATTCGGGTATTTTTCAACATTAACCAATTCTTGAGAACCATACAAATGAGTCCCATTAATCAAAAATGCGTATTTAACCCTTTTTGTGGGTACATTCAAAGACGCAAACCAATAATCGTAGATATCTGTCGAGGCTTCTTTGATCATAGTCTGAGCAGGATTAAAAATACCTTGCCACGTTTTTTTATCGCCGTCGCTTTTCCACATAAATGGATCACCGTGAATAATTTCGACGGTTTTGGCTTTACCCTTCAAACTCTTGAAGCGTATATGAAGCGTCGAAGTATCAATGGCAAAAGCCATTGTGGACTTAGGAATATGCGTAAATTCATTGTGTTTCATGAGACCCCTCTTTTCTTAGCAATCTACAGTGTATTTTATATCATTTGAAATAAAATGCAAGCCAAAACTTAGCGGTAAATGAAAAGGTTTACAAGAAGAATTGTTTTTTTAAAGCGTTTACAACAATTTTCAATTGTGGTACTATTAATTAGTCATTGACTATATAGTATTTTAACTAAGTTAGGAGTAATCCAATGGACAAATTCAAACACTTTGGACTGAAAATCCTGAATGCTTTTAAAAGAGTTGGTTTATTTATCGTAAAGGGAATTCCCCTTGGTATTTACAACTTTTTCAAAAGCATTGTATTTGCAATCATCAACTTCTTCAAACGGTTGAAAGGTGCTAAAAATGAACACCCCAACTCCTTTAAAAGAGGACTCGCTAGTTTCTTCTTGATGGGCCTTGGCCAAATCAAAAACAAACAATGGTACAAAGGAGTTCCGATTCTCGCAATCTTCTTGTTGTTTATTATCATAGAAATTGCGACAAGTGGATATTGGTGGGCGCTTTCGGGCGAAATCGCCAATTACCCTGCTGAGGGTAAATTGTACTTTTTCCGTGATTACGGTGGATTATTCACACGTGGCATATGGGGCTTACTGACTCTTGGAGCCGTAACGACTTACAGTACGTATCGCGGAGTCGACATCCGCCCACGGGGTGCGCTTTTTGGTTGGGACATGGGGGATAACTCCCGCGTTTTACTCGGCGAAGGGGTTATTGTATTTGTCCTCGTAGCGCTGCTTTTCATTCTTTGGATAGTCAGTATCCGCGATGCTTATAAAACGCATCTCAAGGTTGCGGCTGGTAAAACCATTGAAGACGCCAAATCATTTTACAAGCGTATCAGTGAGGAATATTTTGCCTACCTGATCATTATTCCCGCCCTCATGTTGATAACGTTTTTCATTCTAATTCCATTCATTTTCTCATTCATGGTGGCGTTCACCAACTATACCGACAACATCAGCCTGGGAAGAGAACTCATCGAGTGGCATGGATTTGACACGTTTGTCAAGGTGTTCAATCCTGAAGAGGATTGGTTCAAATTCTTCAACCAGACTTTGATGTGGACGCTGTTCTATGCCTTTATGAGCAGTGTGACCGTGTATGTCTTAGGACTTGTTCAGGCCATCATCATTGAAAGCAAATACGTGGTTGGCAAGAAAGTATGGCGAACAATATTCATTCTTCCATGGGCCATACCCGGTATGATTATTTTGCTTCTTTTCAGCAATGTATTCGGAGCTGATCAAGGACTGCTTAACAACATTTTGGCAAGTACTGGCAGTACAGATGCCTTTAGAGGATTTCTGAGAAGCATCGGCCTTGTAGGTCAAGCGAGTGAGGGGAATATTCTATGGTTCACTTCTTCTGCAAATGCACCACTCGCAAGAACCATCATCATCCTCGTCAACCTTTGGATGGGATTCCCCTACTTCATGCTCATGATTACTGGTGTTCTCACAACTATCCCAAAAATGCTAATAGAAGCTGCGGATATTGACGGAGCGACCTCTTGGCAGAAATTCAGATATTTAACGCTTCCGTGGGTTATTAGAGGGACAGCACCCGTCATCATCACAACCTTCACTTTCAACTTCAATAACTTCGGTATGATATACTTCCTAACTGGTGGGGGCCCTGGATACCCTCGCTCAGAAATTCCAACGGCCCTTATAGGGGTTGCACCTGGACAAACCGATATCCTCATTTCTTGGATCTATAAATTGTCGTTCGAATCAACCGTCAACCAGTTCAACTTAGCAGCGGCCTATTCGATATTGATTTTCTTACTAATCGGAGTCGTTGCCCTGGTTCAACTTTCTAGACTCAAATCATTCTGGGAGGAGGAATAAACGATGGCCAACTATAATGAAAAAAGACAAAAACCACAAAGCACCAAAAGCCGCTTGAAAGGCTATGCTTTAAAAGGAAACATTAAAAAAGGCTTGGCTGGTACGTTCATCTACGGCTGGCTAATGGCATCACTTACCATCATCCTAGTTCCAATCCTTTGGATGATTTCCGCTGCCTTCACTGATACTGAAAACCTCAATGCGGTTCCGATTATTCCCAACCCAACAAGATGGTCTCTTGCTAACTATCAAGAAATCTTCACCTATACGGGTTCTACAACGCAAGCACTTCCTGACTATCCAAGAGCCTTCCTAGTAAGTTTAGGTGTGGCCTCACTTTCAACCGTGCTTACCGTTATCTTTTCATCCCTTGTAGGGTTCGCATTCTCAAGATACCGTTTCCATGGTAAAAAACCTGTACTCCTCTCCATGTTCGGCCTGCAACTTTTCCCGTCGTTCATGGGTATGATTGCCTTGTTCTTGTTATTCAATCAGTTCGGATGGCTAAACAGCTGGCCACATCTATCACTCATTTATGTCGCAGGTTCCATCCCGTTCAACACGTTCATCATTCGCGGCTTTATGAAAAACATTCCATTATCGCTTGATGAATCGGCAAGAATAGACGGCGCGAGTAATGTGCAGGTGCTAAGAAAAATCATTATTCCGCTCGCGGCTCCGATTCTTGGCTTCGTTGCAGTCGATTCATTTATGAAACCTTGGCTCGACTACATCTTACCTTCGATTTTGATGCCGGAAAACGAAACTGTTGCAATGTGGTTATTCCGAGTGAATGACAACGAATCCCAGCCATACAATCCGATGCTCTTCATGGCTGGCGGACTATTTATCGCAGTCCCGATCATGATGGTACAAATCTACATGCAAAAATATGTAGTGTACGGTCTGACCGGTGGTGCAGAAAAAGGATAATTTTATAAAAGTGCGATGAATTTATCGCACTTTTTAAAAGCTAATGGTGATACTATGAATAATAAAATTAAAACATTCGGAAAAGCTTTTTATGACAACTCCGCCCTCTTCAAACTGACTAAGATTCCATTATTTTTACTCGCTTTAATGCTTTTTGTAAATGTTAGTTTGGTCAGTGCCCCAAACTTTATCGGATATATGGAGGGAATCAGCGTCGTTGATTCTCTTGATGGCATTGATGAAGCATTTGTAGAAATGTATGAAAGCGAGCTAGAGTGCAAGGTCAACGATGCCAATCAAATGGAATGCAATGGAACCCCGCAATCGATGTATGGTGATTACCATTTTCGTTTTCAAAATACATTGGATGTAAGCGGGATTAACGAGAGCACTATCATTTTCACCCCTGATAAGGCAGTCATCATCTATCAAGGGAATTCAACCGCAGTTTTGGATGGCGATTATTCTTTGATGCAAGGATTTGACTTCTCAACGGTCAAAGACGAGTCTCAGAATTTGCAGCAAAGTATGGACGCCTCTTATCAAGACAATACGGACTTCTTTTTGGAATACCTCTACTATTCTGACTTGGGGCAAAACATTGGCATCGTCTACGCCGTTCAGTTTGCACAAACATTTCTTTATGTCGTGATTGTCTCCTTGCTTATTCAAATGGTCAACTTCAAAGCGTCCATTAAAAAAGTAACCTATCAAGCCGCTCTCAGGATAACCATACTTGCAATGACCGGACCGGCTTTACTGGCCGCATTATTAGGTCTTTGGTTCGCGGGATGGGCCTATTTGATATTCACATTGATTTATCTTATTCGAATCATTGTGATCTACTATTCGATTAACAGACGCAGTGAAACCCTTGTTGGCCCTAATGAAACACCAGAAATTCGCGAAGACGTAGAGTAATCGCTTACATTACCATATTAGAAAACGTTTTCAAAACACATTTTTTGTAAGCATTTTCAACGTTCATGGCATTTTTATGCTATAATAGGTATTGGCGAAAACTTTAAAAAAATTAGGAGGATACTATGAAAAAGTTAAGTTTATTCGTAACTGCTTTACTTCTCGTTTTCGGTCTTGCTGCATGCGGTGACCGTGGAGATGATCAACTAACTGAAGGAGAAAATTGTGAGGAAGCAACCGGTGTGGATGCTTGCTGGAACAATGAGGAGGAAGACTTCCTCGTTGAAGACGAAGCAAAGGTAGTACTCGGTGTCGACAGTGATGACATGGGTGCTGCACTCGTTCAAAAATGGAACAGCGACTTCCCAGATTATGAAGGAATGCTTGAGTTTAGAAACTATGGTTCTGCCGATGGTGACAACTCAGGAATGCAAGGAATGGAACTACAACAAGGTGAAGGACCAGACATTGCCCTTGTCATTGATGGCGAAGTTATTGGAAAAGAAGGCTCGCTCCTTCCACTTCATACCTATTTCCAAGATTTAGGTGCTGAACAAACCAATGAATCTGCATTTGAGTCCATTAACCAACTCGATTATTTCTACCTTCCTGCTTTCTATGATGGAATGGTTTTCTCTTGGAATGAAACAATCCTTGATGAACTTGGCATCGATACCACGGATTCTAATGGAGACAACCTCCCAGAGGCGATTGATACTTGGGAAAAAATATTTGCGATTACCGAAGGCGACGAATGGGCTGCAGATGATCGTCCAGTCATCGAAGTTCCTGGTAATGACGATACTTACAACATGTATGAAATGTTCCCAATTTCTCTTGATGAAGTGTGGAGTGCCTATTCTACTTTAACAGCTGGGGGATGGCAATTTTTCGAGAGTGGAAATCTTGATGAACCTGGATTCGATACCGACGCATTCGAGAGTGGTCTTGAATTTATTGAAGATTTCTCACAAACCAACATGAGTGTGGATGAAACCGGTACTAAAAAAGCTGCTGACGCAATGGCTTGGCGCTGGGATGCATACTTACAAGGTGCTTACCCGATGTCACTTGTAGGTACTTGGCAAAATGTTGATGGCGCTGAGAGTTCAACGGGCTTCGATTTCCGTTTCTCAAAAATGCCTACTTATAACGGTGAAGAACTTCACCCTCTTATGAAAACTAAGGGATTCATTATCAACGGTTTCACTGAAGTCCCTTCTGCTTCATCTAAAGTCCTTAACTGGCTTTATTCAAAAAGTACTATGGAAACCATGATTGATTCCTCTGCTTACCTTCCTGCGCTTCAAGACGATGCAACGATTTTCCCTGACATCGACAACGTAAACAAGGAAGAGTTTGCCCTAGGCATGCAGAATAATCATCTTGAAATTTCTGGTACACTTCCAAACAATGCAGATGTTGCTGCTATGGACGTATACTACAACCTGAACCTCAATGACTATTTCAAAGAGATTTGGGATGGAACTATGACCCCAGCAGAATCAAGAACCGCGATTGCTGACGATGCAGCTACATGGCTTGAAGAAAACAACCAATAACGCCTAACCAATCATTTTTACGACACAGTGTTTAAAAGGGCTCTTCGGAGCCCTTTTAATTTCAAAATTTCCATTAAGAAAGGATTTGAACCATGAATAAAAAACTAATTGGTCTCGCCCTTGTTTTTACATTAATCATTACGCTCGTCGCATGCGGCGAAACAAGTAATGACGACGACAATAATGAAATGCTCGCTACATCCGAAGCGTTAAAAGACAACGATGTCTGCTACCAGATTTTCCCGATTTCCTTTGCAGACAGTGACGATGACGGTTATGGAGACATTCAAGGCATCATCGATAATGTCGATTACCTCGTAAATACACTCGATGTGGATTGTGTATGGCTTAATCCAATCAATCCTTCTCCAAGTTACCATAAGTATGATGTGGTTGATTATTATGATGTAGACAGCCGCTTCGGAACCATTCAAGAATACATCACCCTTGTCGAAGTTCTTAACGACAATGACGTGGATATTTTGATGGACCTCGTCATCAATCATACCTCATATGACCACCCCTGGTTTGAAGCTTCCAGAAATCCAAACCACGAAGAACATGAAAAATACCGTGATTATTACGTATGGAATGATTTCGAAAACAGTGAAGAAAACTATCCTACCCAAAATGGATGGCACGACCATGATCAGCGTGATGCCAAGTACTTTGCCTCATTTTGGGACCAAATGCCAGAACTTAATTTCGACAACCCTGATGTTCGCCAAGAGATAAAAGACATTGCGTCTTTTTGGTTGGACGACATTGGCGTAGACGGCTTTAGAATCGATGCCGCAAGACATATATATGACAAGAATGAAGTGCCTGTACGCACTGATTACCGTGGGAAAAACATCGATTGGTTTATAGAATTCAACGATTATATTAAATCCGTAGATGAAAATGCCATCATGCTTAGTGAAATTTGGCTTAACAGCAGTGCGGTTATTGCCAATTATTTAGAAGGCATGGACACGACGTTCAACTTTCAGACTGCAGAAAATATCATTGAAGCCGTTGGTTCCACACAGGCAAACGATATGGTAAGTGAACTGGTGGCGGCCAGAGGCCATTACGGAGAAGTTCGAGAAGACTTCGTAGACTCGATATTCCTTTCCAACCATGATCAAAATCGTGTGATGGGTGCTTTTAACGAAGATGCGGATAAAGCCCGACTTGCCGCAAATATCCTCTTCACTCTTCCAGGCACTTCTTGGATTTATTATGGAGAGGAACTCGGAATGAACGGAAGCAATGACCCAGGTAAAGATGAAGATGTCCGCCAGCCATTCAAATGGTCCGCTTCAAGCGTGTATAACCCTGAAGGTGGCCACACAGGCATTTCCGAGTGGAACGAGCACAACAGCGCCCTTGACGGTGTGGATGAACAACTCAATGATGAAGCGTCCCTGCTTAACCACTACCTTGAACTCATACAGCTCAAAAAAGGGAACTCGGTTCTTACGGATGGTACCTTCAAAGATACGGAAACATTTGACAGTGATGTCATCGCCTACCTGAGAAGCGAAGGCGACACCACCTATCTAGTTATCCACCACCTCGGTAAAGCGGAAAGCGATATTGAACACGCACTTGAAAATTATTCCATCGTTTACAGTTCAAGCGATGTCACTGAAAACGATGGGTCATTTACCATGGATGCACATTCCTCCTTGGTTATTGACGTATCGGGTGAAGACACCTATCTTGAGTAATGTTTGAAGACCTGCGAGAGCGGGTCTTTTTTTATTGCAAATAAAAAGGGCTCAAAAGAGCCCTTTAATAGGTTTATCCGCGTTTCTTGACAATGACGAGAGCACTGAGGGTTCCGCTCATGAGAAGGAGCGTACCAAGCAAGCCTTCTTGCATTGCGCTTGAACTTTGCGAAGATCTGAGGGTACAACCGGGACCGTCGTCATTGGCCGGTTCTTCTTCAGTAGGTTCTTCCTCATTTGTCCAAGTATCAATCATATCCGTACTGTAGAAAATTCTTGATTCGTTTTTATCAAGGGTGAGTGTTTCACCACTTGAGTGAGTAGAGAGGGTTGCAATGTCGGTTTCACTGACTTCACCGAACTCATCTTCATTGGCAATCAGATTCCAGTCGGTGCCTTCAGGGAGTGTGAAATCTCTCACTTCAGAGTTATTGTTGTGAAGAATCACAATGGACTTCCATTCATCATCGGAATCGTTGAGCATGTAATTCACCTTCCCAGGAGCGTAAGGACCAAACGTCAGAGCTTCTGATATTGCATCGGCCGTCTTAAGACGGAAAACGTCTTTCATATTGCGCAGTGAAATCATGTCTCTTGTGTATTCAAATGTATTTTGGTAATCTACTTTCCAGTTCCAGTCAATTTGGTTGGTGGAATCAGGAGAGCGGTATGAGTTGTGATCATAATTTGCACCGGCGTCGCATGTGTTTTCACCGGATTCAGGCTCCGTACATGGTTTCGTACGCATCATTTCTACCCCTGCGTGCAGGAATGGTACACCTTGTGAGCCGAGAATGAGCGTGTTGGCCTGTCTTTGCATTTTTTGTATCATCGCATCATCCACACCTGAAGAAAGGTTTAACTTGTCATGCAGTGTATTGTTGTCATGGGCGGTGACATAGTTAATGATTTGTGTAGGCTGAGGCGCGAGCCCTTGCAGTGAAGAACCGCTTTGTGAAGTTCCTCCGGCAATCCCTAGGAATACACGTGGGACCGCATAGTCGTTACCTTGAAGGTAGCCACCTTCCTGAGCTTGGAAGACGCTGCCTTTGATACCATCACGGGTCGTATCGTTGAACGCTCCGATTCCTGGCATTTCATTAAGCGTTCCGTGATAGGCTGAATCGTTTTCTGGGAGTTTGGATCCTCCGGCGTCCCAAGGTTCACCATAAAGCATGATGGTGTCATCAATCGCATGGAGCTCATCTGCGATGGCATTCATGGTATCGACATCATGAAGTTTCATAAGATCAAATCTGAAGCCATCTATATTGTATTCTTCGACCCAGAATTTCAGCGAATCCACCATGAATTTTCTAACCATTGCACGTTCTGAGGCAGTTTCGTTTCCTGTGCCACTTCCGTTTGAGAAGCTTCCGTCTTCATTCATGCGGAAATAATACCCTGGTAAAATCTTATCAAAGTTTGAGTCCGCTGATTTTCCGGTATGGTTGTATACAACATCCATAACGATACGTAAATCGTTCTCATGGTAGGTTTGAATCACTTCTTTGAACTCGGTGGTTCTTACTTCACCGTTATAAGGATCGCTTGCGTAGCTTCCTTCTACTACGTTGAAGTGTTCAGGCATGTACCCCCAGTTGAAGATGCCGTCATGTTGGCCTTCATAGGTAGGGTCATTATGTCTTGTTTCATCGATAATGCCGTGGTCAAAGACCGGAAGCAGTTGTACATGGGTGACACCCAAATCGAGAATATGGTCAAACCCAGTCGTCAGTCCTTCATGGGTTGTACCAGTTTCAGACAATCCAAGTAATTTTCCGCGATTTGACTCCGTCCCGTTCCAACTTTCATGGGTGGTTAGATCGCGAACGTGCAATTCATAGATGATGGCATCTGTATTGCCTTCCATGGTATTGGGACGTTCATCATTTTCCCATCCTTCAGGGGCATATCGATTAAAATTGATGACCATACCGCGTTCTCCATTGACACCGGTTGTATAGGTATAGGGGTCCACAACTTCATTGACTTCACCATTGTTATCAACCGTGTAGGTGTAATACACACCATCAAGGTCGCCATCGACGGTGGTAGACCAAACGCCTTTAGCCCCTTGAGTCATTTCGTATGTGTCATAAGGGGTATCCACACCGACGTTGCCATCATCATCTGTTACATTTGCATCATGGCCGGTTGTATATAAATTCAAGGTTACTGAATTACTGATAGGCGCCCAAAGTTTGAATTCGGTGCTTGATTCTGTATAAATATTTCCCAGTTGCCCATCATAAGCATAAGCATCGTTGAATACATCACTGGTATAAAAACCATCAAACGCAATCATGGATCTCGCAGGTTCGTCGTCACCGAAATCAATAACGAGTTCATAGGTTTTGGTGAGATCGACTTCTTCATCCAAAGTAAGTGAGCCTTCGTTGTCACTCATGGAGAAATTACTGAATGGGACTGAAGTGTCACCCGCATAGACTGTGGTATCCACTTCTGTCGCATTCGTGGTCCCGGTGAAACTTATGGTGCTTCCATCTTCGAAGCTGGCAGACATGATTCTATGTGAGTTATCTGCATTGGCTTCATCATAGACGATTTCAGTTTCGCCTTGCACGAGATAAATGTGGACTTCACCTTCCGCGTTTGGATTCGTCATATCGACGAAGCGGTCTTGAGCGATTTCCTTGTTCCAATCACTATCTCTAACAATCAGACCGATTTCCGTACTGCCTTCTAAATTGGTTTCTGATAGGTCTAGGGTCATTTTTACGCCATAATCATCCTCTTGATTGAATTCATAGGCGTTTCCTCCAGTTTCTGAAGGTTCATTTTGCCATAACCATAGTTGATTGAATTGACTATAATCGTCATCATAACGAAAATAGTGCGCGACAAGCGTATCGGCTTCTGCTGCATGCATGGATACGTTTGTGGCTGTAAACATCACTGTCACGAACATGACAGCAATTAATAGTTTCTTTAAATGTCTCATAAAAAATCCTCCTAAATTTATTGTCATTGACATTATATCACATTATGTAAACCCTTTTAGAGAAACTGTTAAATTTTATCAAACATACAAACGTTTACATGTATAAAATAAAATGCCTCCGCGTTCAAACAGCCAGGGCATTAATAAAACTTTTTAACCGAGGGGGTTGTTTGTTGAGGACTTGCTTTGTGGGACCTTCGATGATGAGTTTCCCCTCATTCATAAACGCCAACCTGTCCGATACTTCTTTAGCAAAACGCACTTCGTGAGTCACTAAGATGATGGTGATTGAAGCTTCGGTCAAGACTTTTATGACCTCTTGAACCTCTTTAACCTTCTCAGGATCAAGGGCACTTGTCGGTTCGTCAAAAAGCAAGATTTCAGGATCGAGAACGAGCGTTCTTGTGATGGCGATTCTTTGTTTTTCCCCGCCTGAGAGCGCACTGACTAGTATGGGTTTATTTTTTTGTGCAAGCGTTCTTTATTTAATGAAAAAAAGAATAGCTTTTAGCTATTCTTTGAAAACTTTAGTGTAACCGCCAGTTCCGTAGTTAAGACACTTGTTGACACGACTTATCGTGGTTGCACTTGCATTTGTGAGACGCTCCACTTCACTATATGTCTTACCTTGTGATAAATGTCTCGCGACAGTAAAACGCAATGAAAGTTCTTTTATTTCCTGGATTGTGGCAAGATCTTCAAAAAAATTATAGAAATCCTGAACCGTCTTCAGTTTGAGCATGTGTTCAAATAGTTTGGTGGTGTCATCACTTTTAATTGAGTGTGCCATAGGTTCACCCTTTCACTTTAGTACTCTATAGCATTAGTATACCATACTAATTAAGGATTTAAAATGTTAATCGGGGCCAAACAACAATTCCAAGACGGTTGTTGTAAAGTCACTGGCGTTTTTGAGATAGACTTGTTCCCGGGCATAGATGGTCTTGTCGGTAATAAGCCCGTCAACGTTTCTCCTAGAGAGTGATGCGATATTCTCTTTTGTGTTGACAGTCCATGCATACACTTTGCTTCCAGAATCATGCATGCGTGAGACCGCGGCCTCGTTATTGATATAAAAGGATGTGCTCAAGGCAAAATGATCGACAACTTCATCATTGATAAGATTGTCAATATTACCATAGAACGTGGATATGAGCATTACGGTCTCAATGTTTTTATTTAGGGTTTTAATTTCACTTAATTGCACTTGTGAATCCGATAGTACGCTTGCTGTATTTTCTAGATTGTACTCTTCGATGAGGGCGACAACTTTTTCGTTAATGGTTTTTGATATATCTTTCATTTCTATAAGAAGATCGGCTCTTCTTCCAACAAGTTCAAGTACTTCCTCGAGTGTAGGGACTCTTTCTTCTTCGAATTCTCTGGAAAACCATGATCCGGCATCAAGCGTTTTTAGCGTCTCATAGGTGATATCACTGACACGTCTGTTTAAGGTGTCGTTGGTGGTTCTTCCAAGCGTTGCGTCGTGTATTAAAACGACTGTGCCATCAGCCGTCATGCGCACATCGATTTCTATGCCATCCACTTCCTGATCCAAGGCCTTATTCATAGCGGCCAAGGTATTTTCAGGCGCATCTTCGCTTGCGCCGCGGTGGGCGATGATTTCAGGGAATGTAAAGAATTGTGTTTGATTTGATGAGCGTTGTAAGACGGTAAAGACGTTGGTAATATTGATTGCGATCAACCCCATGATTATTATACTAACAAGTATTTTGATACTTTTTTTAGTGAGTGGTCTTCTTTGTTTTGAGTCCGCGGCTTCAATGCGCTTCGTCGTTTCATCTTCATCAACCTTCGATACGTGATGCCACGTACTTATCAATGCGTAGTTGATGGGAATCAGTGTAAACGACAACACACTAATAACAAAGGTGTAAAGCGCATAAATCAAGGTCAGTGTGAGTCCGAGGGCAATGTCTTGGCCTCGTATTAATGATATTAAGAAGCCTACTAGGGCAACGAGTAGGAAATAGATAACAAATAGAACAAGATTGAGAAATACGTTGAGAACTAAAAACTCAAGAAGCATTTTCAAGCGCTGTTTTTTCATCAATCTCTTCTTTAGATTCCATGACCCTTTCAATGTTTTATTGTGCAAGGTAAACACACTAGGAAGCATCATCGTTTCGAAAAAGAGTATGAAGCCTATTATCAAGGTGCCGTAAAACATGAAACGCCATTGTCTGACTTCTTCGATGGCGCCAAGGATGTGCGTGGGAATGGTGATGGTTGAGAGCACTCCGACAAACTGCATTAGTTCGACAAATATAAAAAACAAACTGGCCGGAACGATAATCACTATATGGCGGCTTAAAAAAACTTTTCTAATGCGTTCCACTCCGAGTTTCATCAAAGGAATGATCTCGATGGTCAGTTTGTGTTTGGAAAACCTAAACAGAATTGAAAGGACGATGATTTCCAGCGCAATATACATGCCTAGTATCACACCAATGAGGATGAGGATGAATCCTGTGGTGGGGGCTGTGATATAGTCTATGATTCTCGCGTTGGTAATGTAGGTGAAGCCGGCAAGGGAAACAGACCCGCTCATAAGCAAAGAAACCACTGGAAATATCAATAATATCCCCAGGATTCTATAAAGGCCTTCAAAAATTAAAAGGGTCTTTATGTTATGAAGCAATATGTTTTTAAAGGTAGCCAATCTTTTTTTCATAGTAATCACCTAGATATCAAGTAAATTCTAACACGTTCACAATTATAGTCAAAAAAAGACGCTGATTTGCGTCTTTTTTTGGGTTATTCGCTTTTCGGAGAAAATCCGAACGGTTGAGTCAATGTTTTGGCTTCATTAGGGCCGTCTTGACCCACAATCAAGCGGGCTCTGACGTAATTTCCTTCAAAGGACCCGTATTCAAACGTGTCACCCTCAGAAACCACAATTGGGTTGTAAGTGAGGTCTTCCGCCCCATGAAACCATTCAATCTTGTCATAGCCTTCGCCTTCTATTGTAATGGTCTTGTTTTCTTTATCTACATTAATCGCATTGATGAGAGGCGCATCATCCATGACATTGGACGTGTTCGAAGTAAAGAAATGGCCGTTCGCAAGGGCGTTTTTCAATCCTTCTTCACTATAGGGTTCGTCCATTAACTGCGTGGTATAAGACATATGAATTCCGCTGAACGAGTCATCTCCGTGATAATCATCATTTCCAAGGCCCCAAACCGGGCGCTCCGGCATGGTGTCTGTTAATATCGCGTCCCATAAGCCACGGTCATCGGGGTAACGGTCGTTTCTGTTGAAAACTTCAATCCCGATAAGTGATTCTTTCGGGTACGTCTCAAATAAGGTTGTCCACCAGCTCATGGAATACATTTCACCTTCAGGGTATTCCCCATACGTTTTCCATTCTCTTCCCGGATGGGCGATAAACATCATTGAGGTGTCAATCGCATCGAGCTCGTCAAGTGTATTATGAAACGCTTCAGGCGTTTGCTTCAGAGATTCAGGTTGTTGGTATTTGTAATCGGTAAAAAGCGAGACAGTATCGGGGAACCATTCGTATCGCGTGACAGTAAGTTCATTCCCGATGATATCAAGCATGCCCAAAGTCTCTGGGTCTCTGTCTTTCCAATTATCATTGACTTCGCTAAAAGCCCAAGGATAGGTGACTTCATCATGGTCGGTGATGGCTAAGATGTCATAGCCGAGTTCATGGTATGAATCAACGACCTCATGCGGTAGCCCATCCCCATCAGAATAAACAGTGTGGGTATGCAAATTAGTCAAGGCACGTCCGGTCGTTTCAAAATTTATGGATTCATAAGGATTCAGTGTAAGTTCAGTGTTGACAGTGTTACAAGCGTTCAATGTCACAGTAAAGATGGCAATGCTTAAAAATAGGAAAAACTTTTTCATGAGTACCCTCCAAAAAAATAAAATGGTCGGGACGACAAGATTTGAACTTGCGACCTCTTGCACCCCATGCAAGCGCTCTACCAAGCTAAGCTACGTCCCGACATATTGTAACAAAATATAATAACACTAAATGTTGATATTTTCAAGACAATGGAATTAAAAAGGGGCAGCACAAAGCCCCTTAGTCAAATTTTTCCAAGGGATGCCATATAGATGACGAACTGATGTTCCCCATCAAGACCAAGCAAGGCATTCATCTTCTCATCGTCATAGGCGGCGATGGCGCATACGCCCGCGTTAAAATCTTTGGCTACGAGATAGAGATTTTGTGCGACGTGACCTGCATCTAAAAACATGTAACGGTATCCGCGTTCACTGTAGCGATAAGTCATACGATAACTATCGGCCACCCATAGGAATACCACACCCGCTTCTTCTATTTGCGGCTGTTTCAAGGCTGCACGCCGAATTTTTTGATTGATGTCGGGTGCGGACTCCAGTTTTTGAAGTTTGTGTTCAAGAGCCAAATATCTATAAAGCCCTCTTTTGAGTCCTTCGACGTTGTTGACAAGAAGGATGGTTTCAAATGCATGACGTGCACCGGCTGAGGGCACTGTTCTGAACGTTGCTTTGTTTTTGACGTTTCTCTTCACACCTTGAGTCATGTAAAGGGCGTAGGTCAGATCCTCCAAAGTGATTGGAGTTGTTTCATACATGCGGACGGTCTTTCTGCTTTCAATGGCGTCTCTTAGGCTAATGTTTTCAGTTCTAATCTGCTTAACATTTTGAAGCGCAATAATCGGTCCGTCCGATTCCTCGTAAGGGACTTGAATGGCTGGTTGTTCCAACCCTTTCTTTTGATCTGAAGCGAGTTGGTTTTCGTGTTGTGTCCCGTGCAAGAATTCTAATCCAGTTGATTTTTTAGCCACGACAATTCCTTCTTTCTGTTATGGTTTTTTAAAAAAGCGTATATTCGATGTCACAGATGTCTTGATAAAACTCCCTCTCATGAGAAACGAGTATCAAGGTCCCTTTATATTCAAGCAAAGCCTCTTTCAAAGCAGATTTTGCGTTCGCGTCTAGGTGGTTGGTCGGTTCATCCAATATGAGAACGTTGCCTTTTTTATGATAAAGCATCGCAAGGCGGACCTTGGTTTTCTCACCGCCTGAAAGCGTTGAGATTCGTCTTGTCGCCATCGTGTAATCAATCCCATGATGACCAAGCAACGACAACACATCTTTTTTTGTAAAGTGCGGATATGTGTTGTGCACGATCTCAAAAGGGGTGCCGTCTCCCTTAAGATGACTTTCCTGTTCAAAATAAGCAATCTTTGCGGTGTCAATCCATTCATAGTGTCCATTAATCTTAGGGAGTTGTCCCATGACAGTTTTGATGAAGGTCGATTTCCCAATGCCGTTTTCTCCGGTAATAACGACTTTTTCACCCCGCCTTATGATAAAAGAAAGCGGATCGGTCAAAGGCCCTTCATACCCGATCTCAAGCGCATCGACTTCAAGGACGTCGCGGCCGGTGGGTCTGGAGAAGGGAAAAGCGAACGTGTAGCTAGGATTATCCGTGGGTCGATGAATCTTGTGGATTTTACCAAGCATTTTTCGTCGGCTTTTGGCACGTTTTGACGTAGAGGCTCGGGTGATGTTTTTTTGAATAAAGTCTTCGGTTTTCTTGATAAATTTCTTCTGTGAATCATACGCTTTTTCGTGTTGTTCATGTCTGAGTAACCTCTCACTCAGGTAAAAGGCATAATCCCCTTTATAGCGTTCTATTGCACCGTATTCCAGGGCGAAGACGGTTTTAGCAATCTTTTTTAAGAACTCTTCATCATGAGAGACCACAAAATAGGCTTTTTCATACTGTTTCAAAAAGGTTGTCAGCCATTCAATGTGTTCGACATCCAAAAAGTTCGTCGGCTCATCGAGAAGTAACACATCAGCCTCTTCAAGCAAAAGCTTGGCAAGGATGGCCTTTGCGCGCATCCCCCCAGAAAGTGTGCCCAGAGGACTGTTTAAAAACTTTTCCGAAAGGCCAAGGCCACCTATCATTTTACCAATTTTGGATTTTATCGCATAAAAATCCTTTTCCAAAAGCGTGTCTCCAATATCGCTTGCCCTGTTTAAAAGTTTGGTCTGTTTGTTCGAATCACTGACTTCGCCCACGTCTTCATAAAGCGATTCCATTTTTATTTCAAGTTGGAAAAGATCTTCAAACACCCCATGAAGATAGGTCTCGAGTGTCAAATTATCATCAAGCGTTGCATACTGATCGAGATAGCCCACCTGTTTGTTGTTCTGCCATTCGACATCCCCCGTATCTGGAATGAGTCTTTTCGCAAGAAGTTTCATGAAGGTAGATTTCCCCGTTCCGTTGGGGCCTACTAAGACTGCATGTTCTTTTTCAAAGAGGCGCACGTTTACTCCCTTCAAAAGGGTTCCTTCACCGTGATCGAATTTAAGGTTTCTGACTCTTAAAAGACTCATTTTATCTCTCGCTTATTCTTAGTGGAGGTCTTCACAATCACAGGTAAATCTTCGGAGTTGAAGTGCCCATTTTTGACAGTGATTGATTCACCATCGACCGTGTTTTCATAGGTACCGTCCACAAGTGGTAAAGTGATTTTTGAAGGGTTTTTTGACACGTTAAAAGCTCCAAATGCATACGCGTTATTCAATGTGTAGCTACAAAGGATGACATCTGCATCCTCGGCTTTTTCTATGGTATAGGTGCCGCGTGAAAAAAGCGGGCCACGTAGGTTTTTTGCAAGTTTTTTAATCATTGGTGATATATCTTTTGGACCAGGTTTTTGAGTATCTTTTTCAAAAAGATCAGGGTGGTGATCACTCAAGGTTTCTCCCCCGGCATAGATCATTGTGGAGCCTTTTGAAAAGAAGGTAAAGGCATGCCAGTTTAAAAGCAGGGCTTCATCATTATTCAGCGTTGTTGCAAAACGACCGAAGTCATGGTTCTCAAGATTGCGCATCTTGATATAGTTTTGCGGATAAATTTCTTCTTGTAAATTCAACCAATCAATGTAGGCTTGAAGAGTTCCCTCGTGGTTCAAGTAAGCTTCCTGTGCCGGCTGTGTGTCATAATCATAGGCCATGTCGAAGACGCTATAGATTTCCCCTTCACTCACCCCTTCAAAGCCTTCGTTTCTGAAAGTTCTTAAGAATCCCCCGTGAACGGATTCAGAAAGCCAGATGGTGTTTGGATCTATTGCCTTAACGGCCTCTTTCGCGTCCACTAGAAAATCGAGGGGAAGAAAACTCGCAACATCAAAGCGATACCCGTCGATGCCCATTTTGGTATACATTTCAAGAGTTTCAATCAAATAATTTTTTAACCCTTCATTGTCTTTGTAATCAAAGTCGACGATGTCCCACCAATCACCTACACGGTTTGTGTAGGCACCATTTTCATGGTAAAACCACTCCGGATGGCGTTTGAAAAGGACAGAATCATAGGACGTGTGATTGAATACGATATCCATCATAATTTTCATACCAGCGTCATGGGTTTTAACAATCAATGCCTTAAAGTCTTCCCTACTACCAAGTCGTTCATTGATGGCTCGGTAGTCTTTTATTGAATAAGGACTTCCATACGTCCCCTTTTTCTGTTTTTGTCCAATGGGATGCACAGGCAGTAAATAAAGCACATCAACGCCTAAATTGGCGATTCTCTCAATATCTGCCATCAAGGCTTTGAATGTCCCCTCTATTGTGTGGTTGCGCACGAATACTTGATAAATAAACAAATCTCTTTGTCTGGTTGGTGTGTGAATACTCATAACTATAACTCCTTGTTTGTGGGTTTACGTTTTATCATATGCTTACCGCGTATATTATAGCACATATCACTGTGTTTTAAAGACGTAAGCCGCTACCAAAGAAAAAACTTCGAGCCTTATTGGCCCGAAGTGGATTATTTGTGAAATTCCGTACGTAATTCTTGTTTTAAGGTATTTAAATCTTTGTTGCAAGATTTCACAACGGGGCATGCTGTGCAGGCACTGCTACACATGCTACCGCTTTTATAATCTTTGTAGAGTTTTCTGATAATCAGGGAAAACATAACTATCAATATGGCGATAACTACTATATTACCCAAGTTTGGCCAACCCCTTTCCTTTCTTAGAGAGACGGTTCAAATATAAAAACAACAGTGTCGAAATCACGACTATTATTACAGCAGGCACAAAGCCCATCCCAAAGGACCTTGTGACAATGAGTGTCCCGATTTGATAGATCAAAAGGCCTGTAATAAACCCAATGAACAATTGCAAGGATACTGCAAAAACTGTCCACACTGTACTTTCAAATTCCGTTTTCATAGCACCAATAGCCGCAAAACAAGGCGGGGTAAACAAATTGAATGCAAGATAGGCTACTGCAGATACACTCGTCATGCCTCCTACGGTAAGAAGGGTTTGGCGGGTGCTTTCGATATCAGCAACCCCAAAATCTTCACTGATTGAAAACGCGAAGATGACCGCGAGGGCGCCGACCACTTCTTCCTTGGCCACGAAGCCAAGAATTGCGGCAGCTGCAAGCCCCCAGGAAGCCACACCAATTGGCGTAAGCAAAAATGAGATAGGGGTTGCGATGACTTTCAGCATCGAATCTTCAGGATTCGCAACCTGCGCAAGTGAAAAGTCAAAGTTGACGAAGAACCATACGATGACGTTCATTAAGAGAATGATGGTTCCCGCTTTAACGACAAAGGCCTTCGCTCTTTGAAGCATCACGAAAAACGCCTTTTTGGGACTTGGAACCTGGTAATCAGGGAGTTCCACCATCAAGAAGCTGTTTTCTTCCGCTTTTTGAAACGGGTTAACAAGTTTCTTGATAATCAATCCTGCCACAAAAATGATGATGATGGCCCCCAAGTACGTAAGGGCGGTCATGAAGGCGCTGCCTGTAAAAAACACTCCAAGAAGAAGCGCTATAATTGGTAGTTTCGCCCCACAAGGGATGAATGGTGTAAGCAGTATTGTCATACGTCTTTGGCGCGTATTCTTGATGGTTCTAGCTGACATGATTGCGGGAATACTGCAGGCGGTGCCTACATACATGGGAATGATGGATTTACCGGCAAGGCCGATTTTTTTGAAGTAACGGTCCATCAAAAGCGCAACACGTGACATATACCCACTGTCTTCGAGCAAGTGTAGCAAAAAGAACAGTACCATGATGAGTGGTAAAAACCCGATAACGGCTGTAAATCCACCAATGATACCTTCAATGATGAGGCCTTTCAAAATCGCTCCTGAGCCAATTGAATTCAATCCTAGTTCAATCCACTTAGCAACCATTCCAAACGCGAATTCAATATAATCGCGAACGAGAGGGCCTAACCATACTTGTGAAATCGTGAAAACAAGCCACATAATGAGTAAGAATATGACCAATCCTATATATTTATGGGCGAAAAGTCTGTCAAGTTTGTCTGTAAATCTAGTGGCACCTGGACGATGAGTTGTCTTGGTGGCCTTTTCTACGAGGTCTTTTACCTCTTTTCTTTCTTGTTGTTCCACGGTGTGTTTTCTCTCCTTTTTCAAGGGCTGTCATCACAAGATTTTTAAGGCCCTTTTTTCTATTTGCTTTGGTAAAAATGACTGCACATTCCAAATGCTCAGACAAAACGTCAGTATCAATCGTTGTTTTACGACGTTCGACGATATCGGACTTGTTAAGAGCAATCACTATAGGAATGCCAAGTTTTTTAAGTTCAGTGGTGAGATATAAGCTTCTCTCAAGATGTGAAGCATCCACGATGTTGATAATCACATCGATGTTTTCCTTGTGTATGAAATCAGCGGCTTCGTGTTCATCCCTAGTATAAGCTTCCAAACTGTATACCCCAGGCAGATCCACAACTAATACCTCTTCATCAGTCGTGTTGAACCGTCTTCTAAGGTAGGCTTCCTTTTTCTCAACTGTCACACCAGACCAGTTTCCTACGCGCTCGAGTTTTCCAGTAAGTACGTTGAACACCGTAGTCTTACCGCTATTAGGATTTCCTGCTAGCGCAATTTTAATCATAGAGATTTGACCCGAATCTTTTGAGCCAAATCCGAAGCTATGCCGTAACGGGCATCTTTGATGTTGACGATATAATTGCCGGCTAATTTTGAGATTAGCGTGATTTCTTCACCTTCATTGAGACCGAGATTAGAAAAAAAACGATTGGTCTCTTGCGATCCCAAAAGTTCTACCACTTTATACGTTTGGCCTGCCTGACCATCTGAAAGTTTCATACCTATCCCACCAAATAAAATAAAGAATTTTTTTAATTAATTACATAAGCACTTTAACATAAAGAGGATTTAAAGTAAAAGAAAAACATAACTTTTATAATTAGTGTTACAAATTAGTAACTGAAATAGCTGAATATTCTAAAAGGCTTTGTTGAGCGATGAATTTTTGAAATTAGTGTTAATTTGTAATTGATACATTAATGATATTAGTACGTTTTCTTTACAAAAAATTGCAAATCACATAAAGTGATTTGCAATATATTTTATACTTTTTTTTATAAATAATCAATATTCATCCAAAGTTGCCATCAGCCGTTTCAAAGACATAGGTTTAGTGTAATAATACCCTTGTGCAAAACGACCGTCCAATTCTTTTAAGAGATTGGCGCATTCTTTGTCTTCCACCCCTTCGGCAATTACGTGATACCCGAGATCATTGGCCAGTTTTATGGTGCTTTTGACAATTCTGATCATAGAATTGTCTTTGGTTAGTTGTAAAATGAAGAATTTATCAATTTTTATGGTATCTATGGGAAAACGACTCAGATATGCAAGTGAAGAGTATCCTGCCCCAAAGTCATCTATTGCGATTCTAATGCCTTTATCTACAAATCTATTAAGACACTTTTTTGATTTTTCAGGATTGCCCATCAAAGCAGATTCAGTTATTTCAAAAATTATTTTTCCGGGATCCACGTAAAATGCTTCAATCGATTTCATGACACGTTGATAAAAATCGGGGTCGTATAGATTCTTAGCGGATATATTAATGGCGATGTCTATGTCATTTCCGTTTTCCTCTAATTGTTTCATCGCTTTGAATGCATTTTCAATTACCCATGTCGTCAAGGGATGGATGAGTTTGGTCTCTTCAATCAAGGGAATGAACTCACTTGGTGATACATCTCCAAGGCGTGGATGCTTCCAGCGCAGAAGGGCTTCTACTGCGAAAGGCTTGCCTGTAATCAAATCTACTTGAGTCTGAAAGGCCAGTGAAAGTTCTTGCTTGTAAAATGATTCACTGAATCGTGATATCAAATCATAATCCTTGATTTTACGATTGAGGTCTTCACTTTTTATCGCGTATGGGAGATTTTTCTTGTGCGCTTCTCTTGCCAGAGAGTCTGATATACGATAACTCTCAAGGGTTTTACACGCTTTTTCGTCATGTATCAAACTCACACCTATGGATACGTCAAGGTAAACAGGCGCATCATCGATAAATTGGTTTTGATTGATGACTTTCATAATTGCTTCGGCATCTTCTTTTAGATTATTATGGTTTTTAACAAGCCATAGTTTGTAGGTATCACTTTGTACGACCGCTTGTACAAGCGAGGGTGAATCCTTCAGTGTCGAATATAAAGTATAGAGAATACGGTTATAGGCGTCTGTACCAAGTGCGTCTATGATATCTTGATTATTAGAAACAAGGACTGTAACAATGGTTTTCGGTCCCCTCGGGAGGTCATTGCACAACACGCTGATGGCGTTGGTATTCGGAATGCCAGTTTCAGGGTTGTAAAGTATCATGCGCTTTACTCTATTAGCACTTTTTTTCAAGCGGTCTACGCCATATCCGACCAAAGTGCCTGTACCTACAAAAATAAGCAGCCTGAAAAACCAGTTGATGAATGGTTGCGCCTCACTTGTAGCCACTTCAATCGGCATTAAAGGCCCCAATAATATTCCAGCAACGATGCCTGCTGCAACGCCGCCTTTAATGCCAAATATAATTGCGGCAAGGAGTATAGGAATATACATCGAGTGAGAATAGACAAATTTAATGCCCCCTGTAGCGTACACAAATGCATAAATAAGAGGAAACATTAACAAAATAATGACTCCATATACTATTTTATTCTTTAGCGTCAAATCTTTAGTAGCCCAATCTGACAAGTTCTTTTCTCGCATAAAAAAACCTCCTCATTCGCAACCTATTTCGCTACAAAAAGCGTCTCTTGTACGCTTTTTACCACATTTTGAATGGTTTCATTGATATATTTTGGTTTTTTATTGCGCGGAAAACGGATGCTTCCGGCTTTGACGATTTTTGAATCAGGTACACCAGAAAGGGCTGCCATTTTTTTCATGGCCCTAATGCCACCAAACCACTTGTGAAGGGCGCCTGTAGAAAAAATAATCAATGTCTCAGGGTTCAAAGGCCTCACTGAATACAAATACTCCGTCATGACCAAGGAAAGCCTAAATCCCCATACGGGTGCACCCAATATCAAAACATCATACGGTTTAGGGTCAGGGATCTCACTTAAACCCGGTTGCGATTCTTTCCAGGGTTTTTTGCTTTTTGCAACAACCATCTTAATGTCTGCAGTAAGCGTTTCTTCTTTTAACGCTTTTTCAATCGCTTGGGCTATCCCGAGGGTATGGCCGGTTTGTGAATGTACAACAATTCCAATTTTCATACGCATAGCTCCTTTGAATAAATAACCCTTACATATTTATTATAGGCTAAATTGTTAGTATATCAAATCTTTTCGTCTTATTATATTCTCAAATCGCGCTTTGCCTTCCTTACTTTGAATGTGTTCACATAAGAAACACCCCCTAAAATAGGGTCTGAAATCTTGTTTATTTGCATTATCTACTTTAAGGGAATTATATCAAGAAGTGATTTATTTATTCAATATTCAAGGTATGCTTAATGGCTTTCAAAACCGCGTCCAAAGACGCTTTTGAAATATCGTTATGTATAACCATGCGCATGTAATTACCCTTATAGTCGCCTAAAAGAATTCCTTCGCTTTCAAGCGATTTTTTTAATGCATTCAGGTCATACTTGCTTTTGACGAATACCATGTTGATATCCCTGGTATCCATATTGACGTCAAAGCCCTCAAGACGGTCCAGATGTTTAGCAAGATAATCCGCGTGTTCATGGTCGAGGTAAAGACGCTTGGTCATTTTCCTTAATGATATAAGGCCTGCAGCGCCGAGGATGCCTGCTTGCCGCATGCCTCCACCAAGCATTTTACGGTAGCGTCGCGCCCGATCAATGAATGCCTTTTTCCCTGCCAAAATACTACCCACAGGCGCCGCGAGCCCTTTTGAGAGACAAAACATAATGGAGTCCGCCTCTTTGGTGATGAACTTCACATTCACACCGAGTGCAGTCGCCGCATTGAAAACACGTGCTCCATCCAAATGCACGGAGACGCCCTTTTCATGGGCGAGCTTTTTCACGTTTTGCATGTACTCAAGTGGTAATGTGACCCCTCTTCCGTGGGCATTTTCAAGACAAATGAGCGCGGTATCAGGGTAATGGATGTCCTTATTTCTGACGGCTTTTTCAATGGTCTTTAGCGGCATCGCGCCGCGTACTTCGTCGATTGTATGGAAATTAACTGAGGAAAGCACCGCAGCCGCGCCCACTTCATAGGTTTTTATATGACTGTGTGAGCCAAGGATGACTTCATCGCCTCTTTTGGTATGGGTCATAAGCGCAATCTGGTTGCCCATGGTTCCACTTGGTACGAATAAAGCAGCTTCTTTTCCGACTAAAGCTGCGGCCTCTTTTTCAAGCGTATTAAGCGTGGGATCATCCCCATAAACATCATCGCCAACGACCGCTTCACTCATGGCCTTTCTCATAGCATTTGTAGGTTTGGTCACCGTATCACTTCTTAAATCGATCATACATTTTCCTCCAATATTCTTCGTTATTGTCTTTGGTAATCAGAAATCTGTCCTTGTTCAAAATAGTGTTAATCAAAGCCTCCATATTAAACAATTAATCTTTTCTTGTATCCAAATAATGCGTATGTCATAACATAATACTACCGCAAAACAATAAAAATACCAACACTAACCTGTGACAAGTGGTTCTTTTGTGATAAGATTGAGGAAAATAATTAGGAGTGACTGTGATGAATAAAATCAACACACACAAAGACGTTTTCACAATCCGCTTTGCGACTAGGAATGATGTCGCTTTGATTATGCATTTTATTAAAGGCATCGCTAAGTATGAGCATATGGAAGATGAGCTTACCGCAAGTGAGCATTCACTAGAGGTTTCTTTGTTTGACAAGGAACAAGCGGAAGTGCTTATTGGGGAGGAAAACGGAGAAGCTGTAGGATTTGCCTTGTTCTTTCAAAGCTATTCCACGTTTAAGAGCCGAGCCAATATATTTTTGGAAGATTTGTTCATAGATGAACCTTATCGAAATAAGGGCTACGGAAAATTGCTGCTTTCATATTTAGGACAGATTGCCCTCAAAAGAGAGGCTAAACGTCTTGAATGGCTTTGTCTAGATTGGAATACTCCATCAATAGAATTTTACAAGAAGATGGGCGCAAAACCGCTTGACGAATGGACCATTTTTAGAGTCAGTGGTAATTATTTGAAATCCTTAGCAAATGTTTACAAATTATAAAAAAACCACCACCCGTTGAATTCTTTTACGGGTGGTGGTTTTTCTTAACTGACTGCCAAGGACATATTTACTTTAATAGGTCTAAGCTTCTTTGTAGTAACAGAGTCTGCACACCTCAAGCCGTCACGGGTAACCAATTTTAGAAATATTAAACACCTCATTAATTTCAATGATCTCCCCCAAAAACCTATGATCAAGAGACCAAGAATACGATAAGGTTTCTTAAGTTGTGCATAGCAAATCCGTTTCTTAAAAATCTTTATGCCGTTTAGGTGAATATCCCAAATAAAACGAATGTAATCTCACCGATTATACCTGAAGGTATACTAGAACGAATGCTTGCACGTGTCCGGAAAATCCAAGAGGTATTTTGATGAGGTGGCTCGGTGATAAGGCCTATTATTGCGGTTTTTTTATCGTGAAGCTGCAGTTTTTTCTTCCTATGAGATGTTTTAGGACCTCTATCATGGCGCTCACAAACGTATAGGTGTTCATCACTCTTTTTTTACGAAATAGCGGTGAGTTTAGTGCATTGTCTTTTTCGATTTTTTCTTCATCAAAAGGAAAATAAAAGGTGCCTGTCCTGTACATAAAAACACATCGCTTTCATGAAGTGGGCACCGAGTTTTCCCTGATCCTTCCAATCGACAACCAGCAGATTGGCCATCGGATGCGGATATTTTACCAGTAAGTCTTTTTATATAGTAGATGTATTCAGGCAGGGAATTAACACCGGTGACATGAATCCTTATGTTCGGGAGAATGATGAAATCGGCCTATGGTTCTTTTTTTAGTTTTAATATCCAAAAAAATAATTGATTTTGGTTGTGCTGGTAATTACTTTTGTATTTCTAATTGCCATATACAAAAAAGAGGATTTGAGTACAATATCATACTGCAATATCTTTAAAGAAAAAAAACGACTATTTTTAGCCGTTTTTTAATTATAGACTTGTTATAAACATAATGGTGCGAATGGGGAGACTTGAACTCCCACGGACTAATGTCCACATGGCCCTCAACCATGCGCGTCTACCAATTCCGCCACACTCGCAGATGGTGGAGACTGGCGGATTCGAACCACCGACCCCTTGCACGTCAAGCAAGTGCTCTCCCACTGAGCTAAGCCTCCCAGCCACGAGGTAGATTATACCACCCACATGGGAATTTAGTCAAGGGTAATGTGGGCCTTTTTTTAGGATTAAATACACTTGAGCTATTACAATGCATCGTTCGACTGTACTTTTGATTTGATGGTTGTGACTGTATCCTTGTAGATTTTGGCAAATACTACAAAAACGACTAGGAATTCAAGACGTCCTAAAAACATTCCCAGTGTCATTGACCAAAACGCAATCCCAGATAATCCGGGGCTTGTGACACCAATCGAAAGACCTACCGTACCAAGGGCTGACGCATATTCAAAGAAACTCTCTGTCACTGTGAATCCTTGACTGGCGAGGATGATGCTACCGATGATGAGTACGGTAATATAGACTGCGACGTAGTTATAGATATGCACCATGTCTTGGCGGTGGATGTTCTTCTCCCCTGAAGGTGTCACCACGACATTATCGGTAACCTGTCTCTCCGCTTGAAACGATCGTCCGATGGTGTGTTTGAACGTTTTAAACATGAGGTGTACACGGGTCACTTTGAGGCCGCCGGTTGTAGACCCTGATTGACCGCCGATGGTCATCAGCATGATTGTAAGCAAAATGAAGGCAGCGGGTAAGACTGTATAATTGTCGACGATTGAATACCCCGTGCCAGTGAGCGCTGTGACAGTTTCAAAGAGGCCTATTCTAAACGATTCTCCAAAGGCAAACGCGCCTCCTTGAGTCAACAAGAACACGCCTGAGGCAATGACTAGCAAAAGCAATGCAAGATAAAAGCGGTGTTCGTTGATATTTATAAGAACGGTATACTTTTTTCTCAGAAGCAAAATATACGTCGCAAAGTTCAAACTTCCAAGGACCATGAGTACAATGGTCACCCCTTCAATAGGAAGACTGTTGTAATGTCCGATTGAATCGGGCTGTACAGAAAATCCACCTGTCGCAAGGGCACTCATGGAATGATTGATCGCGTCAAACGCGGGCATCCCGGCAAGAATATAGGCAAGGGTACCCAATATCATGATGCCGATGTAAAAGCTAAATAGGGTTTGAGCAGTTTTTTTGATGTTCGGAAGCACTTGGTCGTGTCCTTCAGTTTCATAAAGCGTACTCATGGTTCCAACTCCGACGATGGAAGTAATCATGAGCGCCACGATTCCAAACCCACCAAAAAACTGCATAAGGCTTCTAAACACAAGCAGACTGTTTGGGGTCGTGAGTACATCCACGGTGCTTAGTCCCGTTGTCGTCCACCCGCTGACCGTTTCGAAGGCAGACTGCGTAAACGTGAAATCTGAAATCATAATAAAAGGGATGGTGCTTGCAAACACCATGATAATCCACGTAAAAACCACACTGACAGAGCCTTGCAAATAAGAAAGGCGACTCGCATCCGTGTCATGAAAAATTCTATAAAGGGGCAAGGAAAAAGCTTCTAAGATCAAAAAAGGCACGATGTATCCAAGGGTAGTGCTAAAATTTTCTCCATACACCATTGATACGATTGCCGGCAGGAGAAATACAAAAGCAACGACACTGCCAATCAGACCGGTGACGGCGAAGATGTCACGGTATTCTTGTCTAAGTGTTTTCATGCACCGCTAATAGCCTTGATAACTTTGTTTTTGGTTTTCTTGAGTGTGGTAATGATGATACGATCCTTGTGTTCAATGATGGTTTTTCCCTTGGCAATGCTCGCTTTCCCATTTCTTAAAACGGCTGTAACGACTGCTTCACTTGGAAGTTTGATAGATTCTATTTTTCTTGAAATTACCGGTGATTTCTCAGTAACTTCTATGTCAAGTATAAGCAAATTTTCATCCTCAAGAGGCATGAACATCTTAAGCGATTGCACAAAGGCATGCTGTTCAATGATGCCTGCGATCACTTTCGCACTATTGATTGTCTCTGTAATGCCCAATTTCTTAAAGACTTCAACGTTGTGTGGCGTATTGACAATGGATACTACACGATAAATGTTGAAGACATTCGTAAGCAAAAGGCCGATGACTAGATTTTCAGTATCTTGATTACAAAGTGTAATACCAAGATCAAAATTATAGACTCCAGCATCTTCAAGGGTATCGGGTACGGTAGCGTCACCGTGAATGATGGCAACATTCTTGAACTCACGCGACAATCCTTTACAAAAATCCTTGTCCTTGTTGATTACGACAACCTTGTGCTTTGTGGTATTCAAAGATTGAAGGAGATAACGGGTCTTCTTGCGTCCGCCGCTAATTAGTATTTTCATCACTCGACGCCTCCTTCTGTTCATCAAGTGAATGTAAAAAATCATTCACTGAGAGTTCCGGTGGACAAATGGATTTGATGTCCAGGTTTTTAAGCGCCTGTTGCTTGTCTTGTTCATAGAGTCTACAAAAAACGCGTGGAACTTCGTGAATCTGACGCGCAATGGCACTGATGAATAAATTGACGTTGTCGTCATTGGTTGCGGCGACGACGATGTCACTGTTGGAAATGTCAGCTTCTTTCAACGTATTGACATTGGTCCCATCCCCAAGCAGTGTATTGCCTCCATAAGCTGGTGAAAGTTTTTGAAAGGACGATTCTTCCATATCCACGATGGTGACGTTTTTATTTTGTTGACTCATGATATAAGCAAGTGCGGCGCCCATGCGCCCACAGCCCACTATGACTATGTTTTTATATTTGTTATTGACCCCATTAGGCATATTAAACACTCCTTCACCCTTCACTAAACTCTGTAAGTTAAAGACTTGGATATTCTACACTATTAACCCCAAATGTGCAACCCTTTGAAGCATTCTTTTTGCTGTAAACAAAAAATGTGCCTATGCGATGCATCGGTGATTAATCATACCATATTTCATTCACTATAAAAAGCCCTATAATTGCATCTTCACACATAAACAAGCCTAGTTTAACATATTATCACAAAAATAAAAAACCCTGTGAATCCAGGGCTTTAAAGTTGGTGTAAATCACAGTAAAGAGTTTTGTCAATATGGCCACACAAAGGCATCAAACCATCTGCGATGATATCTGTGATCACGTGGTGAACACCGTGTTTTTTGAGCTGCATTAGTATCGCATGCATAAAGGGTTCATCGAAATACTCTTCGCTGTCAATACGTTCAATATGGTAATCGAGAATAAAAAGCATGCCACTTGTGCGTGATATATCGAAGGTGATCCTTGTTTTACGATTTCTTGTTTCTACAACCATGTAGCGTGTGCCTAAAGCCATATCCAGTAAAGAATGAGTCATCATAATTCCTCCTTGTGATCGCCTTTATTATAGTCTAGGCGCACCCAACGCACAAATCATATACAAAAAAAGAGCCCCCAAAAGGGACTCTTCGTGTAAAAAATGCTTAGTTTACGTAATCATTAAGTTCAGCAATGCTGTCGATGTCTACATAGGTTGGTACAACAAGTCCGATGCGTGCACCTTCGAAGTTGAAGCCAAGATCTTCGTAGTCTTCACCGTATGTTTCTTCGTAAGACTCGTGTGTTACTGGAAGCCATGCATCTAAGAAGAAATCAATACTGCCGTCTGAAACACCAGAGAAGATAGGTCCTGCATCAGCCATGGTTAATTCGACAGAATAATTGGCTTCATCAATAAGAAGAGCTTGCACAAGGTGAGTCATAGCTACACCCTCAGCCCAGTTAACATAAG
>Ga0136597_1000030_pt1 | contig 89958 bp, 78 predicted proteins | sample AntRauTorcE11898_FD_101385 | JGI IMG/M metagenome (GOLD analysis project Ga0136597, IMG submission 101385) | Saline lake microbial communities from Rauer Islands, Antarctica - Metagenome Torckler E11 #898 | ecosystem: Environmental > Aquatic > Non-marine Saline and Alkaline > Saline | place... | reverse complement strand
CGTCCTTCTCGTCCTTCTCGTCCTTCTCGTCCTTCTCGTCCTTCTCGTCCTTCTCGTCCTTCTCGTCCTTCTCGTCCTTCTCGTCCTTCTCGTCCTTCTCGTCCTTCTCGTCCTTCTCGTCCTCGTCGTCGTTCGAGAACGGCGGGAACTCGTCGATCTCCTCGCCGGGTTTATCGCCACCGGAACAGGACGCACCGCGGTCGCTCGCCTCGAACGTCGGGTTCTTGTAGGCCCCCAGTCCCGGGACGTCGATGGCGACCATCATCCCGCCCGGACTGCTGACTGACCCGCCGGAGGACCGGAGCTGGCGCTCGACGACCTGATACCCGGCCTTGGGCCCCTGCCCGGGGTTGTACACCTGCACCTTGACCGTGACCGGGTACTTGAGGCTCGAATCGGTCACGACCGCGTTCGCACACCCGTTGAAGACGACGCTCGTCTCGCCGTTCTCGTCGTCCTTCGAGTCGCACTCGACCGTGATCGTCCCGCTCCCGACGGACCGGCCGTCCTCGGTCACCGCGCTCCACGCGTAGTCATCGTCGTCGAAGATGACGAAGAACACCTGGTCGGTGCCGCTCCCGTTCGCGCCCATCCAGAGTTCCCGTCCATCGAACGTCAGCTTCACCGGGACATCGTTCGGGTTCGTGAACGTCACTACGCCCTGCTCGTCCTCGCACGTCTTCGTAACGAGGACGTCCTCGACGGGTTCGGGCTCACGACACGTCACGTCGATGTGGCCCGTGTCATCCAGCAACTCGCCATCCGTCCCGTAACCCGCGTACAGCTTCACGCGAGTCACGTTCCGGTCATCGGGGTTGTCGTACGGGATACGGCTGTCGAACTCGCCGTCCTCGACCTTCACGCTCTTTTCCGTCGAGGAGCCGTCCTCGAAGACGACCTTCACCGTGAGGGCCTCGGCGTCGATGTTACTCGCTTCGACGGACACCTTCTCGCAGGTCACGTCGCGGATCGAACCCTCCGGCTCGGGTTCCGGTTCAGGTTCGCGACACGTCACGTCGATGTGGCCCGTGTCGTCGAGCAGTTCGCCGCTCGTCCCGACTCCCGCGTACAGCTTCACGCGGGTCACGTTCTTGTCTTCGGAGTTGTCGTACGGGATGCGGCCGTCGAACTCGCCGTCCTCGACCTTCACGCTCTTTTCCGTCGACGAGCCGTCCTCGAAGGACACTTTCACCGTAATGGCCTCGGCGTCGACGTCGCTCGCTTCGACCGACACCTTCTCGCAGGTCACGTCCCGAATCGAACCCTTCGGCTCGGGCTCCGGTTCGGGTTCGCGACACGTCACGTCGATCTCGCCCGTGTCGTCGAGCAGTTCGCCGCTCGTCCCGATTCCCGCGTACAGCTTCACGCGGGTCACGTTCTTGTCGTCGGGATTGTCGTACGGGATACGGCCGTCGAACTCGCCGTCCTCGACCTTCACGCTCTTTTCCGTCGAGGACCCGTCCTCGAAGTACACCTTCACCGTGACGGCGTCGGCGTCGACGTCGCTCGCTTCGACCGACACCTTCTCGCAGGTGACGTCTCGAATCGAACCCTTCGGCTCTGGCTCGGGTTCGCGACACGTCACGTCGATGTGGCCCGTGTCGTCGAGCAGTTCGCCGCTCGTCCCGACCCCCGCGTACAGCTTCACGCGAGTCACGTTCCGGTTCTCGGGGTTCTCGTACTCGACGCGGCCGTCGAACTCGCCGTCCTCGACCGTCACCGTCTCCCGAGTCGAGGAGCCGTCCTCGAAGACAACCTTCACCGTGAGGGCCTCGGCGTCGACGTTCCGAGCCTCGATGGACACGTCAGTACACGTCACGTCGACGATCTCGCCGGTCGGGTCCGGCGCTCGCTCCGACGGCACGCACGTTCCGTTGAGAACGTACGCCGCACCGGTGTTGTTCCCCGTCGCGCTATCGTTGAGCGGTGCGCCGACGACGACGTCCTTCGTTCGGTCGCCCGTGACGTCACCGAGCCCGGAGACGGCATAGCCAGCGTTGTCGTCCTCACCCACGCCGACGGCCGTCGCCTCCGCAGTCGACAGGTTCCGGTCGCCCTCGAACGTCTCACCGCCCGTGACGAGGTACGCCGCGCCCGCGTTCGGCGCGGCCGAGTCGTTCCCTGGCGCACCGACCAAAACGTCCGCGTACGCGTCGCACGTCACGTCCCCGGACCCGCCAGCGGCGACGGACCAGCCGGCGCGATCGAAGGCAGCGTTCCCGCGTAACGCGACGCCGGCTTCGCTCAGGTTCGTCGTCCCGTCGGCGGTCGCCGACCCCTGGACGACGTACGCGACGCCGGAGGCGTTGCCGTTCGAGTCGTTGAACGGCGCACCGACGACGACGTCACCGTACGTGTCGTTGTTCACGTCGCCCGCGGAAGACACCGCGAACCCCGCGCGGTCCCCGGCATGGTCGCCAGCGAGCGTGACCCGGGCCGTCGCGAGGGACTGGTTCGCGGCGAACGTCTCGGCGGTCAAGACGTACACCGCGCCCGCGTCGACGGCCGTGGAGTTGTTCCGCGGTGCGCCGACGAGAAGGTCGTGGTCGCCGTCGCCATCGAAGTCACCGGCGGTCGAGACCGCCGCCCCGGCACGGTCCCCCGACGAGACGCCCGTGAACGTCGCGTTCGCGGTTGCGAGCGACCGATTTCGCGTCGTCGAGTCCGTCACGTTCGCGAGGAGGTACGCCGCGCCCGCGTTCGTACCCGTGGAATCGTTCCCGGGTGCGCCGACGAGGACGCGGTCAGGCGTCTCGTCGGTCATGTTCCCGACGCCGGCGACGGACGTGCCCGCTCGGTCAAGCTGACCCGTCCCGAGGAACTTCCGGGTTGCGTCCGCGAGCGACGCGTTCGCGGGCGTGTCCTCGTCGAAGTCGACGACGTACACCGCGCCCGCGTCGAAGGCGGCCTGGTCGCCGCGCGGTGCGCCGACGAGGAGTTCGCTCTCCGCGTCCCCGTCGACGTCCGCACCGCCGAGTGCCGCGCCGGCGCGACTGTTCGGCGCGGCGCTGTACAGCGTCACGTTCGCGTCGCTCGCGTTCACGTCACCCGGGGCCACCGGCCCGTAGAACACGTAGACTGCGCCGGCGTTGAAGCCGCCGGTGTCGTTCCGCGGTGCGCCGATGGCGACGTCCGCGACGCCGTCGCCGTTCAGGTCACCGACCTCGGCGACGGCCGTACCGAGCCGGTCGCTCTCGTTCGCGCCCCTGACGGTCGTGTTCGCGTTCGTGAGATTGATCCGCCCCGAGAGGGTACCGGGTTCGTTCGGAACCCCCTCGACGGCCGCTTCGTCCGACGATCCGTCGACGTGCGTGCGGTCCGTCGGCGAAGCGGGCGCCGCGCTCCCCGTCAGCGACGCTACTCCCACGACCATCATGCTACTCACCGTGAGAACGGCGACGACGACCGCGAGCCAATCGCTCCAGGTTCCATCTCGTGGATGAGCCGCCGAATCAGGAGTCATCTTTCAGCTAAACGTCTCCGGAACGCCCCTTTGTTATGAAATAACAATCCATGAGTAACCTGTGGAGTTCTCAGGCTAACACCGTCGTTACCACAGTCGCATCCGGACGGAGCCGGCGATCGGCCCCACGCGGTCGACTTCGGAGCGCGGTGGGGAAACGCGGCGTTACCGAGTTTCGCTCCGGCACGAAGCGACGGCTTCGAACCGGCGACCGCGAAAACTGACCCTATTCTAGCACGCCCGCGACGAGCACGGCCTCCGCACGCCGGAGCAGTTCGCGCGAACAACGACGTGCGTTCAAGAGACGGGGTATCGACGCGACGGGGGTGCCTGTGACGACGCGACGGGGGTGCCTGTGACGACGCGACAGCGTCCTCAGCGTGTCGTCACTCCGTGAACGGCCCTGGGACGAGGTCGGGACGGAGCACGAGGACGGCGACGATGAGTGCGTCCAGCGCGAGGTACGCGTACTGGGCCGGGTTCTCGCGGGCGATCTCCGGGGCGGCGACGACGAGCGCGACGCCGGAGACGAAGAGGAACGAGAAGAAGACGGTGAACGCGATGCGTGGCCTCGACCACCCCTCGAATACCATACACGAGTTCCGAGTGGGAGCGACAACAGTCCGTCGGTTTCGAGGCGAGACGACTCGGGTCCGGGACCGCGAGCCGTCACTCGTCGCCGGGGTCGATGGTGGCGAGGACGCCGAGGTGGTCCGACACCGTTGGGTCGCCGACGCGCTCGCACGCGGACACCGTCCAGTCGCCCTCGAGCCAGACGTAGTCGATGCGCTGGCGCGGGTCGCTCGCCGAGTACGTCCAGCCGCCATCGGTCTCGGGGTTTCCGGCGGCGGTCCAGGCGTCCGTCAGGCGGCGTTTCAGGAGGCCGTACGCGTCGTCCTGCTGGGGCTGGACGTTGAAGTCACCGAGGACAACTGCGCGGTCGTGGTCGTCGACGGCCAGTTCGCCGAGGACCGTCTGGGCGGCGCCGAGTTGCATGTCGTTCGCGGGGATGCCGGTCTGGAAGTGCGTGACGACCGTCCGGAGCGGGCCGTCGGGCGCGTCCAGCGTCGCCACGAGCGCCCACCGGGGCGGCGACGACTCGACGGGCATCGAGACGACGTCAGTGGACTCGATGGGGTACTTCGAGAGGAGTGCGACGCCGTAGCCGCCGCGTCGCGTCGGCACGCCGTAGTCGTAGTGATAGTCGAGTTCGTCGGCGAGCCACCGCACCGCGTTCGCGCTTCCGGTCGTGTACCGGGCGCCCTCGGACTCCTGGAGGCCGACGACGTGCGGGCTCGTCTCATCGAGGAGGTCGCGGACCGCCCGGTAGTTATGCGCGCCGCCGTCGCCCGCGATCCACTGGTGGACGTTCAGCGTGAGGACGCGATACGGCGGCCCAGTGTCGTCGCCGTCGTCCGCTCCGTCGTCGCCGTCGACGGCCGCCAGGGATTCCGGGGCGAAGGAGAGCCCCGCGAGGACGGCGGGCGCGACCGTCGAGAGCGCGTCCCGGCGGGCCGCGTCCGGGAGCGCGTCCCCTGCGTCGACGCGAGTGCGGGTCGCGACTGCGAGCGCCGCGGCGACCGGCACGGCCCCGAGGGCGAACAGCGCCAGCGGCGCGTGGCCGTCGAATGCGGCGCCGCCGGGGACGTACGCCCAGTTCGTCGCGAGCACTCCGGCGACGACTGCGGCGACCGCGAGCAGTTGCGCGAGCGCCAGCCACGCCAGGCCGTCGTCCCGGAGCCCGTCCGCGACGAGGCGAACGAACGCGGCCTGGACGAGGAAGACCGCGACGGGTCCGAGCGAGCCGACCCAGACGACGTCGACCCACGCGAGCGCGAACGCCACCGCGACGACGGCCCGGCCGCGAGCGTCGAATCGACCACGGCCGTCGAATCCTCGCGGGAGCGCTGCCCACGCCGCCCCGACGACGACGCCGGCGACCGTCGCGACCGCGACCGCGGGATACGGCGTTCCGCCCCACGCCGCCGTCGCCGCCGGGAACGCCAACACGGTCGCCTGCGCGAAGACCGCGAGCCACGCCACGCCGGACGCCCCCGGCGCCGGAACCCGCTCGTTCAGCGCGAGCGACCCCGCGACGAACGCCACGCCGACGACGAGCGCCACCCCGCCAGGGGTCGCGTACGGCGGAAGCGTTCCGAGCCACGCCCGTAGCGCCACGACGCTCCCGACGCCCGCGGCGAGCCCCGGCACGAACGCGTCGTCGCCCGCGCCCAGCGCCGCCAGCCACGGCGTCGCCAGCGACACCACCGCGAGCGCGCCGAGACCCGCCAGCGTCGGGTCGCCCGACGCCGACACGATGACCGCGAACGGCAGGAGCGCCGCCCCCGCCGAAAGCGACCGCCCCCAGCCGACGCGGCGAGCGACCGGGAGCGTCCACGCCGACGCCAGTCCCGCGACCAGGAGCGCCGTCGCGTTCGGCCCGGCCACCGAGAAGTTCAGGACGAACACGCGCGACGCCACTCGCTGGACGGCCACCGCGAACACCACCACGAGCGCCGCGACCAGCGCGACGCGCCGCACGCGCCCGGAACTGGACGGGCTCGCCGCTCCCGAACCCTCCTCGCCAGCACCGGCCGTCGTCGCGTCGTCACCCCGGCCACCGTTCATGCCCGAACGTCTCGACTCGGGACGCAAAGACGTTGCCGCAACGACGACGTCCAGTTCGACGCTGGGTCGCTGACCCCGCCCGTGGAGAGCGGAGGCTTCATGACGCCGCCGCCAGTACGGTCGTGGAGAATGGAAGAGCGAACGCGAGCGTACCTCCGCGGGCGGTTCGGCGACCACTACGGGCGCACGTCGGTCTCTCCGCCGCCCCAGCCGAACGAGCGCGAATGGGGCCACATCCCCTGGACGTCGACGTCGGGAACGACGATGGTCCGGCATCGCTCGTGGCTCGACGTCGGCGACCTCGAAGCGTTCCTCGAACGGGAACGCCCCCGGCACGTCTACTTCTCCGCGGGCACGTACGACGATCCCGGCGCGGGCTCGATGAGCCGCAAAGGCTGGCGGGGCGCCGACCTCGTGTTCGACCTGGACGCCGACCACCTCCCCGGAGTCGACCCCGAAGAGACGACGTACGGCGACATGCTCAGGGAGTGCAAGGGCGAACTGCTGGACTTGCTGGACTTGCTGGAGGACGACTTCGGGTTCGAGGACGTCACCGTCGTCTTCTCCGGCGGACGGGGCTACCACGTCCACGTCCGCGACGACGGCGTGCGCGACCTCGACCGGAGCGACCGCCGGGAGATCGTCGAGTACGTGCTCGCGGAGGACCTCGACCTCGAGGACCTCCTCCAGCGCGAACTCGTCGCCGGCATGGGCCTGGAGAACCCGACGCAGAAACGCACGCTCTCGACGACGGGCGGCTGGGGGAAGCGCGTGCACGACAACCTCCTCGCGTTCGTCGACGAGGTCCGCGAACTCGAGGAGGAGGACGCGATGGAGCGCCTGCAGTCGTTCGAGGGCATCGGCGACGGCTCGGCGTCGAAACTCATCGACGTCTTCGACCAGTCGTACGACCAGATCCGGCGCGGGAACGTCGAGGTGCACGGGCGATTCCTCACGCTCGCCCGCCGCATCGCCGAGCGAACGTTCCGCGAGGAATCCGCACCGATCGACGAACCCGTGACGACCGACATCAACCGCCTCATTCGCCTTCCGGGGAGCCTGCACGGTGGCACCGGGCTGGCGGTGCAGCGCATCGACCGCGAGGACGTTGCGGAGTTCGACCCGCTCGTCGACGCCGTCCCGGAGACGTTCGTCGGCGAGACGATAAACGTCGACGTGATCGAACCCGGCGAGATCGAACTCGGGGGCGATACCTTTAGGTTGGAGGCCGGCGCACAATCCGTTCCAGAGTACGTGGGCATCTTCGCGATGGCTCGCGGGCACGCGGCGAAAGATAGGGAATAGACGATACAGATGAACATCGACGAACTCCGCTCGGCGCAGAGCAAAGAACGACAGAAGTCCGACCTCCAGCAGTTGCGGGAGTCGTTCTACGGCGACGTCGCCGAGTACGTCGAGGAACTCGAAGCCGAACGGCAGAGCGCCGCCGACGCGGCCGAAGACCCCTTTGGATCGCCGGAGGTCCAGCAGCTCACGAACGACATCGAGACGGCGAAGGATACCGCGGAGGCGATCTACGAGCGCCGACTCGGGAAGATCGTGAAGAAGGCGAGTCTGGTGTCGGCGGAGATGGCGAACCCGGACGACGTGAACGGGTTGACGGCCGAAGAGCAGGCGTTGTTCGCGGACCTCGTCGAGCGCATCGAGGAGAACAAGACGCACATGCTCGACGTCATCGCGGGCGACGCCCCGCCGGGGCCGGCCGACGACCGTGCGGGCGCGAGCGACGGTGCGTCCTCGAGCATGCACTCGACGTCCGGCACGAGCGCGAACGCGAGTGCGGATGCGACCGCGAGCGCGGATGCGGGCGCCGACGCGGACGCCACCGCGGATGGACCGTCGGACGCGAACGCGCCGCACCCCGAGGACGGGTTCGACGCGGGCGAGGAGGCGCCGGACGACGACCCGCGGCCGGGTCGCTCCGAGGCCGCGGCGGTCGCGGGCGACGACCCAGTCGCTGACGACGCGCCCGGCGCCGGCGACGTCCCCGACCCGGGGAACGTCTCCGCGGCGGACCTCATGGGTGGCGCCGGCGACGACCCCGGCGATGACGACGCCGAACCGGCCGCAGACGCGAACGCGAGCGCCGACGAACCGACCGCAGACGCGAACGCGAGCGTCGACGAACCGGCCGCAGACGCGAACGCGAGCGTCGACGAACCGGACGCGGACGGTTCGAGCGCTTCGAGTGACGACGCGGACACCGGAGACGACCGGGCGACGTTGCGCGTCACGCGGGACGTCGGCGAGATATTCGGCGTCGACGAGCGCGAGTACCGCCTCGACGCCGAAGACGTCGTCACCCTCCCCGAGGAGAACGCGGACGTCCTCGTCGAACAGGGCGCCGCCGAACGCCTCGAGTAAGCACACGAACGAGCACTTCTGTCGCAAACGCGACGCATCGAGAACGAAACGGCCATTAGTGCGGACTGCCCCCCGACAGGTATGCTAGACGTCGGTACCGACGCCCCAGACTTCGAGTTGACCGACCAGAACGGCGAACGCGTCCGGCTCTCGGACTTCGAGGGCCAGCGCGTCGTCGTGTACTTCTATCCGCGAGCGAACACGGAAGGATGCACCACGCAGGCGTGTAGCTTCCGGGATCGCTGGGACGAGTACGGCGAGCGCGACGTCGCCGTCCTCGGCATCAGCGACGACCCGGTCGAGGACCTCGCGGACTTCGCGACCGAGCACGACCTCCCCTTCCACCTGCTCAGCGACCCCGAGGGTGAGGCGTCGCTCGTCTACGAATCCTACGGCGAGAAGAACATGTTCGGGAACACGTTCGACGGCGTGTTCCGGAACACGTACGTCGTCGCCCCCGACGGCGAGATCGAGCTCGCGTACGAGGGCGTCGACCCCGAGGACCACGCCGACGCCATCCTCGCCGACCTCGACGACCTCGAATAGGGGGTCGTCGCGACCCGGAGCCAGTAGTTCTTCACCGTCGCAGTTCGAGCGACGGGTATGAACGTCGTCATCCTCCTGTTCGACGGGTTCGACGAACTGGACGCAATCGGTCCCTTCGAGACCTTCGAGAACGCCGCGAACGCGGGCGCAGACATCGACGTCGCGCTGTGCACGCTCGCCGAAGCCGAGCGCGTGACCGCCGGGCACGGCCTCCGCGTCGAACCCGACGCCGTGCTCGCCGACGAGAGCCCGGACCTCCTCCTCGTTCCGGGTGGTGGCTGGACCGACCCCGAGAGCCCGGGCGTTCGCCGCGAGTACGACGACGGCGCGATACCCGACGCCATCGCGAACGCGCACGCCGACGGCGTCACCGTCGCGAGCGTCTGCACCGGCGCGATGCTCCTCGCGAAAGCCGGCATCCTCCAGGGCCGACCCGCCGCCACACACCACGACGCCGCCGCCGACCTCCAGAACGCCGGCGCACACGCCCAGGACGCCCGCGTCGTCGACGACGGCGACGTCCTCACGTGCGGCGGCGTCACCGCCGGCCTCGACCTCGCACTCTACATCGTCGCAAACGAGTGCGGCGACGACGTCGCCACCGCCGTCGCCCGCGAGATGGAGTACGAACCGAGCGACGACGTCGCAAGAACAGAAACGTAGTACTCTGGCTGAAACGCTCGACATCACCGAGTCAGCTCAGTAAGCGGCCTGGAGCCAGTCTGAAACTGCCAGGCTGCGCCGGGGGCCAGTTCGGGAGTCGATACTCGGCGGCGGTGCGGTATCCAAAGAAATCGTCCTGCGCGCGATCGGAGCGAGCAGGCAGCCTTTTTCATGAACGTTTTTGCGAGCGGTGGTTCCCGCAGCGCCCGTAGGGCGCGAGGAAACCACCCGACTCAAGAAGGTTCTACTGGAACGTCCGGCCGAGCCCGGCTTCTTCGCCCTCGGGCTCGTCCCGGTCGAAGCGTTCCTCGATCTCGTCGTAGCGTTCCTTGACGTCTTCGGTGACGCTCGGCTGGACCTCTTCGAGCGCCGTCTCGAAGTGGTCCTGGGTGATGCGGACGTTCCCGACCGAGTCACCCATCTCCTCGGGGTCGACGGAGTTCACGAACTCGCGGGTCGCGGCCATGCTCGCCTCGCGAGCGAGCGCCTCGATGTCCGCGCCGACGAACCCGTCCGTCTGGGCGGCGAGCCACTCGAGGTCGACGTCGTCCGCGAGGGGCTTGCCGCGCGTGTGCACCTCGAAGATGCGCTTGCGTGCGTCCTCGTCGGGCACCGGCACGTGGACGTGACGGTCCAGGCGGCCGGGGCGCAGGAGCGCGTTGTCGATGAGGTCCGGGCGGTTCGTCGTCGCGATGACGACGACGTCCTCCAGCGCCTCCAGGCCGTCCAGCTCGGTCAGGAGCTGGCTGACGACGCGTTCGCCGACGCCGCTATCGCCGGTGCGCGTCCCGCGCTCGGTCGCGATCGAGTCGATCTCGTCGAAGAAGACGACGGTCGGTGCGTTCGACCGCGCCTTCTCGAACACCTCGCGGACGCCCTTCTCGGACTCCCCGACGTACTTGTTGAGGAGTTCCGGGCCCTTGATCGAGATGAAGTTCGAGTTCGCCTCGTTCGCGACCGCCTTCGCGAGCAGGGTCTTCCCCGTCCCCGGCGGCCCGTACATCAGGACGCCCTTCGCGGCCTGGAGATCCATCGCCTCGAACACCTCGGGGTAGTCCAGCGGCCACTGGATGGTCTCGCGGAGCCGTTCCTTCGTGTCCTCGAGGCCACCGACGTCGTTCCACGTGACGTCGGGCACCTCGACGAACACCTCCCGCATCGCCGACGGCTGGATGCCCTTCAGGGCCTCTTTGAAGTCACCCTCGGTGACTTTCAGTTGCTCAAGGACCTCCGCGTCGATCTCCTCCTGTTCGAGATCGAGCTCGGGGCGGATGCGCCGGAGCGCGTTCATCGCCGCTTCGCGAGAGAGCGATTCGAGGTCCGCGCCGACGAACCCGTGCGTGTTCTCGGCGTACTCCTCGAGGTCGATACTGTCGCTCATCGGCATCCCACGCGTGTGGACCTGCATGATCTCCATGCGGCCGTCCTTGTCCGGGACGCCGATCTCGATCTCGCGGTCGAACCGGCCGCCACGACGGAGGGCGGGGTCGATCGCGTCGACGCGGTTCGTCGCCGCGATGACCGTCACCTGTCCGCGCTCTTCGAGGCCGTCCATCAGGGAGAGGAGCTGGGCGACGACGCGACGCTCCACGTCACCGCTCGCTTCGCCACGCGACGCGGCGATCGAGTCGAGTTCGTCGATGAAGACGATCGCGGGCGCGTTCTCCTCGGCCTCCTCGAAGACCTCGCGGAGTTGCTCCTCGCTCTCGCCGTAGTACTTCGACATGATCTCCGGACCGCTGATGGTCTGGAAGTGCGCGTCGATCTCGTTCGCGACGGCTTTCGCCATCAGCGTCTTCCCGGTGCCTGGCGGACCGTGCAGGAGCACGCCTTTGGGCGGTTCGATGCCGAGTTGCTTGAACAGCTCGGGGTGCCGCATCGGCAACTCGATCATCTCGCGGACCTGGTCGAGCTCGTCGTCGAGCCCACCGATGTCCTCGTAGGCGACGTTCGGGACGCCCTCCGCGCCGCTTCCCTGGGCGGCCTCGCCCTGGATCTGTTCGGCGGGTTTCTCGCTGATCTGGACGTCGGTCGAGTCGGTGATGACGACGGTGCCGTCAGGTTCGGTGTTCGCGACCTTCAGGGGGACGGACTGACCGCTTCCGGCCATCGGACCGAAGGAGAGCGAGAACGGGACTGTCTGCCCGCTCGTCACCGCCTGCCCGCTGAGTTTGTCGCGCACGAGCGGCCCGATGTTCCCGCGGATGCGGAGGTTCTGGGGGAGCGCGACGGTCACGCTCTTCGCGGGTTTGACGTCCGCGGCTTCGACCTCGATGCGGTCGTCGATCCCGACGTTGGCCTCCTGTCGGAGTCGGCCGTCGATGCGGACGACGCCGCGACCCTGATCTTCGGGGTAGCCGGGCCAGACGCGCGCCACGGCCTTGCCCTCGTTCTTCCCGTGGATGAGGATGTAATCGCCGTTCTCGAGGTCCAGTTCCTTCATCGACGAACGGTCGATGGCGGCGAGGCCGCGTCCGGCGTCCTTCTGCTTCAGGGGTTTGACCGTGAGCTTCATTGGTGGTCCTCCATCTCGATGGTGAGGACGCCGTTCCGCATAAATACCTGCGTCGGCGTCGCCGAGACGTCCAGTTCGAACTGTTCGTCCTCGGGGCCGACGACGATGACGGTGTCGTCAACGACGTCGACGTCCGCGTCCGTGAATTCCAGGTCTGCGGCGACGACGATGGCGTCGTCGTAGACGTACCGCCGCGCGAAGCGCTCGTCGCTATCTGCGAACTTCTGTAGATTCATGCTAACTACAAGTTAGGCTTCAGAGTATATAAATATTTCGTCGACGAAACGCAAGAGGGCATCGGCCTGTATACCATTCAGTCGTTTCGTGGTTCACACCGTACTACCACGGGGAATCCCACCACTCCAAGCACCTCCGACGCCACCCAGGCCAGGGCACGCCCACCCAGCACCGACCCCACACACCCAGCACCAACCTCACCAGTACCAACCCCACCAGAGACCCCACCAGAGACCCCACAGACCAGAGACACCACACCCAACGCGAACCCCCTCAGCCTCACGACCAATCGCTGTCACCCCCACAGGACCAGTCTGTTCGTCGGCGTCCGCCACAGGAACGGGGTTTATGCACGCGGTCGTCTAAACTTCGACCATGCAAACAGTCTCGCACAACAATCGTTCGACCGCATACGAGGTGTTCGACCGCGGCGGGGACGGGATCCCCGTCCTCCTCGTGCACGGTAGCGGCGGTGCACGCGGCGTCTGGAAGTCCCAGGCGCGACTCGCCGACGACCGCCCCATCGTCGCCATGGACCTCTCCGGGCACGGCGACAGCGACGACGTCGACGCCTCCCCCGGCTACGAGACCCTCTCCGCGTACACCGACGACGTCGTCGCCGTCGCCGACGCGACCGACGCCGGCATCCTCTGCGGGAACTCCCTCGGCGGCGCCGTCGTCCTCCACACCCTCCTGAATCGCTCGCACCGCCGCGACTTCGACGGCGCGGTCTACGCCGGCACCGGCGCGAAACTCGCCGTCCTCGAAGACCTCCGGAACTGGCTCGCCGAGGACTTCGAACGCGCCGTTTCCTGGCTCCACGAACCCGGCCGCCTCTTCGACGACGCCGACGACCAGGTCGTCGACCTCTCCAGGACCACGATGCTCGACTGCGGGCGCGAAACCGTCGAACGCGACTTCCTGACCTCCCACACGTTCGACGTCCGCGACCGACTCGACGAGATCACAGTCCCCGGACGCGCCATCGTCGGCGAGAACGACGCACTCACCCCACCGCACTACCACGATTACCTCGCCGCAGAAATAGGCGACTGCGACGTCGCCATCGTCGAAGACGCTGCCCACCTCGCGATGCTCGAACGACCGCGCGCGTTCAACGCCGCCCTCCACGAGTTCTGCGAACGCGTCGAGAACTGACGACGGCGACCGATCAACTCAGTACAGTCCCTCGATATCCTCCTCGACCTCGCTGTGTTCGTCGGCCGGGAACTCGCCGGACTCGACCGCGTCAGTGTACGCGCCGATCGCGTCCGCCATCGCGCCGCGGACGTCCCCGAACTCCTCGACGAACGACGGCGTCCAGTCGCTGAGACCGACCGCGTCGTCGACGACGAGCACCTGCCCATCGCAGTCCGCGCCCGCACCGATCCCGATCGTCGGGATGTCGAGAGCGTCCGTGATGCGCGCCGCCACGTTCGCCGGCACCCGCTCCAGGACGAGCGAGAACGCACCCGCGTCCTCGTGTCGTCGAGCGAGGTCGAGCATCCGCTCCGCGGCGTCCTCGCTCGTCCCCTGGAGCGCGTACCCCTGCTGGTTCACGGACTGCGGCGTCAACCCGAGATGCGCCATCACGGGAATCCCGAGCTGACTCATCCGCTCGGTCAACTCGACGGTATGCTCGCCCGACTCGAGTTTCACCGCGTGCGCGCCCGCCTCCTTCAGCATCCGACCCGCGTTCTCGATGCTCTCGCTCTCGTCGTGCCCGTAGGAGAGGAAGGGCATGTCCGCGACGACGAGCGCGTCCTCCGCTCCGCGAGCGACCGCCGCGGTATAGTCGGCCATCTGGTCGACCGTCACCGGGAGCGTCGTCTCGTGCCCCTGCTTCGTGTTCCCGACGCTGTCCCCGACGAGGATGACGTCCACGCCTTCGTCGTCCACGATCTTCGCCGTGACGGCGTCGTACGCCGTCAGCATCGTGATCGGCTCCTCACCCGCCTTCTCCAGGACCTCCCTGACCGTCGTGCGCATACGCTCGGGTAACCGTCCGTGGACTAAACCCCTACTGGAATCCCCGCGTTACGGAACCCCGTTCACTCGAAGCGCACGAAACCCGACGTGCGCGAGCGCGTTCGTGCTCGCAACGACACGCTTAACCGCGTCTCGCCACGACGAATGCCCAATGAGCGAAGCGTCGGATCCGACCCAGACGGACGCGTTCCGTCGCGTCTGCGAGGACGTCGTCGAGCGCATCCTCGCCGGCGAGGTCGAGCGCGACGACGTCGAATCCGCGAAGCTGGCGGCGTGCTCGGAGCACTCGGCACCGAAGGTCCCGACGAACGCGGAGATACTCGACCACGCGCCCGACGACCGCCGCGAGGAACTGGAAGGCGTCCTGATGCGGAAACCCGTGCGGACCGCGAGCGGCGTGTCGCCGGTCGCCATCATGACGAGCCCGCACATGTGTCCGCACGGGAAGTGCCTGTACTGCCCGGGTGGCCCCGCGAGCGAGTTCTCGAGCTCGCAGAGCTACACGGGCCACGAACCGGCGGCCGCCCGCGGCGAGCAGAACGACTACGATCCCTACGGACAGGTGACGCTTCGACTGAACCAGCTCCGCGAGATCGGGCATCCCGTGGACAAGGTCGAACTCATCCTCATGGGCGGGACGATGACCGCACGCAGTCACGACTACCAGGAGTGGTTCGTCAAGCGCGCACTCGAAGCGATGAACGACTTCGACGTGGACGCGGAACCCGACCCCGCCGAGGGCGTGAGTTTCGCCGAGGAGGACCCGGAGTTCGCCTACCTCGAGGACGTCATCGCCGAGAACGAGACCGGTGACGTGCGCTGTATCGGGACGACGTTCGAGACGAAACCCGACTGGTGCGACCCCGAGCAGATCGACCGGATGCTCGACCTCGGCGGGACGAAGGTCGAGGTGGGCGTGCAGACCACCTTCGAGCGCATCAACCGCGAGATGCATCGCGGGCACGGCGTCCAGGCGAGCATTACCGCGAACCAGCGCCTGCGCGACGCCGGGTTCAAGGTCGGCTTCCACATGATGCCCGGGCAGCCGGGGATGAGCCAGGAGATGTGCCTGGAGGACTTCCGACGAATCTTCGAGCAAGACCAGTACAAGCCCGACTACCTCAAGATCTACCCGACGCTCGTCGTTCGCGGCACCCGGATCTACGACCAGTGGCGGCGCGGCGACTACGACCCGTTGACGAACGAGACCGCGGCGGAACTCGTCGCCGAGATCATGTCGAACATCCCACGGTACACCAGGCTCCAGCGCGTCCAGCGGGACATCCCCGCGGACTTCATCGACGCCGGCGTCTGGAAGTCGAACCTCCGCCAGCTCGCCTGGGAACGCATGGACGAACACGGCTGGGAGTGTACGTGCATCCGCTGTCGCGAAGTCGGTATGAACGACGAGGACCCCGAGTCCGTCGAGATGGACACCATCGAGTACAGCGCCGCCGGCGGCACGGAGCACTTCATCAGCTTCGAGGACTTCGACAAGGACCTCCTCGTAGGGTTCTGTCGACTCCGCTTCCCGAACGACCCCGTCCGACGCGAACTCCAGAACGCCGCCATCGTCCGCGAACTCCACGTCTACGGCAACCAGGTCGGCGTCGGGAACGAGGGCGAGGACGCCGACGTCCAGCACCGCGGCTACGGCCGGAAACTCCTCGCCGAAGCCGAACACAGAGCGCGCGACGCCGGCTACGACAAACTATCGGTCATCTCCGGCATCGGCGTCCGCCAGTACTACCGCGACAAACTAGACTACCACCAGGACGGCCCCTACGTCTCCAAGTACCTCTGAAGAGAGGTTCAGTTCTCCGGTTCGTCCTACCGAAAGACAGTAGACGCACCCAGCTACGGTCCCACAGGCCTCACCCATTGGTGCGTATGTCTGAATAATAGCCCACGCAGTACGCGACCGAAAACAGCGGCAGGACGCAATCGATACTACGAGTTATCAGTTCGTAGGCGGTGTAGCAGTTGGATTGAGTTCAGTCCAGTTACGCCCACTCACGGGAGTCACTTCGGCTTCTTCGTACATACTCTGATGGGAGAGATTGATATCGTCAGTCGGGAGGGTATAGCGACCCAAGAGGGCAACACGGTTGATATCTGAGGTGTTTGCGTAGGAACCGTGGACAGTGCGAGAGTTGAACAGGATTGTCTCTCCAGGATTCATATCCATCGTAACCGGCTCGACATCTTCGTAGAACTCCGGATCGGTCATTGGTTCCGGGTGCGAGTCCTCGTCTTCCGGTTCGATGTGAGGATAGTCCTGCCTGTGCGTGCCCGGATAGAAAAACAAACCGCCGCTCTCCTCAGTCACGTCACTGAGAGCAGTCCAGGAACTGAGCATGTTACCAGGACGAATGTCGAAGAAGTATGGGTCCTGATGCGGAGAGAGCTTCGGACCACCAGGTGGTTTCTGGGGAAAGTTAGTCAGCCAGAGGAGCACATGTTTTCCGTAGAGCGATCGAAGCTTGTGAACGATCTTGTCGTGTGAAACGAGATTCCAAATCGATTCGGTGTCGCGGTGGCGGTCGCGGGCCGGGAACGCGTTGGAACTGATCGGGTTCTCGTCTGCGTTTCTGATAGATTTCAGTTCTTCGTTGAGGGCGAGAGCATCAGATTCGGGGATGACCTGGAACGGACCGTGGTATCCCCGTTCGTGGAAGTCTTTGACCTCTCGCGTGGTGAGACCATATCTATCACCATTGAATTCCATAATACCAAATATATCCACGTAATAAAAAAATCTAATGGAACCGAGACACAACTTGGTCGTGCTGCCCCGCAGGACTCACAAAATTATCAAATAATACGACTATTGTATATCCGGTCCCTCACAGCTTCCGCTGAGACCAGAATGCGATAACTATCAGCCCTATACCAGTAGCTCTGGCGGGAACGAGTATCCAGAGGTAGGGACACGCTTGGGGACTTTCTCAAGCGAACCCTACTTCAGTAGGAAGATTACGCGGTGTAGCGCTCGGTGTAACGCATGCAACCGAGCGTACTCATACGCCCTGCTTCATCGCTGGCAACGTCAACGTCACCAGACTCGTGTTCGTATTCAGATTCGACGCGTTCTTTTTGGCTGTCATCGCTTGCCATTGCAAATATATCTCATACCCAGATACATATAAATGTTGCTGAAATCGTTTAAATTTAGTAGCTATAAATATATATGTTATTATTATATCGAGATTTTCTGGATTTACAATAGTAAATTATACCCCCGACATGAAATTAATAATTAACCATCTATTGTCATTTAGCCTGGTGGAGTAGGAGAGAGGACGAGAGAGGCCAGATTTGAAAAGTAAGGGTTAGCTCGACCGGTCGATGAGAACAGAGGGCGAAGCGTCGTCAACAAATACCATCCCGTCAAAGACCGACGCAGGCCTAACCGACATAAGCCGACTTTCAGGGTCGAGAGGGCACACAGAACCAATATTATGGATTCGACGTTCCTCCAGCAGTTGCCCGAACAAGCCCGGTGATACTCGATCGAAGTCGACCATACCCACCTCTCCATCGAAGTCGTCAATCAGATGCGCGACGGCATCCGAGGGCAGTTCGTTCGTTCTGAAGACCTCCAACTCTCGCCCCGATCCCGTCATCTCTCCAGGGAACGCGCGATACGCTCCCGTTACGAGTTCCATCCCAAGCGCGAAATATTCATCCCCCAGCCACTGCTGAAGATGCTGGCCCATCGAGGGATCTGGTTGTTGCCACGTACTACCCTTCAGCTGACCGGTCTTTACGTGTCCATTGTGTGCCCACAGCACAGAAGTTCCGTGACCCTCCCTGGAGACGCGTCGTAGAATGTTCTCCGCCATGTACGTATCTCGGAGGGCCACGACGCGATTCGATTGCCCTTTCGCGCGAGCCGTCGCGATCGAGACCGCCTGATCGACACTCCGACGATATCGCTGAAGACGCCGCCATTCACGATCAGACGTGACTTCCAGAAGCACATCCCGAAACTCCCGAAAACAGACGTCCACGCGCTCGGCCGCACGACGCACCGAATCGACGTGTTCGAGTGCCACGCCTTCGCTCATCCCGACGTCGTTCTCCTCGAGAAGCGCCAGGCTGTCTCGGAGGTCAGCTGATACGGGGACGTCCGTCTGTCGAAGGAACGATCGCAATACCGTCCCCGCACCCCTCGTGAACTGACAATCGAACCCGTACAGTTCGACCATCTCGTCCTCGGCCCGGTTCTCGTTGAACGACCTGAGCCACTCCAAGAATGCGAGGACGGACTCCGTATCCCAGACCCAGTAATATACGTTCTTCAACAGGGCTCTCGGTTCGCCGGCTCCGCTCGTGACGTACTCGTTGAGTTTGTCCGTTTCAGCTACGTTCGCTTCCAGGCCAACAGTCCGTAGACCGTGCTCTGTAACGAGGTACCTAATAAGCCGATGCTTGAATTGGAAGAACTCCCTCGTCCCGTGTGTCGCTTCCCCCAACCCGAGGAGGGTGTTGTGTTCGAATATCTCCCCGACAGGCCGAAGTGATACGACTGTCGCACTCGATTCCGAGGGACCAAGCCCATACACGTCTTCCGCGCACGAACCCACGCCTCCTCTCCTCATGTGTCCTGAGTGGAACGGTACTTCACCTGACTGAACGAGGACCGAGGCACCGATCGGTTCCCAGACACCGTCCATCGCGTGACCGAGGACCCCTCAATAGTCATCGAGCAATCCTCCCTGGCGCGCCTTGTGCTGAGAGATGAAGAACGTCGTGTACCCCAACAGTAAGTAGAGACCAGCAGCCCCTAACAGGAGCACGTAATCGACGAACGGGAACTCTGTCAGGCGCAACCCACCGGCCATCGCGTCTCGGAGCATCGAAGCACCTTGTGCGACCGGCAACACCCGAGGCCACAACCGGTCGGTCATAGCAAGGGAGACGATAGCGATGAAGACAAGATCGAGGATGTTGAACAAACTCCGCACTCGCTTGTAGATCAAGGCGACGCCACCGAAGAAGAGACTCACTCCGATCGCACTCAACAGCGTCGGAACGAAAATCACGACGACAGTGAGCAAGTCAACGGTGAGAGACGTCCCCGTAATCAAGAGAGCGAAGCCGAGGGTCAGCAGTCCCATCGCAGTACTAATCATCACGCTTGCGATGACCGCGTTGAGCATCACGACGGTAAACCGGAACGGCGACAAGTACAGCTGTTCCAGCGTCCCATACTTCGCTTCGGAGTTCACCATGCCCTCGAGGTTTACGAACGTAGAAGTCGAGATTGTGAACACGAAGTAGCCCACGATGATCGATTCCAGACTGCTCCCCAGGACCGTCGGGGCAATTGCTTTCCCGCCGAGGAACAGCACTGTGAATAACGCGATTCGAGAGATGAACATTCCAACGAAGTTGAGCGGGTACCGCTTCAATGAAATGTATTTTTTGTTGCAGAACGCATACAGGAGTATCGCGAGCTTATATCCTTTCACTCGATAGGGAGTGTCGCGGCTATTCATCGTTCGTAATACTGAGGAACGCTTCTTCGAGATCCGGGGCCAGTCGCTCGATGGATTTGATCGACGCACCCGTCTCGTTAACCCGTGCAGAGAGATCATCGACAGTTCCATCAGTAAACCGAATAGTGAGCGAAAACTGGCGCGGATTCCAATCGACAACTTCGATTTCGTAGTTATCTTCGAGCGCTTGTACAAACCCATCGGATAGCTCGCACTCCGTCGATTCGAGTTGGACCTGATACGTGTCGCTCTCGAACTCTTCTAGGAGATTGTCTACTGCGTCGTCAGCCAAAACCGACCCGTCCGAGATGATGATCACGCGGTCACAAACGTTCTCGATGACGTCCATATCGTGGCTCGTGATGATCACCGCAAGTTCTTCCTCGTTCACGAGGTGCCGCAACTCCTGTTGTAACGTTATCGACGTATCAACGTCCAGGCCGAGTGTCGGTTCGTCGAGAACCGCGAGATCGATCTCCCTCGAGAGTGTGTTCGCTATCGCTACTTTCTGTTTCATCCCTCTGGAGAGTTTCCGAACCGGAACGTCGGCCTTCTCTTTGATATCGAGTCGTTCGAGCAACTCGTCGTGTCGGTCACGACGAACCGACGCGGGAATCCCGTGTAGACGAGTGAAGAATTCGAGATTTTCACGGACAGTCAACCGCCAGTACGCGTCACGCGAACCCTCGAACATCACCCCGATGCGGTCGTGAATCGCTCGCGGTTCCTGGTGCACTGACTGCTGTAATATCTCCACCGTACCACTGTCGGGCACGACCAACCCCAGCATCATCTTGATGGTCGTGGTCTTCCCTGCCCCGTTCGGTCCGAGAAGCCCGACAACGGACCCGGCTTCGACCTCGAAAGAGAGATCGTCGACTGCGACGACCTCGCCGTACTCCTTCCGGAGGTTCGAGACGGAAATGACTGTTTCGGACGGTTCCTCCGATTCAGCGTCTTCTGCTACGGTCGCCGATTCAGATTGTGTTAGTTGCGAGTCCATTATTCGAAGAGCAAGAGTGACGGCAGCGCGTCATCGTTCGCTCGAAGGAGTTCATACCCGATTCCGGTCTCTCCGCTCAACAGACCGGGATTATACCAATGCTCGGTCTGCCATAACGTCGAGAATCCATTCTCCTGGTCCGCAATCTGCATACATCGCGACAGCAACCGTTCGCCCGCTCGCCGAACGGATGGTCGGTCGAGCCTATCCCCGGCTTCCAATAAGAACGAGGCTCGTCCGACGTTGCCACAACAGAGGTGGTCGTCTTGGGTGACAACCGACTGATTGACACCCTCGATCGTTCGATTGACGTCCTGAGAGAGCGTTGCTCTGGGGTCGATATCGGTCATCCCGAGTCGAGCAAGGCCGATACCCGATCGGCCGTGGCACCACGCATCCTTCCAGTCATGCTCGACGTGTGAACGCAAATCGGGCCAGTTCGCTCGCGTTTCGTCGTACAGTTCGTTTTCGTAATGAACTGCGTCCAGGCCGGCCTTCGTGTACTGGTCTCCGTCAGTCACCTCGCTCAGTCTGTAGAGCGCGTATGATATACCAGCCATCCCGTGCGAGAATCCGCACAGCGGGGTGTCGGCAGTCGAAGTGTTCCACGCCTGCCCCGTCCCTTTGGAGATGCTGTTTGCGAGGAGATGATCACCTGCAACTTCAGCTCGGTCGAGCAAGACGGGGTCTCCCGTTCGGTCGTAGAGAGATAGGAGGGCGAGAATGGCACCTGCACTACCCTGGAGCACGTCGTAGTGCTCGTCCGCGCGGATTCGTTCGGGAGTGATCAGGTTCGCGACCCGGGCTGCATCTTCGAGATATCGTTCGTCTTCCAGGAACTCTCCGATCTTGGTCAACCCGTAGACGATGGAGCCGAGTCCGGTACCGATCCCGACTGGCCGTGGGTCCGGTCCTGTCGTATCCGGTCGATTTTGGAAGCGCGAAGCCCTGATATCTTCGTCCAGCGGTTCGATGACTCTCTCGGCGAACGTCCGGTACGCCTCCTCGCCAGTGCTGCGCGCGAGTGCTGCGACGAAAACGCCGATTCCAACCCGACCGTCATACAGTTGCTCCTTCGCGGAGTGGAGGTAGAGTCCACCATTCGGCCCGTTCTTTCGGAAGACCCAGTTCGGGATACCGTCATCTAGGACTGCGGCTTCGCTGAGCCGATCGAAGATTCGAGAGGCGACGTCCATGGAACGCTCGGTGAACTGCGTCGGTTCCTCGGTCGTATCGGTCCCCGCGGGCACTCGCTGTTCATCTTGGTTCCCCTTCGAAGGATTGGAATAGGCCATCTCGATGTATGCGAGTTGTTCCTCGAGATCTGCCTCGTTCAGGTTGCGAACTCTGTTCTGAATCTGCGCGATGGGCGACCGCTGGAAGAAGTCCTCGACGACCACCTCACCGGTGTCGTATAAGTGAGGTGTGTCGATCTGAGCGGTGAATCGAGGGGTGTTGAAGTGCTTCAGTATTTGTCTCTCGTGTCGATACACCGGCCAGACATCGTCATCCGTGTGATCGGTGAGGAAGGCCCTTGAGAGGCGCTCCGCGTGGAGGTCGAACTGGAGACCTGTCCGCTGTGTATCGGGCGATTTCAGGTTCGTCAGAACGTCAGTGTATTGGGCGGTGTTTCGATACAGGGCTCGGATTGTTGCCTCACTGTCGGCGAGTTCTTCGATAGGGCCGTGGACGTCGAGCAACTCGCTCTTTTGCGTCATGAGGAACTGATACATTTCCTCGAACCCATCGAGAATCGAGTCGGTGTGCTCGACCGGCTGTATCGGTTCGCCGCCGAGCACAGGCAGCCTCTGTCCCTCTTCTGGTGCTCGACCGACTGATTCGAGTTCCATCCGGTCGGTGTTCACGTCGTCGAACCGACGAATCTTCCAGTCGAACTCCATCTCCTGTCCTCCGAACCCAGCGGCGTGTTCAACGTTTGAAGTCGGACGGTGTTCCGGCAACATCCCAGTCCGAACGAGCGCGTCATTACCCGCATCGACAGCGGCGTCGGTCGTTCTGTATTCCGGTTTGACGAGCGGCTGGAAGATCGTCTCCAGGTCGATAAATACGGGTTGAGAACCGACGGCAATCAAGTTCTCGAGGTGGAGGTCGACTGCTTCCGTCGCATAGAATATCGCCATGTGGTGGCCGGCACGTCGATAGTAGGTGGCTACCTCGGCTTTCGTCGAGCAATCTTCCGGTCTCGCCCACTCGACCCAGCCGTACTCGTCCTTGCAGAGTATCTTGAGCGTTGTCAAGTCCTTCAGAGCGCTCTCTTCATTAATCCACTCGAGCAGGTCGTAGTAGCCAACGACCGCATCCAAGTTACGGGGTTTGTAAGCGATGGAGGTTCCAGAATCGAACTCGACCTTCATGACAGTGCGACCTCGCTGGTGCGCGTCACCTAGCGGGTCGATTGCGGTTATCGTCCCGAGCGATTCATCGGCGTGGAAGGTCTCAGCGAGTTCGGAGTAGTCCGCCTCTAAACGGTCGTAGAAGGCCTCGACCATAGCTTGCCACTGTTGAATCCAGCTGGCAACGAGCCGGGCGCAGAACGAGTATTCGAGGAAGAATGTCCGGAAGCCGTCGTTCAGTTGCTCGGTGATGAACTGCTCGTAGTGTTCCGTGGCTCCTTCGGTGAGCGGTGGGTCGTCGCTGAATGCGAGAGCTTCGTCTATCTCTGCTAGATACGTCTTGAACTCAATGAACATGGAGTGCGAGAGCAGACGCGAAAGGCGGTCGGCGAGGAACAGAGTGCAGTCGGCTTCGGCGGACGCGGAGATGAAGCCGGGCCTGGGACGATCGAGCGTGTCCATGGCGTAATCGACGAAGGGAGAAAGAAGATGGACGAAGGGGAGATCTTCGGGGAGTTCGTGTTCCAGTTCGACACCATGTGACTCCTTCGCTCGTTCGGCGATGCCGTCGATTACTGTCGTCCAGTCTGGAAGTGTTGCATCGGCGGGAAGATCATGCGGGAGGATGTCGTTCGTACACTGTGTCTGGTCAAGGTCTTCGAACGCCAGTCGCTGTTCGAACAGATTCTGGTCGCCATCGGCAACGGCGTCTTGCCAATCGTGGAGGAATTCTTCCGGCGAATCAACATCTGAGGGAGCAGTGGCCGTTCGAGGTGTGCCGAGCCGTTCAGAAATCGTCTGCGCGCGGCCGGCAAGTGTCCGTTTTTCGGTTTCCGTCAGCATCAGGTCTAATAAAGTTTTCAGAGCATAATATAATAAAATTACGATTCAGAGAAGCACACATAATACCAATATACAATAATAATATGTCAGAAGTGGCACGTCGACCTGCAGACCCGAGAGAGGGACTGCCCCGATAGCATGACTTATTCCCCCGCCAACGTGTCCAGAACGTTAACCCAGGCACTGAAGCGGAGAGTCAAGGATGCCCCCGAGATTTGGATACTCGACACCTACTCCTCTGCGATGACCCGTGGCGACCGCTTGAGTGCCACTCCAATCACTCCAGCGAGAACGACCGCAGCTAGGAGGAATACAACGTTCCTGAACCACGTCTCGTTGAGAACATACGTCATCGGGGGAGAGACCGAGGGACGAATTGCGGACAGTGATTCGACCGACGGAGCCTTCGTGATGGTTACCATTTGACCAGTTCTGTTTATATGATACACACCCTCGAACTCCTCACCTGACGAGATACGGTACGTATTCTCGAATCCGGGTACGGCCGTCGCACCGTGATATTTCAATAGCGATACGTACCCATCTGTGAATTCTCGACTGTCAGCCGTCGAGGCCCAACTACTCCGCCAGACGTACCCGGTCTTCTGCACCCAGTATTCGTCGTTTCTAACGGAAGACTCCGCAGACGCTTCGTTCGAGGATGTCTTGACATAGGGGTACAGGACGTCTCCTTCGTACCCCTTCGAGAACTCGATTCGGTCGAAACTGATCGGGTCGGGTTCTCGGAGTCCATTCCCGCTTTCCTTCGAATTGAAGAAGGCTTTGTCCGAGATGAGTGACGATTCCCCCACCGGTCGCTCGTAGTACGTATACATCAGCATCGATGCAATGCCCGCCTCTCCAAAGCTCACGCGAGCAGGGTCTCCGCTCTCAGACTCGACTCGTTGCCAGGTCGAATCGCTCGTATCGGGGAGTTCGATTGCGTTCCCCGCAGAACGTCTTCCGTCGTAGTTGATTTCAGTCGTGCTGTTGGGCGGGTTGGCGTAACGAGAGTTGACAGCCGACCAGCCGCCGTCGTCCTCAATGGAGGAGACGTACGTGACGCCTTCGAACTCGGGGAATCGATTGAGCAGGTTCACTCCGGGGTGAACTAGTCGCGCGACTTCTGGTGGTTGGGCCTGTTCGTAGCGCTGGCACGTCCAATTGGAATCGCATCGGGTCTCATATCGGTATTGGACGAGATGGGAATCCCCATTTATCAGCCCATTGTACCCGTTCATGCTGTCCACACCGTACACGCTATACTGTGGCGTGGAAAAGTTGAAACTCGAAGCCGTTTCGAAGTGCTGGGATTGCAGGCTATGGACGACGAGTTCTGAGAGACGTACTTCGTCGACAGTTCTGCGGGTCTCGTTATCAGATACGTAGACGATCTCGTTTTCGGCCGCAAGATACGAACCCGACGTTGACGCGATATATGATTCACGGACGATTCGAGTTGCGTCTGTTCGCCCGTCGATCATGAACATCCCTTCCCAGAGCGCGTTCTGTCGATGCATCTCGACAGTTGTCTCGGCCGAGTAACCTCCGAGCTCGCTCTCGATGTACTGCTCCCGCGAGGTAATCGTTACTCGGAGCGTTTCGGTCATATCTAACTGTCGAACACGTTCGACACGCGCCACCGTTCGTGCGATCAGTTTCTTCAGTTCGGTCCTGTTAAGTGACTCCCCAGTGGCGAAATTGAAAGACGTATCGTACCGGCAGCCGGCGACCGTCCCGATGTCGTCCGTCTTGGTATTTCCACCACAAACCCGCTCTGAGCCGATAGTAACGGTGATCGAATCGGTTTCGTTGGGAGACTGATTGAGCAGTCGCGTTCGTTCCTCGCCACTCTTGGTATCCGCTTGTGCAGCAAGCGCAGCCGAACTTCCGAGCACGGCCGCGACGAGCAAGACACCGACGACGAGTCCGAGCCAGTTGTCACGCATATTCAGTGCCCCCGCGTTGATTTGATTCGATACATCGCAGTTGTCGATCCAAGGAGGAGGGTCACGATACCTAGTCCCAGGATGAGCGCGATACGGTTCTCGAAGAAGACGGTTCCGAAGGAGTCCTCCCCGGCCGTTTCCGGATCGACGGCGACCGATTCGGACCGGGAGTTCCCGCAGTCGACGTTCCCCGAACATCGGGGAGATTTCAAGTCGTCGGTCGACCACCAGTTGCCTGTCGCACTCCCTGTTCGAATCGACCCTGTCGCATTGACACCCATCTTCGAGACTGACATGATATTGGAACTAGAAATCGTCCACGCTCCGCTTGCGTCCACCGCGTAGACTGCGGTCCCCGATGGAGGATACGTGAATGGCGCATCTCTGATATCGTCGATTTCCGTCCTCGAGATGCGCCAATCGCCTGCCGAACGAGAGGCGACCACGCCTGCGTAGCTACCCGAGATTCGAACGCTCTCGAGGATCCAGTCGCCTGTTGTTTCTGTCGCCTCCACTCCAGTCACTCGATTGGAGTGGATTCGCGTATCCGTTATCCGCCAGTTCCCCGTGGCGTACCTCGCGAGGACTCCCGTATCCGACTGGTTTCGAATCTCCGTCGATGTGATCAGCCAATCCCCATGGCTGCCCCACGCAACGACACCAACGCGGTTTTTCGCGATGACTGACCTCCGGATTGACCAGTTGCCGGTGGTGTTCGTCACGTCGAGCCCGTGATTTCGGTTTCCGAAGAGTGTCGTATTGAGTAGTTCGAAGTCGCCCGAAGTGGTCCCATCGGCATCGATGCCGTCGTCGCCGTTCGAACTGATGTTCGTAGACCGAATTCGCCAGTTACCGGTCGTGTTTTCGGCTTTGAATCCGTCAGCGCTGTTGTCTCGGATGACGTTACTGGTGAGGCTGAACGCGCCAGTCGAGTTCTCGGTGTCAATACCGTCGTCACCGTTCTCGGTGATTCTCGACTCGGTTATGAGCCAACTCCCCTCCGTGCGTTCGGCTTCAATGCCCGTCGCTTCGTTCTCACTGATTGTTACATTCCGCAATTCCCACGATTCACTGGTATCAGACGCGTTTACACCGGTTTCGTAGCCCGTGATGACGAAGCCACGAATCTGAGAACCGAAAGCGCTGTCCGTGGTCAGCGTGATTCCTACGGACCCATCGTGGAGTGGAGAACCGTCGAGCGTTGCGCCCTTTGGAGCGACGATGTTAACGGATTTGTCGATCACCAGTACTTCGTTGTACGTCCCTGGTTCGACAGTAATGGTGTCTCCCGGCTCGGCTTCGTCGATCGCCCGTTGGATGGACTGATAGTGTTCGTTTTCGAGGGTGACTGGTCCAGTCGTTTCTGACCCCCCGTCGGTTGCACTTACAACCGGTTCCGTTATTCCGGTTGTAACGAGGCTCAGAATCAAGAAACCATATATAGCCACTCGAATCGGTCCAACGGGTACGTTCCTGTTCGAATTAGAGAATTTTGTCCGGCTAAGGCGCATACATTCCGAAGGAGGCAATGGGGATAAGGGTCGGCCGTTTCGAAGTAGTGATTCCAAAAGCCCGCGAAGAACTGTGAAAATCCATCGATCTGTGAGGTCCCGAAACAGAGTCACTATTCTCCCTATCTCGCCCTACAATTAAAGTTTTTATAATTGAATAGATTGTGGGTGAACCCCACGACCGCGATTACGCTAGACGACACACCAAATGTATGATACACTGATGCCGTCGTGAAGCGAGGCTGTCGCAGTCCATCAGACACGATAGATTGTAATGATGTTTGTTCGAATGATTCCACAGAACCAACCAGAGACAGAGGTTACCAGAGATTACGAGGGTGATTACCGTAATCCATTCTTTTTATTGAGCAAGACCGAGAAATCCAGTGATGGTGGGTACGAAGCTCCTTGTTGAGGACCGCATTAAATGATCGCCCTCTCAAACTTTGAGGACACCAACACTCGAACTGCTTGGATGTCGGAGTAGAATGAAATACTACGACTCTAGTCGGTTGTATCGATTGACGTCGTACCGGATGGTTGTCATTCCAGGCTCTCTGTGCTTCCGCCTCGGCTGTTACCGACCGCCGGGGAACTGGTGGAATGCGCCGGTCTGGGCTTCGTCGTCGAGTCCGTCGAACGTGGCGTCGACGGTCGTTTTGAGTTCGTCGGTGCGCTCGCAGAGGTCCTGGTAGCGGTCGTCGGCTTCGAGTTCGCGGGTGGGCGTCGATTTCTCGAGGGTCGCTCGTTTCTTCGCGAGCGCGAAGTACTCCTGGACGTCGTCGGTGTACGCCTGGAGTTGGAGGAGGTCGTCGACGGTGTCGCGGACGTCGTCGCGGCCGACGGGTTTGACGAGGTAGTCGTCGAACCCGAGTTCGAGGACGTCGAGGTCGGGGTCGACGCCGGTCACCATCGCGACGCGGGGGTCGTAGCCGTCTTCGCGGATGCGTTCGAGGACGTCGTCGCCGGTGACGTCGGGCATGCGTCTGTCGAGGAGGACGACGTCGACGTCGTCGGTGAGGGCGTCGAGCGCCGCCTCGCCGCCGGTTGCGGTCAGCGTCTCGTACGAATCCGGGAGGAAGAGCCCGTAGGCTTCCGCGACGTTGGGTTCGTCGTCGACGACGAGGACGGTCGGAGTCGGCATTGACCGGCCGGTTGGTGCCGGTCCGTGAAAAGTCTCGTGACCGAATCGGTCTGTCGGCGTAGGGGAGCGCTCACCGCGACTCGGACCGCGGTGACGTGTAACGATTCGAGTCACACCGCCGTTATACGGCGCGAGATGGTATGAGCCGATACCGATGACCGAGAAAGGGCTGTCCGACGGTGACCGCAATCGCATCGCAGAGTACCTCGAGAAGCCCGCACACGAACGGACGGTGGACGACCTGGTACCTCCGGACCGCGACGACGCGAGCGATGCGGCTGATGCCATCGAAACGGGCGACCTCACGGACGTCACCGACACGGGCGACGCCGCTGACGCCGCCGATGTTACGGGCGACGACGCGAACTGACTGTTACTGACCGTTATCGAGACGTTTCGCCGCCGACGTCGACCTCGAAGCGAGCGCCGCCACTCTCGCTCTCCGCGACCGCGACCGTCCAGCCGTGCGCGCGAACGACCGTTCTAACGATGGTCAGCCCGAGGCCGATGCCGTCGGCGTCGTTCGTGTACCCGTGCTCGAACACGGCCTCGCGTTCCCCGGGTGGGTTGCCGGGACCGTCGTCCGCGACGTAGAATCCATCCGGTCGTGGACCTCGTCGAGCCGGTCGAGGTGCTCGCTGTCGCCGAGGTCGTCGCGAGCGAGTTCCACCTGCATGCTCGCGGCGTTCGATGGGTCTCCGAGGTCGTGGAAGAAGACGCCCGCGAACTCGTGGAGGCGCTCGTTCTGCCGGCCGAACCGGCTATTCCACCCGCCGAACCGACCATTCCACCCGCCGGACCGGCCATTCCACCCGCCGAACCCCCCGTTCCGTCGGCCGAACCGCCACGGCGGAGGTCGGAACGTCTTTCCGCCAGCCACGGATATGCGGGGGTATGGAACCGAAACGCGAGCTCTCCAGCGTCGACCTCGCCGCCGTCGTCTCCGAACTGGGGGCGTACGAGGGTGCGAAGGTCGACAAAGCCTATCTCTACGGCGAGGACCTGCTGCGGTTGAAGATGCGGGACTTCGACAGGGGTCGTGTGGAGCTCATCCTCGAGGTCGGTGACGTGAAGCGAGCGCACGTCGCGGACCCCGCGCATGTCCCGGACGCACCGGGGCGGCCGCCGAACTTCGCGATGATGCTCCGCAATCGCCTCTCCGGGTCGGATTTCGCTGGCGTCGAGCAGTTCGAGTTCGACCGCATCCTCGAGTTCCACTTCGAGCGCGAGGACCAGGACACCATCATCGTCGTGGAGCTGTTCGGACAGGGGAACATCGCGGTGTGTGACGAGACGTACGAGGTCGTCGATTCGCTGGATACGGTGCGGTTGAAGTCCCGAACGGTTGCGCCGGGGTCGACGTACGAGTACCCGGATTCTCGCATCAATCCGCTCGCGATCGACTTCGAGCCGTTCTGCGCGAAAATGAACGATTCGACGACGGACGTGGTGCGGACGTTGGCGACGCAACTGAACCTCGGCGGGCTCTGGGCGGAGGAGATCTGTTCGCGAGCGGGCGTCGAGAAGACGAAGGACATCGACGACGCGGGCGAGGACGACTACCGGAAGGTGTACGACGCTCTCGACCGGCTTCGGGCGGAGGTCGCGTCGGCGAACGTCGACCCGCGCCTGTACCGGACCGACGAGGAGGAGCCGCGAGTGGTGGACGTGACGCCGTTCCCGCTCGAGGAGCGCGACGAGTTCGTCCCGGAGGCGTACGAGACGTTCAACGACGCGGTCGACCACTACTTCTACGAGTTCGATCGGAGCGACGACGACGACGGCGACGGCGAACCCGGCGAGGACACCGGCCCCGATTTCGAGGGCGAGATCGCGAAGTTCGAGCGCATCATCGAGCAACAGGAGGGCGCGATCGAGGGGTTCGACGAGGAGGCGGAATCGTACCGCGAGCAGGCGGAGGCGCTGTACGCGAACTACGGACTCGTCGACGACGTGCTGTCGACGATCCGCGACGCGCGCGACGACGACGTGGCCTGGGAGGACGTCGCGGCGCGCTTCGAGGAGGGTGCCGAACAGGGCATCCCGGAAGCGGAGGCGGTCGTGGACGTCGACGGGAGCGAGCGGACGGTGACCATCGCGGTCGACGACCACGAGGTGACGGTGGACGTGCGCGAGGGCGTGGAGCACAACGCCGACCGCCTCTACCAGGAGGCCAAACGCATCGAGGGGAAGAAGGAGGGGGCGCTCGCGGCGATCGAGGACACGCGCGAGGACTTAGAGGAGGTGAGAGGACGCAAGCGCGAGTACGAGCGCCGGCAGGCAGAGGGCGGTGACGACGGCGACGACGACGACGACGACGACGGGGACGACGACGAGGATCGGGACTGGTTGAACGAGCCGTCGATCCCCGTCCGGAAGCAAGAGCAGTGGTACGAGCGCTTCCGGTGGTTCCACACGACAGAGGACTTCCTCGTCATCGGCGGGCGGTCCGCGGACCAGAACGAGGAGCTCGTGAAGAAGTACCTGGACGCGGACGACAAGGTGTTCCACTCGCAGGCCCACGGCGGCCCCGTCACCATCCTGAAGGCGACGGATCCGAGCGAGGCGGCGCGCGACGTCGAGTTCCCGGAGTCGAGCCTCGAACAGGCCGCGCAGTTCGCGGTGACGTACTCGTCCGTGTGGAAGGACGGCATGTACGCCGGGGACGTGTACATGGTCGACGGCGACCAGGTGTCGAAGACGCCGGAGTCCGGCGAGTACCTCGAGAAGGGCGGGTTCGCGATTCGCGGTGACCGGACGTACTTCCGGGATACGCCCGTGGGGTGTGCGGTCGGCATCCAGTGCGAGCCCTCGACCCGGGTCGTCGGTGGGCCGCCAGCGGCGACCGCCGAGCGCACCGAGACGATGATCGAGATCGAGCCGGGGAAGTACGCGCAGGGCGACGCCGCCAAGCGCATCTATCGCGAGTTCCGCGAGCGCTTTTCTGACACGTCGTTCGTGCGGAAGGTCGCGAGCCCGGACCGCATCCAGCACTTCATGCCACCGGGCGGTAGTCGCATCACGGACTGATGGTGGCGGAATCGGTCGATTCCGGACGTGAGAGAGGCGATACGGATACGTTCGGTGGGGCACTCCGGTACCCGATGCGGGGCGAGGACGCGCGCGACGGCGTCGCGTTCGTGACGGCGATGGCGCTCGCGGTGGCGCTCACGGGCCGGTACGCGGCGGCGGTGTTCCCGGGCGTGGCGGCACTGGCGTTCCTCGCGCTCGCGGGCGTCGCCGCGGTCGCGTGGCTCGGCTACCTCGGCCGCATCCTCACCGGGACCGTCGACGCCGACCTTGCGAGCGGCGACGGCGTGCTCGTCGCGACCGTGGACGCCGGCCGGATGCCGGCCGTCGGCTCGCCCCGGGAACTCATCGCGACGGGCGTGCGCGTGGCGCTCGCGAGCACGCCGTACGTGCTCGCGCCGTTCGTCCTCCTGTACGTCACCATCCTCGGCCTCGGGAACCTCTCCGCGGACGCCGTCAGCGGTGGCGGCGGCATCGCGTTGCTCGCCGGCGGCACGATCTCCTTCCTGCTCGCACTCGCGTTCGTGTACGTCCTCCCCGCCGCCCTCTGCGAACTCGCCGCGACCGGGAGCGTCCGGCGCGCGCTCGCACCCTGGCTGTTCCGGGACGTCCTCGCGCACGCCGCGTACCTGTACGCGTGGACCGCCGCGTTCTCGCTGGGCATCCTCGCCCTCGCCGCGTACGGCCAGGTCGTGAGTGGCGCAGGCATCCTCGGCCTCGTCGCCGCCCTCGCCGCCGGATACGTCAGCGCCATCGCCGCCCGCCTCTCCGGGATGGGGTACCGCAGAGCACGCCGCCGATGATGTCGACGTGACAGTATTCACGCACAGCCAGCGAAACGAATGCCCGAGCTATCCGGTAGATACAGACCGGAAGATACGAACCCCGACGACGTCTTGGAGATCTTCGCCGAGGCCCTTCGAAACAGCCGCTCAGAAACCGTACCGCTTGTGCGCGTCATCGATCCGAAGGATTTCGAGGACGCGAACCTCGTTGTCTTCCTCCAGAACGGTGTAAATCGCCGTGTAGCTCCGCGAGATATGCATCCGATAGCGGTCGCGTCGACCGTCGATCGGGAGCTTCTCCTTGTCTCCACGACCGCGGCCCGGATACGGGTTCTCTGCGAGGTAGCCCAAGTTCTCTCTGGTGACCCGTTCGGTTTTGTCGTCGACGAGGTTGAGGAACTCGCGTGCGTCGTCACCGAGGAGGACGTCGTAGTCAGACATCCGACAGGGATGTCAACTCGTCACGGTCCGCGTCCTCCAAATCCTGGAAGCGCTGCTCCAGGTCCTGCCGCCGGCGATGCTGCGCAAGTTCCTGTAGAAGCTCGTCGTACGTCTGGCCGGGGTCCTTGAGCTGGTGGAGCTCCTTCCGCGTCTCTTCGGTCACCGGGATTCGTTTGTCTGCCGACATGGCTCTGTACGGACTTACAATGCTGATAGGCTTAACAGTTCCCCTCGACTTTGCCGACTCCACCGTCTTCGATGGCTCCGTCGGTGAACCACGCTCGCAGTGCTCGCGGGGCGCTTACGGACCGTTCAGGTAGAACGAATAGAGATGGCGTCCAGTTCCGATTCCTCGACGGCGACGGACGAGGCGATACGCCGGCTGTACGAACGATATGGGGCGGCGGAGAGTGACGCAGAACGCCACGAAATCGCGCTCGAAATGGGGGAACTCGATGGGCGTCACCACGCCGATATCTACGACGCTCTCGAAGACGAGTGACGTCCATGCCGCCGTGAGCGACGAGATTCTCTCCTCGAGGACACCGGAGCGTTCGAGTGGACGATAGCAGGACACTTACCGGGTGGCCGTCCATTCTCGGGTATGCAAATCAAGGACCGGTATCGCGTCGAGGGCGACCGGGAGCGGATCACGCTCGTGCCTGAGAGCCTCGACGACCTCTGGCACCTCCAGTACGTATTGGAGCCCGGTGATCTGGTCGCGGGCGACACGACGCGACGCATCCAGCGCGACGACGAGGAACTCCGTGATTCCGGCGGCGAGCGCGAGCACATGCACGTCACGCTCGACGTCGAAGAGGTGGAGTTCCACAAGTTCTCGAACCGCCTGCGGGTGAGCGGCGTCATCGAGGACTGTTCGCGCGAGGACCAGCTCGGGTTCCATCATACGCTGAACGTCGAGGACCACGACGAGATCGAGGTCGAGAAACGCTGGAAGCCCGACCAGCTCGAGCGCCTGGAGGAGGCGGAGGAAGCGACGGACAACCCGGACGTCGCGATCGCGACCGTCGAGGAAGGCGAGGCGTACATCCACACGGTCGCGCAGTACGGCGCGGACGAGAACGGACGGTTCACGGGGACGACCGGGAAGGGCGAGTACGCGCGCGGTCGGAACGAGCTGTTCGACGAACTCGGCGCGGCACTCTCCCGGATGGACGTCGACGCCATCGTCCTCGCCGGCCCCGGGTTCACGAAGCAGGACGCCCTGAAGTACATCGAGAACGAGTACCCGGCAGTTGCGGACCTGATAACGATGGTGGACACGTCCGGCGTCGGCGACCGCGGCGTTCACGAGGTCCTCAAGCGCGGTGCCGTCGAGGACGTCCAGGAGCAGACCCGTATCGCGAACGAAGCGGAGTACATCGACGAACTCACGCAACGCATCGGGCAGGGGCACGAAGCCGCGTACGGCCCGGAAGCGGTCGCCGAAGCCGCCGAGTACGGCGCGATCGAACGATTGCTGGTCCTCGACGAGAAGCTCCGCGAGGAACGCGGTCCCGACGGCGAATGGTCGATCGACGTGAACGAGGTCGTCACGAGCGTCGAACGACAGGGCGGCGACGTCACCGTCTTCTCCAGTTCCTTCCCGCCCGGCCAGCAACTCCGGAACCTCGGCGGTATCGCCGCACTCCTCCGCTACCGGCTGGAGTGAGCGAACCGCGCGTTCGGTCGACCCTAGGCGTCTTGGCACGCGAACCAACACGGTGCCGCCGATACGTACGACTGCGGTTCTCGAACCGCACGAACAGGACCACCCGCAACCGTCGCTTGCCACGACGACGACGGGCGAACCGACGACCCACCACGTAACCCCACCCAGGTCGGCGCGTCCCCGCGACGCATCGACCGACCCTTGAGCCACCACGAGCCGACCCCCGCACTGTCGACCCGACGCGTTCGTCTCGAACCGAGACGAACGCGGGTCATCCCGCGGTCGACGTCCCAAGGCACCCCGCCGCCCACCTCCCACTTCCGCACCACGCCACTCGAACGCCAGGAGCGACAGCCGTCGCTCGCCGCGCGAGGAACGCAGATTCGGCGAGCGCTCGAGCGGAGCGCTCAGACGGTGCGGTCGCGCGGTGCGAGCGTGTTCACGGCGAGCTGGTAGAGGACGGTCGCGAAGTTCGTGTGCGCCGTCCAGAACGCCGTCTCCGTCGACAGTTCCGGGAGGCCCTCCCGGTCGCCGAGGACGCTCATCAGGACGACGTCGCCGTCCGCGAACACCGCGCGGCCCGTGCGTTCGTCGTCGACCGCCGGATGCACCGGCAGCCCCGTCTCGACGTCGGGCTCGTCGTCGAATAGCGCGCGAACGTCGTCGCTCACGCTCACCACCCGCACGTCCACGCCGCGGTCGGCCACTTCGAGGAGCGCTTCGACGATGTCGTCCGTGACGAGGTCCGGGAACCGCGCGGCGAACACGACGTTGCCCTCCGCGTTCCGGACGAGTTCCGCCGACCGGTCGGCGACGTGATCGCGACCCGAGAGCGTCCAGATCGCCTCCTGCTCCTCGCCCTCACCGCCACGTTCGTTCCGTACGCCCTCGACGTACCCGAACGCACGATCGGACTCCGTCTCGAAGCGCTCCCGGAGCGTCCGTCGCGCCTCCTCGATGCTCACCGGCCGATACTGCATCGGGCTGGACTGCTGGACCTCCACCAGTCCCCGGTCCTCGAGGCTCTCCGTCACGCTATACACTTGCGAACGCGGCACGTCCGCGACCCGGGACACCTCGCGAGCCGTCCCAGACCCGAGCTTCTGGAGTGCGATGAACACCTTCGCCTCGTACGTCGTGAGTCCCAGGCGCTCCAGGGACGAGACCGCGTCGCCTTCATCCATCTCAGTCGTCACCTCCAGCCGGTGCTTCCGCTGGCGAGGACGCCCGCGAGAAGTCCGCGTCCGGCCCGAAGTACTTCACCCACACCACGAGCAAGCTCGGGAGGACGAGCACGCTCGCGAGGAACGCGTAGATGATCGTCATCGCGGTGATGACCCCGAACTGCTGGAGTGCCGGGAAGATCGCGAACGCGAGCGTCCCGAACCCACCGACGGTCGTCGCCGCCGACCCCAGGAGCGCACCGCCGGTCCCGGTGATGGTGCGGTCCATCGCCTCCCAGACGTTCCCCGTTCGCTCGAGTTCGAGATTGAATCGCTCGCTGACGTGGATGGAGTACGCCACGCCCAGTCCGACCGTGAGGCTCGTGATCATCCCCGTCAGGACGTTGAACGGCATCCCGATCGCGTACATCGTCCCGAGGATCCACGTCACCGACAGCGCGACCGGCATCAGCGTGAACGCCCCGAGGGCCGCACTGCCCTCTTGGATCCGGTACGCGATCATGAGGAACGCGAACACCGCGACGAGCGTGATGAGCAAGCTCTGGATGACGGTGTCGAGCAGTTCGTCCTGTACGATCTCGTTGATTACCGGGCTCCCGGTCGCGATCGCGCGAGCACCGTCGCCGTTCATCGTCGTCGCGACGGCACGGAGCTCTTGCGTGACCGCGCTCGTCCCGGCGTCGCCCTTGATCGGGACGACGATCCGCATCGCCTCGTACTGGTAGCCGTCGTCCGTCTCGACGCGATGGACGTACTCGCTGGCTTCGTCCGGGTTCACGCGGAACAACGCGTCGAGCACGCCCGTCACGTTCTCGTCGGGGACGCCATCACCGTCGGTGTCCGCCGCCTGGAACGTCTCGTTGAACGTCGCGTTCTCGGCCGCGGTCTGTCGCATCACCGACAGCGGCGACCGCAACGCGACCTCGCCACTGGACCCAGTGAACGCGGTGTCCATCCGCTGGAGTCCGTCGCTCGTGTCGTTCAGTCGCGACAGCACCGCTGGCGAGGACAACGACTGGCTCCCGTTCGCCCGTATCAACACCTGGGCTTGGGAATCCTCGCGCTGGAAGTTCTCGTTCACGTAGTCGAGGTTCTGCTTCGCGCTGTACTCGCCGGGCGTGAACGGCTCGGGGAGCTCGTACAGCCAGTCAGCGGGTTCGTCCGCGATGAAGCTCTCCTGGGAGAACTCCGTACTCACCTGGGTCGCGCCGACCCCGCCGGCGACGGAGAGGACGAGCGCGATCGCGATGACGATCGCGGGCGCCTTCCGGGCCGCGACCGCCCCGGCGGAGAGCACCTGCGAGAACCGACCGCCGCCGGTCCCGAACGCACGCTTCTTCCGGTCCAGCCCGATTCGGTTCTCGAGAAGTTCGTCGATCTCGATCTTCAACGCCGGGATGAGCGCGCCGAACACGGCGAGCGCCGCGACGATCCCGACCGAGGACACGATACCGAAGTCCTGGATGGGGCCGAGTGGACTCGTGAGGTTCGAGAGGAACCCGATGACGGTCGTCGCCGTCACCCACGTCAACGCGATCCCGACGCCGGCGAGTGCGACCCCCATCGACCCGCGGACGTCGTCGACGACCTCGTCGTTCATCCGCTGCTCGCGATGCCGCATGAATATGTGTATCGCGTAGTCGATGGACAACCCGATCAGGAGGACCGGGACCGCGATCATGATCTGGTTGAACGACACCCCGGCGAGTCCCATGAACCCGAACGTCCACAGGAGGACGGCGACGATGCCGAACAGCCCGAGCACGATGTCGAGCAGGTCGCGGTACGCGATCAGGAGCGTCAGGATAACGAACAACAGCGCCATCGGGGCGACGATGTTCACGGAGTCGCCCAGGGACTGGTCGATCTCCTGGGAGATCACGCCGAACCCGAAGACGATGTACTCCTCGTCGTCGGTGCCAGCGCCCGCCTGCGCGACGTCCTGCATCTGGAGCTGGACCGCGGTGACGTTCTCGCCGATGGTCTGCGCGTTCGAGACGCCGTCACCGCCCCGTCGGAGGACCGCGATGAGCATGCGCGCGTCGGAGTTCGTCGATCCCGGCTCGAAGCCCTGGGGCATCAACTGGAGTGCCTGCCCGGATGCCCGGGAGTCGCCATCGGAGAGCACGTCCTCGAGGACGCTCTCGACCTCGCTGTCGTTCATCGATTCGAGCCGCTCGATCTGCTCGTCGAGCGACGGCGTCCCGCTCTCACGGAGCGCCTGCTGGCGTTCACCGAGTTCCTCGAACGCCTCCTGGAGGGCTTCGCCTTCGGCCTGCAGTTCGTCGCCGCGTTCCTCGAGCGCCTCGGTCTCGTCGGCGAGCACGCCCTGCGTGCCGGCGACGTAGTTCTCCTCGACGTTCGCCTGGAGCGTCCGGATCTCGACGACGGTGGCGTTGAACGCCTGGAAGTCCTCGTCGTCGAGTTCGACGCTCGCGTTCGCGTTCGCCTGCTCGAACTGCGTGCGAGCGCTCGCGTTCGGGTCCTGTGCGACCGTCGACAGCGCCTCCCCGACGACCGCCGCGCTCTCGTTCAGGGAGTCCGAGCGGTTCTCGAGCGACTCGAACTCCTCGCTGAGGACGCCCTTCGTCCCCTTCGTGTACGCGGTCTCGACCTCGCGTTCGGTCGTGGCGTTCCGGAGTTCCTCGGCGGCGTCCTCGAACACAGCGTAGTCTCGTTCGTCGAGTTCGACGGTGGTATTCGCTTTCGCTTCCTCGAACTGCGTGCGGATGCTCGCGTCCGGATTCGCACGGAGCGAGTCGAGTGCACCGCGCAGTTCCAGGGACGTCGACTCGAGCGCCTTCTGGCGTTGCGTGAGCGCTCTGAACTCGTCCGCGAGCACGTCGGACGTCCCGTTCTGGATCGTCGGCTGGATGGCCGACCGGTTCTCGCGCACACCGACGGCGGCGCGTTCGAAGGCAGCGAAGTCCTCCTCGTCCAGTTCGATGCTCGTGTTCGCGTTCACTTGCTCGAACTGCGTGCGAACGCTCGCGTTCGGGTTCGCGGCGAGCGTGTCGAGTGCGACCTTCAGTTCGTCGGCGGTCTCGTTCACCGCGTCGCTCCGCGCTTCCAGCGCCGCACGGCTCTCGTTGAGTTCGTCAGAGCGGTTCCGGAGTTCCGCCGCACGGGCCTCGATGGACTCCACCTTCTCGCCCTGGATGACGGTGATGGCGACGAGGTTCGAGACGCCGATGAGGCCCTGTTCCTCGGCGAGCGTCGCGTTGATCGTTTCGTTCTCGCGTAGTTGCTCCTGGTAGTACAGCGACGCGAGGAGCGAGTCCTTCGTGAGGACGTTCCCGTTCTCGTTCCTGATTATCACCTGGACGCTCGTCGTGCTCTCGTTGTCCGCGACGAACGTCTCGTCGATGTAGTCCGAGGCGTTCGCCGCCTCGCTCTCGCTCTGGAACTGGTCGAGCCCGGACTCGGAGGAGACCTGGCCGGCGAAGGAACCGAGGCCGGCGGTGACGAGCAAGAGCGCGACGATGACGACCTTGGTGTGCGTGGCGATACCGTCGGTGAATCGGTCTATCAGCCCCACGCTGATGTACCTCGAACGGACGAAGTGGTGTTAGTACGGAACATACTACAGCTGTGTTGTTACTCCGCTACTAACAGTGTCGCCATCATAAACTTGTTCGTACTGACACGGGAGGACGCGAATGAACCCACAGGCCGTTCTTCGAGAGGGGCCGAGTGCGAAGCAGTCACCGGCAGGAAACCGCTACTCGATGGTTACGGAGAGCATGTCCTCCGCGAACCGTACGTCGCCGTCGTACCCGCGACCGATCGACGCCAGCATCTCCTCGTGCTCGCCCTCCGTGTGCGGATACAGGTGCGTGAGGTACACGCGACCGTACTCGTGGCCGTCGAGCGCCGCCCCGAGCTGGCGCGGCGTCGGATGGTTGTCGACGTCCACCGCATCCGGGAACGAACAGTCGTGCGCGAACACCGCCGTTTCGTCCGCGAACGACGCCAGCGCTCGCGTCGCCTCCCCGTCGCCCGAGAACGCGAACCGGTCGTCGAACCGGTACGCCAGACACGGCTTGGAGTGCTCGGTGCGATGAGCGTCGACGTCGAACCCGGCGACCTCGAACTCGTACTCGCCGACCTCCCGCACGGAGAGGTCGACGCGACCATCGAGGTAGTCGTGCACGTCGAGCAACCCATCCACGAGCGTCTTCGTCCCCTGCGGGCCGACGACCGTCAGGTGCTCCTCGCCAGCGAGCCATCGCGCCTTCAACAACGCCATCAGGTCCGAGACGTGGTCGAGGTGATGATGCGTCAGGAGGACCGTCGACACGTTCTCCACGCCGACGCCCGTCTCCTGGAGGCGATGCAGGACGCCAGCCCCGCAGTCCACGAGCAAGTACCTGCCGTCCTCGTCCACGAGTATGCCGGTCTGATGACGGTCCGCCAGCGGCATCGCACTCCCCGTCCCGAGGAAGGTCACGCGCATACCCGTAGTTGGGACGGCCGCCCGGAAGAATCGGTCGTCTCGCCAGCCACGAACGCGCTCGACTCGCCACGCCGAAGGTGGCGGGTATCGCAGGCACCACAACCCCCAAGTACGTCCCAAGGGTCCGGTCGGGTATGCAGGGTCGTGCCACAGCACCGGCGGCGGGAACCGTCCTGAATGCGCTCGCGACCGGCGTCGGGTCGGCGTTCGCCATCGACGCCGACACCACCGCGACCGTCGAACTCGACCAGGGCGGCGACGGCATCGCCGGCTCCGTCGCGGGCGCGCCCGACGCCGACACCGCGCTCGTCGAACGCTGCGTCGAGCGCGCCGTCGAAACCTGGGGGGAAGACGCGGGCCTCGACCCCGACGCCATCGGCGGCACCGTCCGTACGGAGAGCGACGTGCCGATGGCCGCCGGCCTCAAGTCTTCGAGCGCGGCCGCGAACGCGACCGTGCTCGCGACCGCGAGCGCACTCGACGTCGACCCCGACCCCATCGACGCGTGCCGCCTCGGCGTCGACGCCGCACGGGACGCCGGCGTCACCGTCACGGGCGCGTTCGACGACGCGAGCGCGAGCATGGTCGGCGGCCTCACCGTCACCGACAACACCGCGGACGACCTCCTCGTCCACGAGACCGTCGACTGGGACGTCCTCGTGTGGACTCCCCCGGAGCGCGCGTACAGCGCCGACGCCGACGTCGAGCGATGCCAGCAGATCGCGCCGATCGCCGACCTCGTCGCCGACCTCGCACGAGACGGCGACTACGGCCGCGCGATGACCGTCAACGGACTCGCGTACTGCGCAGCACTCGCCTTCCCCACGGACCCCATCGTCGACGCACTTCCGGACGCCACCGGCGCCTCCCTCTCCGGCACCGGCCCCAGCTACGTCGCCGTCTTCGAGACCGACGGCCACGACGCCAAGGTCACCGACGGCGAGAACGCTCGCGACGCCGTCGCCGCGCGCTGGCGCGAGCGCGACGGCGACACCTGGCGAACCACCACCCGACGCGACGGCGCACGTATCCTATGACACGAGACACCAGCCACACCGACGACGGCCCGACGGCGCGCGACGACGAAGCACCCCACGACGACCGCGGCGGCGACGACGCCCCAGCGGGCGAACCGTACGCGCCCGACGAGATGGAACTCGACGAACTCCGCGAGGAGATTCGCGGAATCGACCACGACCTCGTCGAACTCATCGCCCGCCGAACGTACGTCGCCGACACCATCGCGCAAGTGAAGGAGGAACGCGACCTGCCGACGACCGACGAAGAACAGGAACAACGCGTCATGGACCGCGCCGGCGAGAACGCCGAACAGTACGACGTCGACGCGAATCTGGTCAAGGCCATCTTCCGACTCCTCATCGAGCTGAACAAGGTCGAACAGCGCGAGAGCAGGTAGCCGAAATCGTCCATCTCAGGCCGTATTGAGCGGACACAGTTCGACAATTCTCTTCCGATAGCTACGCAATCTTTCGCTGGTAGTGCAACGGGAGTTCACTTATTGGTGACGCTGGTACTCGACTTCTCCCGAGCCCGACCAGCCTGTGTTAAGCCTGAGTTCACCGAAAGACACAGTATTCTGTGTACAGATAGTTATCTGTATGCCAAGTATAACCGTCAACGTCGATGACGACCTCAAAGAGCGGATGGAGGAACACCCCGAAATCAACTGGAGCGAGGTAACTCGTCAAGCAATCCAAGAGAAAGTCGAGACACTCGAAGTGATGGACGAGTTGACATCCAGTAGCGAACTCACCGAGAGTGACGTTGCAGACATCGCTGACAAAATCAACGAAAGCGCACGCGAACGCGTCGAAGAAAAGTCGGAGTAATCTCGACGGATGAAGCTGGTCGTTGATGCCAACGTCGTCATCTCCGCACTCATCGCAGACTCGAAAGCGCGCGAACTCGTCGTTACGCTCGAACCCGATCTCTTCACACCCAAGTTCGTCCACGACGAAATCGGGAACTACGAGGAGCTTATCGTCGAGAAGTCAGGGATGACTCCAGATCGAGTCGCACAGTTTGTCGACCTCCTCTTCCAGTATATCGAAGTCGTTCTCGCCAGCGAGTTCTATCCGTATATCGAGGAGGCCGACGCGGCAATCGGCGACACTGATCCCGACGACGTGTTGTACGTGACGTGTGCCCTCGCTACCGATGCCGGCATTTGGAGCGACGACTCCGACTTCGAGGAACAGGATATCGTCGAGGCCCACTGGACGAGCACCGTGATCGACTCGTTCGACACGCTCTAGCCGATCCAAACAGTAGCCTGTAGATTGAGGGAGTACCTCCTTTTATATGTGGCAGCGATAAGAAGTCTATTACTCCCGAATTCGATGTCCTGAGAGTGTATCGAAGGACAGTTTTCACGAGAATCCATTACGGATTTCAGCTACCTGAACAAGGTCGAGCAACGCGAGAGCCGGTAGCTCGAAAAGTGACGACACAAGCCGTATGGAGCCCGTTTAGTCCTCAAAATATTCTTTCGTTAGCTGCTCTTTCGATTCAGGTTCGGTGAAAAACACCATTTCCAGTTTCGGTGGCTCCGAAGGATGTGGTAGTGACGAGGGGGCAAGCGTTTTGCCCCCGCACTCACAATGTACACATATGGGTTCCGAGTCCAAGAAGAAGCGCGTCCAGTTCCGTGCACCGAGGGGGCTGGTAGACCGGGCCGACGCGCTCGCTTCGGTGTTCGAGACGGATCGGACGGACATCCTCATCTCCGCGCTTCGGGACTACCTGCGGGACGCCGGGCACTCCGACGAGATGAAACAGGAGATCGCGGAGGCCTTCTACGACGACGACATCACGTTCGAGGAACTGAAAGACCTCGTCGGGCACGAGGAGGCCGCCAACTTCCGACTGCTGAAAGAGCAACTGACCGACGAATTCCTGGACGAAGTCGCGGAAGAGCTGGCCGACTCGTAGATGGTTCTGATGGTCGCCGACACGTCGGCTCTCGTAAGCCTCGGGACGGTGGCGGGCACCTCACCGAATCCACTCGACCTTCTCCTCGATTCGCACACCGTGGTCGTCCCAGAGCAGGTCGTCGACGAGCTCACCGAGACAGCGTCCTACGACGACGCATCCGGTGAGGCGGCACAGGCGGTTCTCGACCGTCACTCTGCGTTCGAGACTCGTTCCATCGAACTGGACGAGACGTTCCCGCTGGACAACGGCGAGAACGCGGCGGTCACGCTGGCGAACGATATCGACGCCGTGCAACTGCTCTGTGACGAGTTCAATCGACTTGCGCTCGTCCACGCTTCGCTTGCCGATACCCGCCTCGTCACGACGCCCATACTCCTCACCGCGCTGGTTCGCAACGACGCAATCCTGCCGGACGCTGCCGACGAGTTCTTGGCCGAGATGAGTGACGCTCGCAGTTGGTCGTCGAACTCCTACGTCAAGCGGGCGCAGTCCACACTTCGGCAGCAACGCAATAACGAGGAACCCGATCCGAAGTGATCGACTCGTTCGACACGCGCTTACCGATCCGAACAGCTTCCTGTAGAACGAGGGAATCTCTTCTTTTATATGTGGCAGCAATAGGGAATCTGTTACGCCCGTATTCGATGTCCTGAGAGTGGATCGAAAGACAATTTTCACGCGAATCCGTCATGGATTTCAGCTACCTGAACAAAATTGAGCACCATGATAAACGACAGCATATAACAATACTAGCTAGTAGGAGGCACCGGAACTGTTTCCCACTATTGTCGTACTGGCTGGCCATCGCCGTCAAGAGAGTAGCTAGTGTCGTTTCGTGAAATGAGGTACATACTGTTCAGTACAGAGAACGGATTTATCGGTCTGTCTCTTTCCAGTCGTCCGGATCGCCTTCACGGAATTCACCCTTGGCATGACGCTCGTGGGGCCAGAACGTGAGGCCCAGCAGTGCGACGTAGAACACACCCACAACGGCAACCACAGCAATCCCGGGGATACGTGCGATTCCAGCGGTTGTAAGCCAGTCTTGGCGCGGCGCGAACGCGGTAATCCTGAAGACCCATGCGATCAATAGGACACTGAGTAGAGCAAGGTACACGCTCCGGAGCCGGTTTGCGAGTGCCTCGTATAACGAGACTTTCAGCGTCGGCCTGCGATAGTCCTTACTCAGTTCCGCTCGCCAGTCGTGACTTTTGACACCCTCGGACGGATCGAGGGCGTTTGCGAACAAGTTCTCTTGGATGACTCTAACACGAGATCGAAAGACGTCGTAGTCCCGATACCGCCGTGCTTCGATGCTCAGAAAGATGGTGACGACAACGATCCCGATCAGCAAGACGTAGTGTGGGTTATCGGCATTCGAAAACGCCCACGTTAAGATTGCTGCCATCAGCGTCACCGCCCACCTCGTCGTCTCGTCGAGGCGCTGCCGCCACGTCCCCACTCGGTCTATCTCTCCGCGATAGGCGTGAGCCATCATCGAACCGAGTCCCGTACTGTCGTCAACCATTTTGCGGCCAATCTCCCGTTGGTCTGGTGCTGTTGGGTCGAACTCGTCGCTACTCGAATCGGTCATAGAGGAGAGACATCTCCTCGCTCCATAAGCAGGTATGGTGACGGCGTGATCTGAGTGTTATGATAACCCACTGGTCGTTCCCGTCTGAGTGGGTTGAGGAGCGACTGTTCTGGTCGTCAGATGCTGGATTTCTATTGTCGGCCATCGTCGTTCTCACCCTCTTTTCACGCCTCTGGATCGCCTTCACGACCACCTTCCATCCTGCGGGAGAACGGCGTGGCCGAGAGGCCGTGTGCGATCAGGGAAGCGCACAACAAGAGCGATGCAACCGGCCAGATACTGTCTAACCCGGTCTGTCGTTCAGCGAGCATTGCGTAGAAGAACGTCGAAATCCCGATTGGGCCGAACCAGGCAGTGAACACCGTCTCCTTTCGCGTTTGGAGGGGTCGGAACCACCGAGACAGCCCCACGATGACGGGTGGTCGTCGGAGGAGGAGAATCAACACTGCAAGTACGAGTCCACGCCACCCAAGTTCCAGCCACGCATCCCACGGTATCGCCAGGCCCACGAAAACAAATGCCGGGAGGACGAAGAACTTCGTCATTGCCTGCTGTATCTGTGCTTCTTCTGTCGGCTCGTCAGTACCGGGCCCTATCCGGTAGGCAATGCCGGCGACGAACACAGCCAGAACGCCGTCAACCCCGAGCAGACGAGATGCACCCAGAACGACGAAGGTGAGTGCGAAGGTGTACGCGAGGAAGGTCCCCTTCTCGACGATACCGACGGATTCAGTCCACGTCAGGAGTCTCGACGAACCGTACCCGAGAATCGCTCCGAGGAGGACAGCGCCACCGATTTGCCATCCAATTACGTCAACGAGCCACTGCGAAATGACCTCTCCCTGAGGTTGTGTCAGGACAAGTATCGGGAGCAGAACCAGGGGATATACGGCTCCGTCGTTGGCACCCGACTCGGCGGAGATGAAGTGACGAACCCGCGCAGGCACGTACTTCTCCGCAATGTCGCCGGTGACGATGGTCGTCGCAACGATCGGATCGGTCGATGCCACTGTGGCCCCGATGAGTATCGCCACCCAGAACGAGACGCCGAGGAGCCCCCAAATGAGGAGGCCGCTCACCGCCATCATCAGAACCATGCCGAGACCCAGGACAACCGCGAGCGACCGCCAGTTCTTCAGTGGATACCCGCTTGGAAGACGCAACGCGACGCCCATGTCCGCGACGGCGAGGGTCACCCGCGAGACCTCCTGCAGAAGTTGGGTCTGGTCGCCAGTGACAGAGAGACTCAGCAGACCCAATCCTGCTGGGCCGATGATTACACCGAGGATAACGCCAGTCAGTGGTTCGGTAAGATACCACCGTTGCTGGAACCACTTCGTAAACAATCCCAAAAAGAAGACGATCAGACCGAAGAGGAGGAGCCAGCTGTAGAGTCCGCTCATGGCTCACTGAGAGATTGCGTCGTTTGTTCGCTTGGGATAATCGACACGAGCGCCGAGCCGTCTTTGACCGACGTGATAACTGAGACTTTGCCGTCTGACTCAAGGACGAGAGCTTCGACTTCATTCATCGAGCCAATATTTTCCTTCCGGACGGCCCCCCGTAGATTGCTCTCGGTCACGCCCTGGTCACGCATCGCGTCTCGCAGGAACTCTCCGCGGAAGTAGAGTAGCGTTGGATCGTTCGTAAGCGTCTGTTCGAAGCGAGGCCACCGCGTCTGAAGCCGCGCAACGATGTATTGTAGCACGATGAGGAGTGCGAAGGCAGTGAGAGCCTCCGCGAGTGCAACAGAACTGGCTGTGAGGGCTCGACCGAATGTCGATCCAAGTGCGACAGTTATAATGAAATCGAAGATATTCATACTCGCAATCGTTCGACTCCCCGAGAGGCGTAGGAACACGACGAGCGAGACATACATCGGTATGACAACGACGAGAATGCGGAGGATCGCCTCCCAGCCGGCGAAGAAGTAGTGTACACTACTCATCGTTTGCAGGTGGCCAGTGCCATGCATCGGCGGTGACGCCCCCAAGCAGTTTTCGTCGACGCTCGCTCAGATCGTCGAGGGCCCGGGCGAACTCTTCATCCGAGACCGTGGGAACGCCCGCCTCACGAAGGCGGTCTAACTCAGGTGGTGGCGGGGTATCCTCAGCAGGTTGAATGCCGATGGAATCGAGCGTCTGAAGGTAGTCCTGCGTGCTCGACCGTGCCGTATTGAGGAGGGGGGTGTTCGGTCGATGGGGCTCGGAAACGCCGAACCGGAGGGTTGTGAGTGCGTCATCGAAAATAGCGACGGCTACCGCCGAGGCATCGTTCGCCTCATTGCTGTGGTAGTAGTGGAGTATCGGGTAGGCCTTGTGTTGCTTGGCGAGACGGCCCAAATCGGACGCCAGCGTATCGAGTGGGAGGTCGAGTTCGTGGAAGTCCTCGCCATTCCAGCCGTCTCGGACGAACACTTCGCTTCGTGTTTCGATCCCGGTAACCATCGAAGCGAACGAGCGCTTGTCGACAACAGCCCCGAGCACCGACAGGACATACGAGACGAGCAATGAAACGAAGAGCATCCCGCTGGCCGTGGTGAGTGACGTTGCGATCTGCCAGACACCGCCTGTCGGAGTGAAGTCACCGTTCCCCATCGTGAACATCGAGTACGCGACGAAGTACGTGCGCTCTACCCAGCTGACGGGGCCGACGTCACGCGTGTCCATGAGTGCGTTCTCGCCGCCAGCAAAAATGAACGTCCACCCGCCCCAGATGAGCGCGACCCACAACGCAATCGTCAACGTGAGTATAATTGGGCCGGCGAGATTGAGTAGTCGTGACTGTCGGTCGCCAAGCGTCCGGAGCCCCCGCCAGACCCCTGTTGTCAACCTGGTGGTAAGGGGGCCCGCACCGGCGTTTGTCCAGAGCGTCGTCCAGAGAATGTCGATAATTGCCGAGATTAGCAGGAGACTCCCGAGAGCGAGAAAGAAGAGATTTTCAGTGGTCACCATTCTGAGCGAGTGTCTGTGGGAGAGAACCACTCGCCGGTAACGTCGTGGCGGGATGAACGGTCTCCGCTTGGACTGTTGAGGGATGCAGTCTCCAGTGGAGATGGATAGGAACACCTACTGATGTGCATGGTTGTCTGGATTTACGGTTCGCAGGCACTTTGAGGTTGTGCGCTCTCCAACATCAATAGCAGGTCAACTGCCACAGAAACTGTCTTGTAGCTACGAATCTAAGGGGCGCGTTTAGACGCTAGTAAGAGCGGCTAACTCGCCCGAGGTTCGTCGACGCGCCCGGTCGATGCACGCGGCGCTGGCAGTCACTCGTCGCCGTCGCGGATGACCATCACTTTGACGCGCCGGACGGCGTCGAAGTCCCGGAGCTTGTAGGTCAGTTCGCGGACGCGCTCGGCGGGGCCGCGACAGTACAGCGACTCCAGACACCACTCGCCCTGGTGGGTGTGACTCGTGTTGAGGATGACGTCCTGGTAGTCGTGCTGGACCCCGTGGAGTTCCCGGATGACGTCGTGATGCTGGTAGTCGAACCCGACGAGAGCGACGACCTCGCCGGACGTGTTCTCGAGCCTGGAGTGCGATTCGACGTACGCGAGCATCGCTTCGCGGACCGCTCGCGAGCGGTTCTCGATGCCTTCCTCCTGCCAGACGCGGTCGAACTCGGCGACGACGTCGTCGGGGATGTTGAAACTCGTCCGCATCGTCTCACGCCTGCACGTGACCCCACTAAGTCCTCCCGAGTCACCGGTCCCGATGTAGCCGTCGAGACGTCCCGATTCCGGGGTCGTATGACGAACCCCCGGTGTCCGTATTAACAACCGATAAAGTGCGGTCCGCGGTAGGATTCGACGTACCGATGTTCGGGAACGAGGTCGTCGGCTTGTTCGCTGGTGCGATCGCACTCGGTGCCGTGCACGGCGTCGAGCCCGGCCACGGGTGGCCGGTCGCCGCGTCGTACGCGCTCGACCAGGGGAACAAGTGGCTGTACGGGTTCGCCGCAAGTTTCATCCTCGGCGTCGGCCATCTCGTCTCCAGCATCGCGATGGTCGCCGCGTTCTTCTACGCGAAGGCGTACTTCGACCTGACGCAGGTCAACGACCCCATCACCGTCCTCGGTGGGGTCGAACTCGGTGGGCCGGTCAGTCTCGTCGCGGGCGTCCTCCTCGTCGCACTTGGCATCCGCGAGTACCGGCACGGGCACTCCCACGACCACGGCGCAGGCGGGCACTCTCACGACCACGGCGCAGGCGGGCACTCCCACGACCACGGCGTCGACGACCACTCCCGCAGTCACGGCGACACCGGCGAAGCTGCGGTCTCGCAGGTCGCCGCCGACGTGAACGCGGTCTACGACGAGCGCGTGGAACACCACGACGCGCACGACCACGACCACGACGCGCACGACCACGACCACGACGCGCACGACCACGACCACGACCACGATGCGGGCGGTGTCGTCTCGCGCGTCCGCGGAGTGCTCCCGTTCGTCGAAACGGGTTCGCAAGACCACGGCGACGACGGCCACGGTCACGGCGGCCTCGAGGAGGCGGCGGATCGCGGGCTCTGGGGGATCGCGTGGTTCGCGTTCGTCCTCGGGTTCGCGCACGAGGAGGAGTTCGAGATCATCGCGCTCTGTGCCGGGTCGACGTACTGCCTGGAGTTGATGCTGACGTACGCGCTCACCGTCGTCGCGGGCATCGTCGGACTCACCCTCCTGCTCATCGCGGGCTACGAGCACTCCGAGGAGCGCGTCGCGGCGCTGACGCCGTACCTGCCGGCGTTCTCCGCGACGGTCCTCGTCGCGATGGGCGTCGGGTTCGTACTCGGCGTGTTCTGAGCGGGACGACCCTCGACGGCGGACTCAGTACGTGAACTGGCGACGAACGCGCTCGGCGAGTTCGGGGTTGTTCTCCTTGATGGTGGCGGGATGCCGGTCGCCGTCGACGTTGACGACGTGGACTTCGCCGCGGTCGCCGCCGTAGACGTCCTGGAAGTCGTAGACGACGCCGTACGCGGTGACGTCGTCGGGGACGTCGTCGCTCTCGATGAGCGCGTCGACCTGTCGGTCGACGTTGTACTCGACGAGACTGTTCACGGCGTCCTCCTCGGAGACGTCCTGAGGGAGCTGGTCGAGCGCGGGTTCGAGCCGCGGCCGGAGGAGGTCGATGCACCGCGTGACGCCCGGCGGGTCGTCGCGGCCGTTCGTGAGTGCGTCGTACGTCGCGGTGACCGCGCCACAGCCCGTGTGGCCGACGACGACCGCGACGTCGGTGCCGGCGTACGCGATCGGGTAGAGGACGTCGCCGGAGACGACGTCGCCCTCGGCGGTGCGCTGGGTGACGCGGTTCCCGATGTTCCCGACGGTGAACAGGCGTCCGGGGTCGTCGTTCTCCCACATCGCGTCCTGGAGGACCCTGGAGTCCGAGCAACAGACGGTGACGGCGTCGGGTTCCTGGCCGTCCTGGAGGTCGTCGAAGCGCGACCCCTCGGCGGCGGCGTGCGAGCGGTTCCCTGCGAGCAACTCCTTGAACGTCTCGTGCATACGAGGGCGTACTGAGGCTCGTGCCTTATTGGTTGGTCATCGATCAGGGTTCGCGACCACCGGCGTCCACCCGCAGTGGATGCGAACGGTTCTCACGCCGCCCCAAGGGACTTTCCGGCCTGACGCGACCGTGCGGGTATGAACGAGGACGTCGAGACAGCCTTGGCGGCCGCGTTTCCGGACCGCGAGGTCGTCGACGTGGACGACGCCGGGGTCTCCTGGAACGAGGGGAATCGCACCGTCGCCGTCGAGTTCGTCGACGGCGGGCGCGCGTACCTGAAGGTCGCCGTGGACGGCGACGGCTCCCGGGCCGCCCGCGAACGCGCGGCGATGGCGTACGTGAACGCGCACACGGACGCGCCGGTGCCGACCGTACTCGCACGCGACCGCGACCGCGAGCACCCCTATATCGCGACCGCGGACGTCAGCGGTCGCGTCGCGTGGCGGGCGTGGGACGGGGCGGGCGACGACGAACGTGCGGCGCTCGCTCGCGCGCTCGGACGAACGCTCGCACGCGTCCACGTCTGCCGGTTCGACTCGCACGGACACGTCGTCGGTGGCGACGCCGACGCGCTCGAACTCGACCGTGGCTCGTGGACGGACGTCCTCCTCGACACCATCGAGTTCACGCGCGTACAGGCGGGCGACGGCCGGTTCGCGTACTTCTTCGACGACGTCGTCGACCTGGTCGAGGCGAACCGCGACCGCCTGAACGACGCGCCCGCCGCGCTCCTGCACGGCGACCCCGCGCAACCGAACGCGTTCGTCGTCGAGGCGGGAGGGCCGCCCACGGTCGGCTTGCTGGACTGGGAGCTCGCGCACGTCGGCGATCCCGTCCGCGAACTCCAGCGTGCGAAGCGCCAGTTCGTCCAGTCGACGTTCGACCCCGGCACCGACCGACACGTCGACGCGTTCTACGACGGCTACCGCGAGCAAGCCAGCGGCCTTCCAGCGGGGTTCGAGGACCGGTATCGGCTCTACGACGCCGTCACGTACCTCGGCGTCAGCGGGTTCTTCGAGAAGTGGGAGGGCAGGGTCGACGAATCCACTGAGGCGATCGCAGCGGACGTCCGCGAGGAGATGACGCGAAGACTCGACGCCGCAGGAGGAGACGGTCACGAGTAGACGTTGTGCGGACGCCCGTGGAGCCGCCCAGCGCGTCTCCCGGCGCCCGTGCTAGCGCGAACGGAACGTGGAAACTCGCAGGTAGTTTCCAAGAACTGAATTTTCCACGCTAACGGTTATTACCATCAAAATCACAGAAACGGCCGCAGGTTTTCTTTCACGGCTCGAAAGGCTTAATAAGCATGCTACACAGACGTATGGGTGACTATGACACCCCAGTGCTCGCGTTGCGGAACCGACATCGACACCGAGGACGTCCGATACGAGCAACACGCCACCGACGCCAGCACGGACACCTACTGCTCCGTGAACTGCATCGTCGGCGTCGAACACGTCGACGAGGACCGCGCACGCGACCGCATCTTCGCCGACCAACTGGAAGCCTAGAACGGGAACGACGACCGCAACTCCGACAACACGCCAGCAGACCCCTCCTCCTCGCCCGACTCACCGCCAGCGAACGCCCGCGCCGCCTCCGGATTCGCGAGCACCGTCTCCGTCACCACCGGCTCGCTCACCCACTCGAACGACGCCGCGTCCGCGTTCACGTCCACCGATTCAGTACCTGCACCCATCGACGCGGAATCCGTCGACTCCGCATCCACCGACTCCGCCCCGCTCGGCCCGGCCGATAGCGTCGCAGACTGCGCCGTCGTCGACGCAGACCGTTCCGTCGGCGTCGCATCGACGTCCGCAGGGTCGTCGCTCGTGGTCGGTCCCGGTGCGTCCTCGAACCCGACGACGTCCTCCGGCGCCGGCACGGACTCGTCACCCCGAACGCGGCCGACCGAGCCGTCGAACTCGCCAGCGTCGCCGGTCACGTCCGCTGCGAACTCGTCGAACGCCGGTGGTGTCGGGACGACGTCGGACTCGGCCGGGAACCGATCGGCGAGCATCACCTCCTCGGGCGAGTCCTCCTCGAAGCGCTCGAAGAGCGCGTCGACGCTCGCCTCCACGACCGACGGCGGCATCGCGCCCGCCTCGAACACGTCCTCGATGGCGGCCTCGTCCATCCGGTCAGCGTCCCGGTCAGTTCGTGCGAGCCCGACGTCGTCAGTCGTCGCCGCGGACGTCGACTCCGCCCGCCCGTCGTCGTTCTCGTCGCTCTCGCGCATCACGAGAAGAAAACGGAGCGCATCCGGCTTAAATTTTCCCGATAGAGGACGGGAAATTAGTAAGTGCTGTGGCGGAGGACGGCGACAACGCCGAGGACCGCCAGCACGACCGCCGCGACGTCGAACCCGGGCGACCCCCCGCTCGACTCCGGCGACGTCGACGTCGAACCGACCGCCGAGTCCTCCCCGACGGACGACGTCGTCTCACCGTTCGAGTCCGCGGTCGTCGCCGTCGTCGGCGGCGCCGTCCCCGTCGCCGTCACCACGATGGACGTCGTCTCGTTCGCATCCTCGACCTTGGTGACGCTGAACGACGACGCGACCGACTCGCCAGCAACCCGCACCGACTCGTCCGCGCTCGCGTCGAACGTCCCGTCGCCATCGTCGCGGTACAGCGACGCCGTCAACTCGGCCGTCTCGTTCCGCTCGAGGGACTCGTAGAACGACCGGTCGAGGTCCACGGAGACGTTCTCGGACACCCCTGCGTCGACCGCCGTCGTCCCGAGGACGTCGCCGTCGTCGGCGTGCACGGCGACGAACCCGGACGCGTTCGACTCGACGCGACGCACCGTCACCGCCGGTTCGTCGATGGCCTGGTCGCCGAAGTCCCGCGCGACCACGTTCGCGTTCCCGTCCGAACTGACGTAGATCGGGACCGTCACGCCCGGCGGCTGGCCCTGGAGGCCCGACAGCGGCGTGTCCTGACTCGGCTCGAACTCGCCGTCACCGTCGGACCGATGGAGCGTCACCCACACTTGCACCGTCCCGTCGATCTGGGAGAGGAACTCCCGATCGACCGGTATCTCGTAGTTCCGCGCCGCACCCTTCTCGACCGCCGTGTGTCCGATCGCGCGACCCATCTGGCCGCCCTGGTCGAGGTGCACGACAGCGTATCCATCGGTGAGGAGGAACGAGCGCTCGACGACCACGTGGTCGTCGACGACCTGTGCGTCCGCGGTGAGGTGGTTGCCGTGTCCGGCGACGGGAACGGCCGCGACCCCAGCGACGGCGAGGAGGCAGGCGAGGACGAGAGGGACGTGACGTCGCATGAGCGTGGATGCGTGTGGGATTCTCAAGTGTTTGTCGGGTTCGGTCGCGTGAACGAAAGGTCAGAGGGTGAAGGTACGATCTGGCATCTGGCGGAACGCGCGCTCGTAGCCCTCGTGGCGCGCGACCTGCGATGGCGTCGTCGCGGCGACGGTCACCCCGTCACCGGGCTCGACGCTCTCGCACGCCGCACCGTAGTGATACCCGACCTCGTCGTCGACAACCGGCGTCAGTCGATCCTCGAACACGGTGTCGCCGTCCCGAGTCACCGTCGCCTGCACGCCCATCATCGGGACGACGAACCCGTTGTACCGCGTTCGAGCGGACACGTACAGGTAGTCGCCGTCCTCGACGAACCGGCCGCCGCCGTCGACGACGCGAGTCACCATGCGAGCACCGTCCGCGAGCTTCGAGCCGACGGCTGTCCCCGGGAGCGATTCCGGCGCCGGTGCGACGCCCTGCGGAGCCGCCATGTCCATCGGCTTCACCGCACCACGATTCCCGCCCTGGTCGAGGTCGCGGACGCTGAACTCGCTCGCGACTGACTCGGACCACTCGAAGGGGATCTCGACGGTCACGCCTTCCCCGTACTTCCCCGCGAGTTCGCCCATCGTCTCCGTCGATCCCATGCCCTCGAAGTTGACGCGGGCGACGTACGACCCGAAATCCGCGACCTGGAAGTTCGCACCGTAGTGGAACCCCATCCGCTGGGAGAGCATCGGGTACGTGACCTCCTGGGTCACGGTGTCGCCGTCCTGGAGCACCTCCACGTTCACGCTCGCGGGAAGCGCCGTGTTCGTCTCCGCGTCGAACACCGACGTCATCAGGTGGAAGCTGTCGGCGTCCGCGACCGACGTCTTCTCGACGCTCGTCCCGTTGACGTTCCAGAACGCGTGCGGGATGGACAGCATCAACATCGCGCGGAGGTCGCCGCTCTCGCCCATCCCGGACGCGACCATCTCGTCCATGAACGTCTGCACGTAGATGCCGGACGGACCATCGGGCGCGGTCGTCGTCGACTCGGTCGTCTCGGTATCGGTCGCGGTGTCGGTCGTAGTATCCGTTTCTGTCGTTCCCGACCCGTCGATGTCGCTCGTGCAGCCAGCGAGGCTCGCGCCGGCGACGGCGGGGAGAGACTGGAGGAGGCGGCGTCGTTGCATGCACGCACCTAGCTGAAAGGAAAGAAAAACGGTTGTGGTTCACCCATCGAAACGCCGGTTCCTCTGCTGGTGCGGCCAGTTCACTCGATCTCGTACGTATCCCGGACGGTCGACGCGAGCACGCCATCGCGGTTCAGCGCGACGTACACCACGACGCAACGATGCTCCACTGGATCGAGCACGAACACCTCGCGCGCCCCACCCGCGTCGTCGCCAGCGTCGACGCGCGCGAGCAACGGATCGAGCGGACGCACGCCCGTCCGGAACTCCTCGAAGAGGTCGCGCTCCCCCGGTTGCTCCGCGAACGTGTACAGCGCGCCGTTCTCCTCGCCGTCCGTGTTCCGCGTCACCCGCGAGTTCACGCCCTCGCCACGACCCTTCGCGTCCGCCCACGTCTCCTGAGCCGCCTCGAACAACCCCGTCACCTCGCGCGCGAACGAGAACGTCGTCTCCCGAACGACCTCCAGCTCGGTGACCGTCGGCTCCTCCGTCCGCCACGACAGCGTCGCATGCACGAGCATCCCCGGCTCCAGGTCCGCCACACCCTCGACTTCGTGCCCATCGCGCGCCACCGCCGTCAACTCGTACGCACCAGGTTCGTCCGTCGTCGGATCCGCAGGCACCGACGAGAACGCCAACGCTCCCTCTCGACGCGCACTCGTATAGACGCGGAAGTTACCGGTCGTCCTCTGCACGACTCCCACTCCGCGCGCGAGACGGTTAAGCCGCGCGAACCACACAGACCAGGACGGACCCGCGAACCCACACCGACGCAACCCCGGTCGCCACACCGACGCGAGCGAGAAGGGCACACTCAAGACCCTCGCCACCCCTTCATCGAGCAACGATGACCATCCCCTCGTTCGTCATCGGCATCGCGGGCGGGACGGGCGCGGGCAAGACGACAGTCGCCCGCGAAGTCGCCGACTCGGTCGGTGAAGCAGTCACCCGAATCCCCATCGACAACTACTACCACGACCTCTCGCACCTCGAGATGGCCGAACGAGAGGCCGTCAACTACGACCACCCCGACGCGTTCGAATGGGAACTCCTCCTCGAACACCTCGACGAACTCCTCATGGGCCAACCCGTCGAGATGCCCCAATACGACTTCGCCATCCACAACCGCCGCGACGACACCGTCACCGTCACCCCCTCAGACGTCATCGTCGTCGAAGGCATCTTCGCACTCTACGACGACGCCGTCACCGACCGCCTCGACCTCAACGTCTACGTCGAAACCGACGCCGACGTCCGCATCCTCCGACGCATCCGCCGCGACGTCGTCGAACGCGAACGCGACCTCGAAGGCGTCATCGAACAGTACCTCGACACCGTCAAACCCATGCACGAACAGTTCGTCGCCCCCACGAAGACCGAGGCCGACATCATCATCCCCGAAGGCGCCAACCAGACCGCCGTCAACCTCCTCACCGAGAAGGTCGAAGTCGAACGAAGCGGCGTCGCACGAGACCTCGCGAGCGAATGGGAGCGCGAAGACCTCGACGTCACCGACCCCGGAACCGACCGCACCACCGTCTCACCCCCCGACGACGAGTAGTCACAGAATCCACATCACTTATGCCCATCGACGAACGAAAATCTTGGTATGAGTACGCAATCGCAGCCAGAGCGACCCACTAACTACGAGGAAGGGTTCCTCAGCCAGAACACGTGGCTCCGCCCCGTCGGCATGTTCATCGCGTTCTGCTTCGGAATACTCTCCCTCATCATCATCTCAAACGCGATGATGGACTGGCTCGGCGGCCGATTCGGCCAAGTCCTCTTCGGCATGGTCGCCTCCCTCATCTTCATGGCCACCATCCTCACCGTCGTCCTCCTCCTCGTCAACGGCACCCGATACGTAATCAACAACATGTAACCACGGCCGTTCGAACACGTACTCCAAACCCAACACCGCCGCAATCGACGCACACAACTCGTTCTCAGCGCGAACCACCACCACTCACTGCCCAATCCACCCGAAAGAGCACCGTCACTTCAGGACAGAGACCCAGCCAGCACCACCGCCACTCGTCCGAATCAACCACGAAACCAGTCCAGAACCACGATCGCACCGAACTACGCCCTACTACGAACCCATCGACAACGATCGCTACTGACGTTCGATCACGACAGAAAGCCGGTGGAGGAATCGTGAACCACGGTCTGAGCGAAACTCCTCCCTGATTCAAATCCCCTCTGCCTTTCGCTCCTCACCTTCGTTCGTCGCAGAAAGCCGGTGGAGGGATTTGAACCCTCGGCCTATTCCTTACGAAGGAATCGCTCTACCTCTGAGCTACACCGGCAGACGTGCGCTGTCTGCCCTGTCCACGGTCACGTCGTTCGCGTGGACACCGGCGCAGTGATGCGCTTCCACTCATTCGTAGGGGCGATACCCACAATAAGGGTTGCGAATCCCGGTGGGTGTGTCACGTGGAGTCGAGGTGGACATCCAGGCACACGTTCTCCTCGTGTGGGGCGTACGAGCGCACGACGTGACGGGTTTCGACGGTGACGTCGTACTCGGGTTCCGCGGCCGCGCGGATGGCGCGCTCGCCCGGCCCGAACGGGTCGTCCTCGTGCTGGATGTCGTAGTAGTGGAGGACGCACGCCTCGCCCGCGAGCGCAACCGCCGTCTCGAGGAACTCGTCAGCGCTGTGCGGGAGGTTCATGACGAGCCGGTCCGCCCAGTTCGCGTACTCGCTCGCAACGTCGCGGACGTCGTCCGACTCGATTCCCTCCTCGGACGGACTCGCAACCACGTTACGAACGTCCCCCTCGATCGCGGTGACGCGGTCCGCGACGCCGTTCCGGCGCGCGTTCTCGCGCATGTACTCGACCGCGGCCGGATTCAGGTCCACGCCGACGGCCTGCGCACCGCGTTTCGCCGCCGGAATCACGAACGGCCCGACGCCCGCGAACATATCGAACACGCACTCGCCGGCCTCCACCTGACTCGTCACGCGATGGCGTTCCGTCGCGAGCCGCGGCGAGAAGTACACGTCCGCGACGTCGAGGTGGTACTCGCACCCGTACTCGCGATGCACCGTCTCCGTCGACTCGCCGACGAGCACGTCCCAGTCCCGGACCCGTAACTCGCCTTTCACCTTCGACGCACGATTCAGGACCGTCGCCACGGGCAGGTCCGACGCGACGATCGCGTCCGCGACCGCGCGAGCGCGCTCGTCGTCGTCCTCGTCCAGGATGACGACGTCACCGAGGCGCTCGTAACTCGGCTCGAACCCGAGCACGTCCGCGGGCGTCCGCTGGATCTCCCGTTCGGGCACGTCCCGAACCACCACGTCGAACCCCTCCGGGACCGCCGCCCGGTCCGAGACCGGGATGAAGATATCGTCGTCCACCACGACGATCTCGCGGTCGCTCGCCAGTGCGCCCGCGTCCGCGAGCGCACGCCGCGTCTCCTCGCCAGCCGCCCGGTCGACGCGAACGCAGGGCTCCTCCATACCACGAACCCGGAGACGCGCACCCCTGAACCTGACGAACCACACTCGACGGATCGTGCAGTCACGTGCGACCGACGCCTTCAGGGCGCGCGCACCCCGAGAGCGAGTATGCTCACGTTCATCGGACTCGGGCTCTACGACGAACGCTCCATCACGGTAGAGGGCCGGGACGCCCTCCGCGACGCCGACCGGGCGTTCGTCGAGTTCTACACGAGCAAACTCCTCGGCGCCACCGTCGACGACCTCGAAGCCTACCACGACGTCGAGGTCGACGTCCTGGAGCGCGCCGACGTCGAACAACACCCCGACGCCGTCCTCGACGCCGCCGAATCGGAATCCGTCGCGTTCCTCACCGCCGGCGACACCATGATCGCGACGACGCACACCGACCTCCGACTCCGCGCACACGACCGCGGCATCGACACCACGGTCGTCCACGGCGTCACCGCCGAAACCGCCGCCGCATCCCTCACCGGCCTCCAGAACTACCGGTTCGGGAAAGCAACCACGCTCCCTTTCGAGTACGCACACGCCGGCGAGGACGTCCCCGACAGCGTCCTCGACACCATCGCCGAGAATCGCACACGCGGCCTGCATACGCTCGTATTCCTCGACATCAAGGTCGGCGACGACACCGCCGGCGCCGACCAGCGCGACGGCGACGAGTACATGACCGCCGACGTCGCCGCCACCCGACTCGCCGACCACCACCCCGACCTCGTCGGCGTCGTCGTCGCACGCGCCGGCAGCCCCGACCCCATCGTCGCCGCCGACACCATGCGCGAACTCGCAACGCGAGACTTCGGCGACCCACTCCACCTCCTCGTCGTCCCCGGCGACTGCCACCTCCTCGAAGCCGACGCCCTCGAAACGCTCGCCGACGCCCCACGCGACGCCCTCGACGTCGTCTGAACGCGACTCGCTCCTCGGACCCGCCTCATAGAACCAAGTCACACCACCAGCGGCGCACACTCCGACACAGCAGTCAGCACTGTCCGCCACGAAAGATCGTCGCGCACACCGCCGGCGACGCACCCACCGCGAGTGCGGTCGCTGTCGACGTCGAGCGCGCGAAGAAAAATCGAACGTGAAGACCGAGTCGGACTCGGTTAGTTATCGACGTTAGTTGTCGCGGCGCACTGCGAGCAGTGCGGCTGCGACGAGTGCGACGAGTGCAACGGCGATACCGAATCCGGGCTGACCACCTTCTTCTTCAGTGGCCGTCTCGGTTGCCGTCTCTTCCGTCTCTTCCGTCGTCGTCTCTTCCGTCGTCGTCTCTTCCGTCGTCTCTTCCGTCGTCGTCTCTTCCGTCGTCGTCTCAGTCGTCGTCTCCGTCGTGGTGTCGTCAGCCTCTACCGTGATGCCAGCCGTGACAAGATCGTTGTCACCGACCTGGACACCGTGGGTGTAGTCACCAGCGTCCGACGGGACAGTCGCTTCGAACGTGACGTCCTGGCTCGAGCCAGCGTCGACCGTCACGCTCTGCGTTTCGACCGTTTCGCCTTCGAAGACGAACGAGACGTCTTCAGTGCCCGAGGCACCGCCCATGTTCTCGACCGTGGCGGTGACCGTGATGGTCTCGCCAGGCGAGGCCGTGGTCGGTGCGTCGAGCGAAGCGAGCTGGAGGTTAGCCGTCGCGGATTCGACGACCGTCGCGTCCAGCGCGCCGTTCGCGAGGAGCGAGTTACCGCCCGCGAGCACGTTCACAGTGAAGTTCGTACCTGCCGGGATGTCCGAAAGGTCGATCTGTGCACTGTAGTCACCGTTCTCGCCAACCGTCACCGTCTGCTGGCGGAGGAACGGGTTGTCGCCGCCGGAGTTCCGGAGGCGGACAGTGAGTTCCGAGCCCTGCGAGAGCGAGGACGTACCAGTGATGGTTGCGTTCTCGGAGCTCTCGACTTCGAGGGACTCAGCGTCCACCGTCGCGGACTGCGCTTCGATGGAGAACGTCGTCGAGACCGTCGTGTCATCGGACACGTACGGGTTGCCCTCACCGATGGTGAGGGTTGCTTCGAACTCGTCGCCCTGCGCGACGTTCGCCAGGTCGTCCTCGTTCGCGACCAGGAAGAACTGGTTGTTCTCAGCGTCGGTGATCAGCTCGAAGTCCTCAGCGATCTGGGACTTCGGATCTGCGTTGATGCCGGTGGAGTCCGCCGTCTCGTTGATGGAGACGGAAACGGAGTCCGTCGGCGAGCTAGCGTTCAGGTCGCTGGCCTCGGTGACCGTACCGTAGATACCGGCCGTCTCGAACTGGAGGACGACGTAGTCGCCCGTTGCGATTTCGGAGTCCTGCGAGACGTCACCGGGAATCTCGAGGTCGTCTTGTGCGATGCTGCCAGCGGCCGTCCACGTCTGAGCGTTGCGCTCGACGTTGCTCGGGCTGGTCAGCGAGACGACGCCCACAGCGGCCTCTTCACCGTTGAACTCGGCGCTGAGCTCGTACTCGGTCGCTCCAAGCCGACCGTCGAGTTCGGGCGTGTTGAGGTTGAAGTCGTCAACGCTGTCGCCATCGGCGGCTGCGGCTGCCTGGAACGGGTTGTCGCCCGATGCGGCAGTTGCCGTGTTCCAGAGGAGGGTCACCTGACCGTCCCCGTTACCGTCCATGACCGTCACGTTCGCGACGTAGTTGACGTCCTCACTACCGATCGTGATCGTGGACGTCTCGGCGCCGTTCTCCATGTCGATGACGATGGAGGCGACGTCGCCCTGCTCTTCACTGTAGACGGACTGGTTGAAGGCAACGGAGCCTTCAGCGGCGTCCTGGACAGTGATGGTTTCGGACGTCGTGACGCCAGTGTCCGTCACCATGAAGTTGATGGTGTAGTCACCAGCGGCGACACCCGTGAAGTTCGCGGGGAGGGTGTCGGACGTGGTCCCATCGATGAGGAGACCGTCGTTGGTCCCGTCATCGTTGGTGTCAAACTGGGTACCGACACCGCCGAGGATGGACTGAATCGTTGCACCGTCGACCTCGGGCGAGGTCAGGAGGTGCGTGTAGCCGTTACGGTTCGACGTCACGGTGATGTCCGTGTTCGTCGCACCGGCGTTCTTCACGGTGCCCTCGCTGACGCTCGAGGAGTAATCCTGCTCCGAGATGGAGAAGTCCACGCTCTGCCCATCGTCGTTCGTGTCCATGAGGCGGTAGTCCCCAGTCTCGAGGCCCGAGGTGTCGAGGAGCACTCCACCGACCTCGTTCACGGTGATCTGGGACTCGAACGTGGTGCTACCGTCGGAGGCCACCGAGAAGAGTTCGACTCCGTCATCGTTGGAGTCGAAGATAGCCGTGTAGCCGGTCTGACCGGACCAGAGACGGACGTTCTCGGTGATGTCCTTGTCGGAGTCGTCCGGAGCGGACGGCTCGACGACACTGAAGGTGTCAGAGTCAGAGGGGGTACCGCCAGCCGCGGTGACGTCGAACGTTTCGTCAGTTGCGGTGGCATCAGCGACGTCGACCTGCGTCGTCGCTGTAATGGTAACAGTCTGGTTGCTTCCAGTCTGCTCGGTGACTTCGATTACGACGTTATCGTCGGCGTCCACCGTTGCGCTATCAACTGTGACGGCGCTGGAATTACTCGACGAGGCGGAAGTGCTATCGACTGCACTAATCGTACCCGTCGTATAGGCACCGTAGTTGAGAGTGATCGTGTCCGAAGTGCCACCGTCGACTGTTACGTCGAAGGACACTTCGTGCTGTACGTTATCCGTGTTCGTGGGTGCATCTTCCACGTTGACGTTATCGATGGAAGACGCGGCCGCGGCGGCTGTTCCTGCGAGCGCGATGGTGCCTCCGAAGACGGAGACGACCATGAGCACTGAGAGGATCAGCGCGCGGAGTTGATTGTTTTCTTCTGTCATGTGTTATTGTCTTACTTCGTCGGCGACGGCAGCTTTTCTCGGTGTCGCCCGAGACCTGCGGGGCGCATCGATACTCGCTACTGTCACCATGGGTAGGGGTACAACAGGAAGGGACGAACCATTATTATAAATGTCTTGTGGTGACTATCGTTTCGTGTTATGCCCTCACACACGCTCTGTGTCCGGGTTTCTCGGGATACCCCGGTTCGTTCGACGCGCGTCGGACACCCGGAGAACGTATATAAACCAACGGCAAGTGGACGCGAAATCCGACGCGGGGGATGCGAACGCGAGTGAATTTCGAGACGGTGGCGACCGTCAGTCGTTACGCTGGATTACGAGGAGCGCGGTCGCGACGAGTGCACCGAGTGCGACGGCGACGCCGAACCCGGGTTGCGGGTCAGTCTCGGTGGGCGTCGTCCCCACTTCGTCCGGTTCCGTCGCCGTTCCTTCAGTCGTCGTGGTGGTCTCTCCATTCGCCGTCGTCCCCTCAGCGGTCGTCGCCGTCGTACTCGTCCTCGTCTCGGTCGGGTCGCCGTGCAACACCGCAAGCGTGGCGTTTCGACGCTCGCCGGTTCCGAGCGTCACCGCGTGCACGTACTCGTCGGCTGTCGACGGGGCGCGCGTCCGGAACGTGACCACGGTGCTCGCGTTCGCACCGACCGTCACGGCGCGCGACTCGACGATTCGGCCGTCGCGGACGTACGCGACGAACGTGGACGTCGACGCATTCCCGGTGTTCGCGATGCGGGTGGCGACCGCGTAGTCGTCGGTCGTCGTCACCGTCGACGGGGCGTCGAACGACACGATCTCGAGGTCGCCGGCGTCCGCCGAGACGACCACGGCGTCTTCGTTGGCGATCAGATCTGGCCCCGCCAGGACGCTCACCTCGAACTCGGTGCCGACCGCGACGTCCGAGACGTCGAACGCGACCCGCCACGACCCGTCCTCGTCCACCCGAACACGCTTCTGGCGGAGGAATCCGTCGTCTCCGTCGCCCGTGCGGATTCGAACGACGAGTTCCGTGCCTTCCGGCGCCGTCGTCGTCCCCGAGAGACCGGCGGTCATCGACTGCCCAGCCCGGACGCGACCAGCCGCGGCGCCGTCGACGGTCGCGAGGTACTCGCTGACCGTGACCGTCGTGTTCGCCGTCGCGTCACTGGACGCGTCGGGGTGCTCGCTCGCGTTCACGCGGAGCGTCGCCCTGAACTCGTCCCCGAGGCGGACGTTCGGCAGTTCGGACGCCTTCGCGACGAGGAAGAAGCGGTCGGTCGCCGGGTCGCGGACGAGCGTGAACGCTTCGACGGGCACGGAATCGGGTCGCTGGCCCGTTCCAGTCGACGCGAGCGTCTCCTCGATGGCGACCGAGACGCCGTCGGTGGACGTGCTCGCGTTCAGGTCGCTCGCCGTCGAGAGGTTCGCCGAGAGACCGGGGGTCTCGAAGGCCAGGACGATCCAGTCGCGGTGCTCGACGAAACTCGCCGGCGTTCCGTCCTCGGGGAGTGCGAGGGCTTCGAGCGACCGGTTCCCCGGCGCGGACAGCGAACGGGCGGTCGCGTTGCCCCCGTCAGTCGAGCCGTCTCCAACTCCTGGTTCGACCGTGTGGCCGAGGTTCGATGCACCAGCGGCGAGAGGCGCGGCAGTGAGGAGCACTGCGGAGGCGACGCTCGCGCACGCGAGGAGGATGCACGCGGCGAGAACCCTGCACGTGGATTCCGGCGGTCTCGCACGATCGAAGAGCGAGTGGGGACCAACCATCGCGACGCCGATACATCTCGAACGTCGATAAAAGTGGCTCTCGTTCGCGACGACCAACCCCGGGGAGCGCTTACTCGCCGGGTGCGGCCGCGGGATCCAGGAGTTCGATCTCGTGCCCGTCCTGGTCCTTCGTGAACGCGAACATGTCGTCGCAGGATTCGGGGTCGCGGTACGCCTCGGCTTCCCGGACCCTGAGTTCGTCCCAGGCATCGTGTAAGTCCTCCACGCGCACGCACACGTGACCCCAGGCGTCGCCCATGTCGTACGTGCGGCCGTCGTAGTTGTACGTGAGTTCGACCGCCATCGCCTCCTCGCCGGCCTCTTCGGGTTCGAGGAAGTAGTTCGCGAACGTATCGCTCTCCCAGCGGCCGGTGTGTTCGTACTCGAACTTCCGCGTCCAGAACCCGATCGCTTCGTCGGCGTCCTCGACGCGCATCATCGTGTGGTCGAGACTCCAGCGCGCACCGTGGTCGCGCTCGACGATCTCGACCTCGTGCCCATCAGGATCTTTCACGAACGCGTAACTCCCCCCGCAGGACTCGGGGTCGCGGTAGTCCTCGACGCCCGCGTCCATCAGTTCCTCGTACGCGTCGAAGACGTCGTCGACGCGGACCGCGATGTGGCCCCACGCGTCGCCCATCTCGTACGTGCGGTCGTCGTGGTTGTACGTGAGTTCGAGCACCGCCGCGTCCTCGCCGGCGTCCTCCGGCCCGAGGTAGACGTTCGTGAACGTGTCCGCCGCCCAGCGACCCTTCTCCTCGTACCCCAGATGCGTCCGGTACCAGTCCATCGATTCCTCGAGGTCCTCGACGCGCATCATCACGTGATCGAGCGTGTACGTCATACCAGAACGTTCGTCCGCGGGACTCAAGACGATACCGAAGGGAGAGAACGCCACCGGTCGCGTTGTCACGACAGTCACTCCAGCGCCACCCGGGAACTCACTCCGCGGCGGCCGTTTCCGCGTCCAGTCGCTCCACGATACCGTCGAAGTCGTCGTCGAAGCTCAGTACCGCGTCGATACCGCGGCGCTCGCAGAGCGCGACAGTCGTCGCATCGGTGAAGCTCAGCCCGTGATCGTCGTACCGTTCGAACGTCTCGACCGCCGCATCGAACACCGCACTCGACACGCGGAGGAGCTCGTACACCCGTGGATACGTGCCCGCGCCACGAAGCCGCTCACCGAGGCGCTTCGCCGGCCCGAACGACCCGGCGCGCGCGAGCGTGAGCGTCACTGCCTCGTCGTAGACGAAGTCGCTGACGTACGGCTGGCCGAACGCACCGTCGTAGACGGCGTCCAGTGCATCGCTCGCAGCCTCGTGTCTCGCCGCGTCCGTGTCGTGGTCCGCGTACAGGACGCCGGTGTCGACGAGCACCGTCATCCGTACAGAATTTCGTCGATGTCGTCCTCTTCGGTCGTCACACCGGAACTGAATCGGCCGTCCTCCATCGCCTCCTTCTCCGCGGCCGATAGCGGTACCGTCGACTCCCGGAACGAGTCCACGACGTCGTCCTTGTCGCCGTAGGCGTCGTCGATGAGCCGGGAGAGTAACTCCTGCTGGGTGACCGACGTTCCCGTCCGCAACCGGATCTCTGCTTGCAGCTCTTCGAGTCGTGACTTCGCGTCCTCGTCGACCTTCACCGCCTTCGACATACCCAGTAGTTACATCCGGAACTCGGTAAATGTTTCCACCCGTGTTCGTTCTCGGGAACCACTCACCGAGTCAGACGAAGTCGACGTCGAGCTGGTCGGTGATTCCTGGGACGTCGAAGTCGGTGTCGGCGACGGCAAGCGGTTCGTCGAAGTGCATCGCCGCGCCCGCGATGAAGGCGTCTCGGGCCGCGAGGGGCCGTCCGGTTTCGGCGAGTTCGTTCTGGAGGTGCGCGCTCGCACGAGCCAGCGCCGCAGTCTCCTCGACGACGGTGAGCCATTCGAGCGCGTCGTCGACTGCGTCGAAGTCGGCGGGGCCGGACTTGAAGACCTCCCCCTGGTAGACCTCGAACAGAACCAGTGGTGGCGCGAGCGCACGTTCCTCGGCCTTCGACGTAACGTACTCGACCGCCTCGTCCGTCCCGGAGAGGTAGTCGATGAGGACGCTGCTGTCGTACAGCGTCATCGAGCACCGACGTCGTCTTTCATCTCGGTGCGCTTCGCCCTCGCCGCTTCGGCCGCGTCCGAATCCGCCCAGAGTCCCGCGCCTTCGTGGACGCTCTCGCGGCGTTCGCGAACGAGTCGCGAGAGCAGTTCGTCGAACGTCTCGTCCTCCCGTTTCAGGGCGGCGAGGGCGGCGTGCGTGTCGTCGTCGACGCGGATGCTCTTGCTCATACGAGACGTATACAGACGCGTATACAAGAAGCTTCGGCGCTCAGCGCTCGCAGACGGTTACTTCCGCAGGACGAGCTTGAGGACGTCCTCGTCCTCGAGCACGTGGTCCTCGCCGACCTGTTGGCCGTCGTGTTTCGCGCTCGGTCCGCGGACGCGCGCGAACCGGAAGCGCTCCTCGAAGTCGCCGCCGAGCTCGGAGAGGGCGTCCGCGATACTCGCGCCTCTGTCGACGACGAGGGGTTCCTCCCAGTCGACTCCGCGGTCGGGTTTGTCCATGTACACGCGGATGAGGCCGAGTTCGTCCCAGACCCGTTCCTTGAACGCGTCCAGACCCTTCTCTTCCTCCGCGGAGATGAACGTCACTTCCTCGGGGTCGAGGTCGTACTCGCGCAGGTTCTCGAACACGGTGTCCTTGTAACTCGGGTCGATGAGGTCGGCCTTGTTGACGACCGTGATCGAGGGCAGGTAGACGCGGTTGTCCATGATCCCGTCGATGAGGCGGTCCATGTCGAGTTTCTCGCCGAGGTTCACGTCCGCGTTCACGTACCCGTGCTCGCGGAGGATGTCAGTGATCGTCTTCTCGGCGAGGTCCTGGTCCGCGGCGCTCGTCACGCGGATGCCGTCCTTGTGTTTCTTCCGGATGGTGACGTTCGGTGGCTGCTGGTCCACGCGCATCTTGATGTCGTAGAGTTCCTCGCTGAGTCGCGCGTACTGCTCGATCTCGAACGGCGACAGGACGAACACGATGAGGTCGGCGCTCCGGACGACCGACAGCACCTCCTTCCCGCCACCGCGGCCGCCCGCGGCCCCTTCGATGAGCCCGGGCACGTCGAGGATCTGGATGTCCGCGCCGTTGTACTCGAGCATCCCGGGGTTGACGTTCAGCGTCGTGAACTCGTAGCTCCCGACTTCGCTGTCGGCGTTCGTGAGTGCGTTGACGAGCGTGGACTTCCCGACGCTCGGGAAGCCGACGAGCGCGACGCTGGCGTCCCCGTGTTTCTCCACAGCGTAGCCGCCACCGCCGCCCGAGCTGGACTGGTTCTCGAGTTTCTCCTTCTTCTCGGCGAGCTTCGACTTCAGACGACCGATGTGGGCTTCGGTGGACTTGTTGTAGGGCGTACTTCGGATTTCTTCCTCGATGTCCTCTATCTCCTCTTCGAGCCCCATCGTTACCGAGAGTCGGCTCCGCCAGCCGAAAAACCTGTTCACTCGCCACGGGACCTCGGGGGCGCCCGGACGGTGTCGCTACCGGACAGATGTGTCGGATGCTCGACGTTGCACCGCAGCGACGCCCAGTCCCCGTTTCGCCACGTTAATATTCGATGGCAATCACCGTCAGTACAAGCAATGCCTGACCCGGTCCAGCTCCGTGACAGCACGCAGATCGTCCTGCCGTGCGAGACGCTCGACGGACTGGACGTGGACGTCGAGGACGAGTTCACGGTCACCGTCACCGACGCCGACCGGGAGAACCTGTGCCGGATCGTCGGGTCCCCGGTCGTCATCAAGGCGGTTAGCGACTTCCTCGCGCGCAAGGGCGTGGCGATGCCCTGACAAGCGATCGGTCAGTCGAACCCGCTTCAGTCCGCGCGTGCTCGGACGTCGGCGAGTGCGGCGAGTGCACCGTCGGCGTGCGTTTCGTCGAGTACGACCGACGCGGCGTCGCGCGCGCGGTCGTCGGCGTTCGCGACGGCGTAGCTCCGGTCGACGAGTTCGAACGTGGAGACGTCGTTCTCGCTGTCGCCGACCGCGACGAACTCCGCGGGGTCGACGTCGAGGTGGGTGGCGACGCGCTCGAGCCCGTTGCCCTTCGAGACGCCCGCGGGTTTGAGGTGGTACGCGTACCCGGTGTCGACGAACGCGAGGTCGTACTCGTCCGCGAGGTCACGGAGCACGTCCTCGGGGGCGTCCCGGCGGACGGCGAGTTCCGTCTCGCGCCAGCGGTTCACGAGGTCGGCGTCGCCCCACCCGAGGTCGCCCCCGGCGTCCTCGAACGCCGCGGCGACGGCCGCGATCGTCTCGCCGGCGTCGTGGACGTGGACGTCGTCCTCGGCACAGACGACGCCGCCGTTCTCGGCGATCACGAGATGGGGAACGTCGAAGAAGTCACAGAGCGCGATCGGGTACGGGAACGCCTTCCCCGTCGCGATCACGACGGGCGCAGGCCAGTCGTGGATGGGGTCGAACACGCGCGGGTCGATGCCGTGCCCGCTCGGTCGCGTCAACGTCCCGTCGATGTCGAGGACGAGAGGCGGCAACTCGGTCATGCCAAGCAGTCGGGACGCCTCGCAGGTAACTCTTTCAGGAGCGAACGGCTCGCCGAAGCAGTCGCGGTGCGACGTCGTGGTGGCGACGTCGAAAGAAGAGGAGTCGCGGTGAGAATCCGTGGTGTGTTCGTGAATCGTCGCGAGCGCCCGGTGCGCTCGCGGTGGTGGCGTTGCGATTAAAGGTAGCCGGCGGTCGGGATGACGCCGAGTATCGCGAGGATACCGACGACGATCATCACGATCGCGATCGCCATCGCGGGCGGGTCCACGTGCGTCCCGGAGTGCGAGTAGAAGACCCGTTGAGTGGCTTCGCCGATGAGGCCGCTCGCCGCACCGAACGCGCCAGCCACGAGCACGGTGACCGCTGCGGTCCCGCCTTCGACGGCGGTGTACGCGGCGGCGCCGCTTCCCGGGTCCACGAGGATGGTGGCGGCGACGACAGCACCGACCGACCCCATGAGGGTGATGTGGTGGGTGACGGGGATCTTCTCCACGCCGAGTTGCAGGAACAGCAGGCTCATCGCGGAGATGGCGTAGCCCATGAAGAGGCTCCCGGTCACCACCCAGATGAAGCCGCCGAGGACGCCGCCGACGAGACCGATGGCGGCGACGCCCGCCCACTTGTACTGGTGGGGGAGCCACGGTTCGGTCGCGAGCCGGTCGACGTTCTCGGTGCCGCCGTCGGCGACGGTCCGCTTCTCCTCGCGCTCGAACGGCGTCATGTCGAGCAGGCTCCTGCCTGCGACCTTCCCGACGATGGGGTAGCCGAAGACGACGCGAGCGAGGAACGCGGACGCGACGACGGCCAACGCGATGGTGTCCGTGAGCAGGACCGCTTCGCCGGACGGACCGACGGCGAGCAATCCAGCGGCGATTTGATTGAACAGCATCCCGAAGACGCCGAAGAGCGCACCGACGGCGAGGATGTCCGGCTTCGTCCCGAACGCGTACAGGATGTTCTTCCCGAAGTGGTAGTCCCAGCCGTCGGGCTCCATCTCGGGGTACTTCTTGCCGGCGTACGCCGACGCTGCCACACCGCCAGCGAACGCGATGTGTGGACCGGTCACCATCCCGAACCCGATGACGCCCGTGATTCCGGCGCCGAGTTCGCCCGGTGCGGGGATCGCGTCGATACCGCCGAGCTGGCGCTTGAGGAAGCCGAGCCCTTCACCGAGGAAGACGACGAGCCCCGTGAAGATGAACGCCGGTAGTGCACCGATGGCCGCGCCGAACGCACCGCCGGCGAGGGCCGCGATGACGAGGAAGGCCAGTTCGCCGATTCCGACGCCGATGACGGGAAGTCCCTCGGACTGGAGGACGACATCGGGTGCTTCGAGGAGGAGCGCCTCCATCGATCAGTCACCTCCTTCGTCGACGGCCCAGTCGAGGGACCGTTCGACGGCGTCGTCCCAGCGCCCGTACTTCTCGTCGGCCTCCTTCGAGTCCAGCTTGGGGTTGAACTCGCGGTCGACCTGCCAGTTCCTCCGGAGCTGATCGAGGTCGTCCCAGTAGCCGACGGCGAGGCCGGCGGCGTACGCGGACCCGAGTGCGGTGGTCTCGTCGACTTCGGGGCGAACGATCTCGCTCCCGATGATGTCGGACTGGAGCTGGCAGAGGTAGTTGTTCTTGACGGCGCCGCCGTCGACGCGGAGGCTCGTCATGTCGATACCGGCGTCGGCTTCCATCGCTTCGGCGACGTCGCGCGTCTGGTACGCGATGGATTCGAGCGTCGCCTTGACGATGTGTGCCTTGCGCGTCCCGCGAGTCATCCCGACGATGGTGCCTCGGGCGCGCTGGTCCCAGTGTGGCGCGCCGAGCCCCGTGAACGCGGGCACGACGTACACGCCGTCGGTGGAGTCGACGGAACGAGCGAGTTCGGCGGTCTGGCTGGGGTCGTCGATGAAGTCGACGTCCTCGAGCCATTCGATGGCGGCACCCGTGACGAAGATGGCGCCTTCGAGCGCGTACTGGACGGGTTCGCCCGAGCGCTGGAAGCCGATCGTCGTCAGGAGGCCGTGGTCGCTCTTGACAGCTTCGTTCCCGGTGTTCATGAGGAAGAACGAGCCGGTGCCGTACGTGTTCTTCGCGTCGCCCTCGTCGAAGCAGGTCTGCCCGAAGAGGGCGGCCTGCTGGTCGCCGAGTGCGCCGGCGACGGGGATTTCCGCTTCGAGGAAGCCGTCGCCGTCGGTGTAGCCGTAGTAGTCGTCGTCGCTGGACGGCCGGACCTCGGGGAGCATCTCGCGGGGGACGTCGAACTCTTCGAGGAGTTCGTCGTCCCATTCGGTGTCGCGGATGTTGTACAGCATCGTCCGCGACGCGTTCGTCACGTCGGTGACGTGTGCGCCGGTGAGGTTCCAGATGACCCACGTGTCGATGGTCCCGAAGAGGACTTCGCCGCGCTCGGCGCGCTGGCGGATGTCGTCGGGGCGCGACCGCTCCATCTTGATGGGGTCGGCGTTGTCCAGCAGCCATTCGGCCTTGGTCGCGGAGAAGTACGCGTCGGCTTCGAGGCCGGTCTTCTCTCGGATCTCCTCGACGAGGCCGTCGTCCTGGAGTTGTTCGACGCGTTCGGTCGTCCGGCGGTCCTGCCAGACGAGTGCGTTGTGGACGGGCTTCCCCGTGTCGGGGTCCCAGAGGAGCGTCGTCTCGCGCTGGTTGGTGACGCCGAGTCCGTCGAGTTGTTCGGCGGAGATGCCGGCGTCCGCGAGCGCCTTGCGGACGACGGTCTTGGTGTTCTCCCAGATCTCGGTGGGGTCGTGCTCGACCCAACCGGGTTCGGGGTAGATCTGTTCGTGCTTCTCGTATGCGTTCGCTACGACCTGACCGGCATGGTCGAAGACCATGAATCGCGTGCCGGTCGTTCCCTGGTCGATCGCGCCGACGTAGGTGTTTTCTGTCATCGTTTTGCCCTGTGAGCCACGGCCCGCGACGTCCATCAGAGTTGGCGTGTATGCCAGCACCCAACCCGCCAGTTACCGGCGATGCCGTGTTACCAGTAAACAACTGGGACAATCGTGATAAACGTTTCTCAACCCGTAACGCTCTCGACACGCGTTGTCACAGCACACAAGCAAGACTTCAGCGCTCGAAACAACGGTTTTCGGCATCTTCAGCAATAATAGCCGCTTCGGTAGACTGGTCGCATCCCCTACTAATCCCCGGCCACCGACGGAGAGTTACTGGCAACCTCCACTTGGCGATAAAGTCAAGTGCTGGTAGGACGACGTTCGAACGAACGGATGGCACGTGATACCGAGGTTCTCGTACTCGGCGGTGGCTCGACCGGCACGGGGATCGCGCGCGACCTCGCGATTCGCGGCGTCGACGTCACCTTGCTCGAACAAGGGAACCTCACACACGGCACCACCGGACGCATGCACGGCCTGCTCCACTCGGGCGGGCGGTACGCCGTCAGCGACCAGGCGAGTGCGAGCGAGTGCATCGAGGAGAATCGCGTCCTCCGGGACATCGCGAGCCACTGCGTCGAGGAGACGGGTGGCCTGTTCGTGAAACGTCCGGAGGACGAAGAAGAGTACTTCCAGCAGAAGCTCGAGGGGTGCCGGGACTGTGGCATCCCCGCCGAGATCCTCACCGGCCGGGAGGCACGCGAGGTCGAACCGTACCTCGCCGACGACGTCGACAAGGCCATCGAGGTCCCCGACGGCGCGGTCGACCCCTTCAGGCTGGTCGTCGCGAACGCCGTGGACGCGGAAGCCCACGGCGCACGCATCGAGACCCATAGCGAGGTCGTCGACGTCCTCGTCGAGGGCGGAACCGACGGCCCCTCCAACGGTGGCGGTGACGTGGTCGGCGTCGAGGTCGAACACCGCGCCGGCTCCGGCAACCGCGTACACGGCGTGCCCGGCGAACGCGAGCAGATCACCGCGGAGTACGTCGTGAACGCGACGGGCGCGTGGGCGGGCCAGATCGGCGCGATGGCGGGCGTCGACGTCGAGGTTCGACCGTCGAAGGGCGTGATGACCGTGATGAACGTCCGCCAGGTCGACACCGTCATCAATCGCTGCGTCCCCAAGGGCGACGCCGACATCGTCGTTCCCCACGAGACCACCGCGATCCTCGGGACGACCGACGAGGAGGTGAGCGACCCCGCGGACTACCCCGAGGAGGGCTGGGAGGTCGACCGCATGATCTCGGAACTGAAGGAACTCGTCCCCATCCTGGCGGAGGCACGAACGATCCGGTCGTTCTGGGGCGTGCGGCCGCTGTACGAGCCGCCGAACGTCGGGAGCGACGACCCGACGGACATCACGCGCGACTACTTCCTGCTCGACCACGAGGAACGCGACGACCTCCGGGGCATGACGAGCATCGTCGGCGGGAAGTTCACGACGTACCGGATGATGGCCGAGGAGATCAGCGACCACGTCTGTAACCAACTCGGCGTCACCACGTCGTGTTCGACCGCCGACGAACCGCTGCCGGGCAGCGAACATCCCGCGCGCCTGGACGCGGCGATGGACGACTTCGGCCTGCGGTCGCCGGTCGCGCGCCGCTCCGGGCAACGCCTCGGCAGTCGCGCTGAGGACGTCCTCGACGTCGACGGCCCGAACCCCACGGTCTGCGAGTGCGAGGCCGTCACGCGTGCAGAGGTGAGTGACGCCATCGACCAGTCCGGGAGCGACCTGAACGCGGTCCGCATCCGGACGCGTGCGTCGATGGGGAACTGCCAGGGCGGGATGTGCTGTCATCGGCTCGCGAACGTCCTCGAGACGGAGTACCCCGAACCCACGACGCGTGCAGCGTGGGACGAACTCCTGGACGAACGCTGGAAGGGCCACCGGCACGCGCTCTGGGGCGAACAGCTCTCCCAGGCCGCACTGAACACGTTCCTGCACGCGACGACGATGAACCGCGACCACGACCCCGCGGGCCGGCATCCGACCGACGGCGGCGAGCAGGGGTCGGGCGACCCGACGCCGTCCGTGGACGTCGCGTTCGACGCGTTCGACGACGGAACGGCCGCCGACGGCGGGAACGGAGGTGCCTGAGATGGGGATCACGGACGACGTCCTCGTCGTCGGCGGTGGTCTCGCGGGGATGACCGCGGCGCTGGCGGCGAGCGAGTCCGGCGCGAGCGTGCGCCTGGTGACGGATTCGGAGAGCACGCTCCAGCAGGCGAGCGGCCTCGTCGACGTGCTCGGCTACCCGAACCCTCACGACGGCGACGGGGACGACTCCGGCGAGAACGCGGAGGCGGCGTCGCCGGTACCGAATCCGTTCGACGCCATCGAGTCGTTGCCCGCGGACCACCCCTATCGCGTGGTGGGCGAGGGGAGTCTCCGGGGTGGACTGGCGGCGTTCGACGACGCCACCGGCGACCTCTACGTGGGCGAGCACACGGACGCGAACGCGCTCGTACCCACCGTCGGCGGCACGGTCAAACCGACCGCGCGGTATCCAGCGAGCGTCGCCGCCGGCCTGGCGAGCGACACGCGGTCGATGGCGGTCGTCGGGTTCGAGGGCGACACCGACACCGACGCGGAACGCATCGCCGCGCACCTCGAAGCGGCGGGCGTCCCCTTCGAGGTGACGGGCGTCACCGTCGAGTTCCCGGGCGACCTCGACGGCACCGACCAGGACACCAGGCTCGCGCACGCGCTCGACGAGGACGAGGGGAGCGGGCGACGCGTCCTCGCGAACCGCGTCTCGCGCGCGCTGGACGACGCCGACGGACTCGGGGTCGACGACGTCGACCGGGTCGGGTTCCCGGCGGTCCTGGGCCGGGACCGACCGCGCGAGATCCGGTCGGCGCTCGCCGACGGCCTCGACGCGGACGTCTTCGAGGTGCCGCCGGCGCCGCCGAGCCTCCCCGGCCTCCGCCTGCGCTACCGGTTCCGGGACGCGCTCCGCGAAGCCGGCGTCGCACTCACGACCGGGAACCCCGTCGTGGACCACGACGTCGAAGACGGCCGCATCGAGACGGTGTACGCCGACCGGAACGCCTCCCGGGTCCCCTACGAGCCCCAGGCGGTAGTGCTCGCCACCGGCGGCCTCGTCGGCGGCGGCATCGACTCCGAACGCGACCGCGTCTACGAACCCGTCTTCGACTGTCACGTCCCGCACTCGACGGACCGCTACGACTGGTCGGACGCGGACACGTTCGGGCCGCACGCGTTCGCCAGGTTCGGAGTCCGTATCGACGGCGACGCGCGCGTCCTCGACGCGGACGGCGACCCGACGTACGAGAACCTCACCGCCGCCGGCGGAGTCGTCGGCGGGTACGACCCAGCCACCGAGAAGTCCGCGAGCGGCGTCAGTCTCGCGACCGGCTACGCCGCCGGCCGCAGCGCCGCCGCCGCAGTGACCGACAGCCAACAGCCACCACTCACGGAGAAGAGATGACCGACGACGCACCAACCGACGACGCCGACGCCGCACAGCCAGCCGACGACCACGCCGCCGACTGTGGCGACTGTCACCCCGCCAACGCACCGACGGCGACGGACGGCGAGACGACCGAGACCGACGGCGCGCCGACAGCGACCGACGGTGGGACGACACAGACGGACGGCGGGACGGCCGTCGAAGGCGGGACGGCCGTCGAAGGCGGGACCGTCGAGGGCGAAACCGGGGAGTTCGAGCCGATCGAGGTGTTCCCGGAAGCAGGGGACGCCGACCTCAGGCCGGGCGCGGACGACTGCTACAAGTGCTCGACGTGCGACACCTCGTGTCCGGTTGCGGAGGTCGACGAGGACTTCCCCGGCCCGAAGTTCCAGGGGCCCGAACAGTGGCGGCTCAAGCGCAGCGACGACCAGGACATCGACGACTCCATCTCGAAGTGCAGCAACTGCATGCGGTGTGACAGCGCGTGCCCGAGCGACGTCCCGCTCAGTCAGATGCACAACACCGCTCGCGCGCAGTACGTCGACGAGCAGCTGGACAAGACGAGCCTGAAGTACTGGCGGAATCGCCTGCTCGCGAACTACGGGACGATGGCGAAACTCGGGTCGACGTTCCCGCGACTCACGAACGCCATCATGGGGAACTCCCTCGTCCAGACGTTCAACGAGAAGTTCCTCGGCATCACGAGCGAACGCGAGTTCCCGGCGTTCGCGACGGAGACGTTCCGCTCGTGGTACGCGAAACGCGGCGGCGAAGCGACCTCGGTGGAGAACGCGCGGCGTGCACGCCGAGAGCGCGGCGAGGACGAGCACGCCGACAAGCGAGTCGCGTACTTCCACGGCGACTACGCGAACCACAACACGCCCGAGGTCGCGAAAGCGCTCGTGTCCGTCTTCGAGTCGTTCGGGTACGCCGTGCTCGTCCCCGAACAGCGCTGCTCGGGGACGCCGATGTTCGCGAACGGGATGCTCGACGACGCACGCCGCGCCGCGAAGGTGAACGTCCGGAACTTCAGCGAACTCGTCGAGGACGGCGTCGACGTCGTCTGCTCGTGTACGAGTTGCTCGATGGCGCTCCGCCAGGAGTACCCCGAGCTGTTCAGCATCGAAGGCACCGCGACGGTCGCGGCGAACACGTACGACGCGGTCGAGTACCTCCGCATCTACGAGGACCTCGACGGCGAACTCGCAGACGGCGCGGATCTCAGCGAGTCCGGTGGCGAGGACGCGTACGCGTACCACGCGCCGTGTCACGCCCGGAACCAGGGGCTGGACGGACAGACAGTCGAGGTACTCGGGCAGGTCGACGGCGTCGAAGCCGCGGACGTCGGCGATTCCTGCTCCGGAATCTCCGGCACGTACGGCTGGAAATCGGAGCATTACGAAACGTCGATGAAGGTCGGGGACGAGATGTTCGAACACATGGAGGATGGAGACGCGACAACGGGGATGACCGAGTGCCCGACGTGCGCGATGCAGATGGAGCACGGCACCGGCTACGAGATCGAACACCCGCTCGAAGTCCTCGAACGAGCTGTCGTCGACGACGGCGAGAGCGGAGCGGCCTGACGCCGATGAACATCCGAGACCGGATCGCACGACGCCGTCGACAGAGTACGCCCGGGAGCGGCGTCCTCGTCGACCCGATCGCGCTCGCACCGATAACGCACCCCGACGAGCCAGTGGGACGTGGCCCGATCATGGAGCGGTTGCTCGACGCACTCGACCCCGTGTTCGACGACACCGTCCCCGAGCCGACGAGCATCGTCGGCCCGACCGGCGCCGGCAAGACCGCCATCGTCCGCGCGCTGTTCGACGAACTCGACGACGTCATCGGGCGTCGCGGACAACCCATCGGCACGACGACGCGTGCGAAGATGCCGCTGGACGTCCGGTTCGCGGTCGTCGACGGACGCCACGCGGACAGCGAGTTCCAGGCGTACCGGCACCTGCTCGCGACCATCACCGAGGAAACCGTTCCGGAGGGTGGCGTGAGCACCGACGCGTTGCACGAGCGCGTCGAGGACGCCGTCGACGACCACGACGCCGTGGTCGTCGCCGTCGACCACGTCGACGAACCCGGGACGCTCGACGCGAGCGTCGTCGCCGGACTCGCCGAGGACGTCGACGTCGTCCCGTGGTACGTCACGCGAGAACCCCTGGACGGCCGCCAGCTCGCCCCGGGAACGCCACCGTCGACGACCGTCGCGTTCGACGCGTACCGGTCGCACACGCTCGTCGAGATCGTCACGGAGCGCGCGTCCCACGGTCTCGCTCCGAACGCACTCGGGCACGACAATGCGCGGTCGATCGCGCGCCACGCCGACGGCGACGCACACGACGCACTCGCGCTCCTGTACGACGCCGCGAGACGCGCCGACGAGGACGGCGCCGACCGCATCCACGACCACCACGTCACCGCCGCCGTCGACGCGTTCCCCGAGAACTCCGTGACGGTCGGACGGGCGCTCGCACAGCCCGAGAACCACCAGCGCGTCCTCGGCGCACTCGTCGAACTGGACGTGGACGCCCCGCCGCTCCCGGAGGCCGCCGCCGCCATCGCCGCCCGCACCGACCTCACGGAGAGCACCGTCACGCGATTCCTCTACGAACTCGCGGACGCGGACCTCCTCGCTCGCTCGCCGCGCGACGACGGCACCAGCACCGTCTCGCCGCGGTTTCCACCCGACCTCTTCGCCGCACTGCACGCGCCCGCCCCCGAAACGACGACAGCCCCCTGACATCACTCCGAGCAGACGACAGCTCCATGATACCGCGTGGAGCAGCGGACGACGCCATGACACCGAGAGGGGAAGACAACAACTCTCTGACATCACCCGAGCGATTTAACCCGCGGGCCTCGCAAGGAGGGACAACCAAGTCGTGGGTGGACAGCAGGGATGGAGATAGAGTTCCGGGCGACGACAGACCCACCCGGGGTAGAGATAACGGACCCCATCGAACAGCGGCATCTCCGCATCGAGACCCCCGAGGACGTCGTACCGATACCTGCGACGACCGACGACTTCCTGTTCCCGCTCGACGCCGCCATCGAGATCGAGACCACCGCGCTCCACTTCGACCAGCGCGAGGACGTCCAGGTCCACGGCGAGGACGGACAGGTCATCGCGAACCTCCAGACTGACTCCAATATCGACGTCGACCGCGACGGCCCCCACGAGATCGGCGTCCACAGCTCGATCAAACTCTACTTCCACGTCGAGGGCCCGTTCAGTATCGAACACGGCCTCGACAACTTCTCGATCAGGTTCCCGAGCAAGCACCGCGTGAAACTCGGCGCTCGATCACACCACGAACGCCCCGCAGGCACCATCGTCACGCCGCCTGACGAACGCGGGCTCGCAGACGCCATCTCGCTGTTCTCCTCGGCACTGAAGACGACGTCACCCGAACGGTCATTCCCGACGCTTCGCGGACACCCGCCACTGGTCGAACTCGGCGACACCTTCAGCGTGCCCGAACAGGTGGAACCGTCGACGTCGGACGTCACGATCGAGATCCCCGAGTCGTACCGGCACCTCCTGACCGTCGCACCGCTCTCCTACTATCTCGCGGCCGACATCGAGTTCGGGGACGATCCCCGACTCGTCACGGACGACGGGTTCACGCTCGACCTCGGCTCGGGCCAACGGTTCGAGGACACCGTCGCGAAGACGCTCAAGCAACAGTTCCTCCTCGACTGCGTCGTCCGAACCGTCGGCCTGTTCCCGACCGAACTCCACGAGCGCCAGCAACTCGAAGCCGACCTCCCCTTCGAACTCGAGGCGACCTACGGCTGCACCATCGGCGAGCGACTCGAACGCTACTCGCAGGTCCCCTACGACCGCGTCGAACCACACCTTCCACGATGGCCGCTGACCGCGCACATCCCGGACGACCCCGAGGCCGTCACCTTCCTCCCGTTCGTCGTCGGCGACATGGGTGTCGTGAGGGACACGGCAGGGGACGTCGTCAAGCGCACGCCGGCGACCAACGACGAGACGACGGTGCAGAACCCCACCGCACCAAGCGAGTCGAACACCGAGCCAGCGACCGGTTCGTTGGCGCCAACCACCGACGAGTCACCGCTGGAGTTGACCTTCGTCGAACCCGATCACCTCGACGAATCGCTCGAACACGCGTGGTTCGGGGACCACATCCCGCAGGGAGCGTCGATGCCGACGAAGGCCGCGTTCGAGAACCAACTGGAGCGCCGCGAACGCGGCGGGTCGATCGACATCGCCGTCATCTGCAACGACCCGAACATGATCGACGAACAGACGTCCCTGGAGACCGCGTACGGCGACCGGACGGAGTTGCCCTACGACGTGACGACGAAGTTCGGGCTGTCGACGGACGCACTCGGCGAGTTCCTCGTCGAAGCGGAGGTCGACTTCCTCCACTACATCGGGCACGCCGAACGCGACGGGTTACGCTGCATCGACGGGAAACTCGACGTCCGCGAACTCGATAGCGTGAACGTGCAGACGTTCCTCCTGAACGCGTGCCAGTCGCATACGCAAGCGATGGCGATGGTCGAACGCGGCTCGTTCGGCGGCGTCGGGACGCTCGGCGACGTCGTGAACGACCGGGCGATCGCGATCGGGAAGATGTTCGCGCACCTCCTGAACCTCGGTTTCCCGCTCCGGTCCGCGCTGGACATCGTCTCGAAGGCGTCGACGATCGGCCGGCAGTACGTCGTCGTCGGCGACGGGTCGGTCGACATCGTCCAGAGCACGGGCGGGAACCCCCTCGTCTGCGAGATCGACGGCCATGGACGACTGGATCGAGACGTGCGCATGACGGTGTACCCGACGAACTACATGCGTCTGGGGTCCCAGACGGTGCCGACGCTCCCGTCCATCGAGGATTCGTACATCGTCCCGACCACGACCGACACGTATCGGGTGCCCTACGACGAGCTACGCGAGTACGTCGCGTGGATGACCTATCCGGTCAAACTGAACGGAGAATGGCGGTGGAACGACCAGTTCGGGGTCGCTGACCTAGAAGAGTAAGTTAGGGTCCGGACGTCGTAACGGTACCACCGGTCGGCTCGATGCCGCCGCCGTCGAAGTTCGCGACGTCGCCCGTCGCCGCCGCGAACCCGGCGAGGACGGCCATACTCATGACACTCGTCGCGAGCTGCGGATTGTTCTGCGCCCAGCGCCGTGCAATCTGTCTTGCTGACATCGTGTTATCCTGTATCGTACCAACTGGTATCAAATTATCCCTTATTTTTTTATATATATGGCGCTCATGTATCTATTCTGCATGGCGATTACCTTTCCTGTCAGGTCGGAAGACGCCGTTTCCCGTTCGATACGCACCGTAATACGACCCTCAATTCGAGAGGCATCTGCAGAGAATATTCTTTCAACCAGATTTGTAGTTCGTTACAGCAATAGCGAGCGGTAATCGCACCTCGGGGCGACGATACGCACACGCACACCACCGACGAACCAGTATCACCACGCGACAGCGTCCAACGAATCCCACCGCACCCACCCCCGCCCACGAACCGACCTCAACCCCAGCACTACCCGATACCGAGAACACGAACCGAAGCACAGAAGAACCGTCGCCCTACCGGTCGCGCGCCAGCGCAACCGACCCACCGGGTGCGTCGACGCGTTCGAGCGACACCGCCTGCCAGCTATGCATCGCCGAATCCGGCGACGCCACCGACGCGTTCGTCCCCGAGAACTCGACCGTAACCGACCCACCGTCGAGCACCGTCGACTCCTCCACGCCGACCGTCGTGATACCGCCATCCTCGACGTTCACCGTGTACGCGCCCTTCGCCTCCACGACCGAATCCGTGCCACCCTCCTCGGGCGACACCGCATCGTTCGTCGCGTACGGCACCGTCACCACGAACTCGCCGTCCTCGTTCGCCGTCACCGTCTGCTCGTACGTGAACTCCCGCTCCGTCTGCGTGTTCTCAAGCGTCAACGACACGCTCACGTTCGCGCCAGCCGGCGCCGACCCCGTGAGGTTCGCACCCTCGACCCGCTCGAACGTCTTCACCGACACCAACTCCTTCGAATCGTGCAGGACGAACAACGGACTCCGCTGGAGCAGGAAGTAGTTCCTGAGCGACCGGTTCGACCCGAGCGCACCGAGGTCGTTCATGAACGCCTGCTGGACGACCTGCCCGCTCTGTCGATCGACCCGGCTGTACGTCGCAACCCGCCGAGCCTCCTCGGACGTATGCACGAGCCGGTAATGCTCGAGGCCGCTCGCGTTGTTCCAGTACAGCTTCGCGAGCATCGTATCGTAGTACTTGTCGCTGAACGTCGTGTACCGCGTCGACATCGTCTGGTTGTCGAAGGAATACTCGCCCGTCTCGCTACCGAAGTACTCCGAACTGTTCGGCCCAGTCCACGTCGCGATCGCCGCGAACTTCCGCGTCGCCATCTGGTAGTCGATGGTCACGTACCGGACGTCCTCCGACGCCTCCTGGTCGGTCTGAGACTCGATCATCTCCTGGTAATCCGACCGGTCGTACGAATCGACGCTCCCCTCGTGCGATTGGAACGACGGCAACGCTTCGAGCATCAGGTTCGCCGTCGTCTCGTTCTCCGTCAAGAAGTACTTCGACGCCGACTTCGCGTTCCCCTGGAACGGGTTCGCGACCGGGATACGGTCACCACGCACCGTGATCCAGTGCCCGTAGTCCCACCACGACATCACGCCATACGCACCATCCGGGTACTCGAAGTCGTCCGTCTTCTCGTAGCTCTCGTACTTCTCCATCCCCTCGGGCTCGGGCGTCCCGTTCTGCATCCAGTCCGTCGTCGAATCCCACGACGTCACGCCACCCGGACCCTGACTGCCACTCGCCTGCGCGTGCACGTCCGTGCTCGTCATCGCGATCCCGTTGATCGGCGCGAGCGGCGCCAGCACGAGCAGGACCGCCGCGAGCACGACCGAGACGTGATGCGTCTTCAGCTGCGACACCTCAAAGTCGCTATCGATGTCCGCATACCGGAGCAAACGACCGACGAGGTACGCGTTCAGCACCGCGACCGGAACCACGAGATAGTAGTTGAACCGCGTCTGCGTGAGCGCCATCAGGAAGATGAACACCGTCCACACGGCCACGAAGACGTACTCGGCGCGGATGCTGTCCCGGACCGCACGGTACACGAGCGCGCCGAGGCCGATCGCACCGGTGAGGTACGTCAGCCCGTAGAACGCGACGAGCCTGCGGTTCACTCGCGTGAGATACTGGGGCCCCATCTCGACGAACGCCTTCGCCTCGCCGATGGTGAGCGTCGTGTCGCTCTGCCCGAGCGCAACCGTCCGCAGGAGGTTCGACCGGACGGACCCGAACGCGTCCGGCAGGACGACGCTGAAGACGCCGACGGCGAGCAGGGCGAGCGAGATCGCCGTCATCGGGAACAGGCCACGATGGTAGTCGGTCCGATCCCACTGGCGGCCGAGCCAGGAGAGGAACGCACACCCGGCCGCGACCCCGAGCGCAAGAACGACGTGCAGGAGCGAGACCGAGGTCGGGGAGAATCCGAGTTCGTCGATATTGACGATGGACGTGACCGTCACCGTCGCCATCGCGACGACGCCGACGAACGCGATGTGGTCCGGGCTGTTCCCGACCGCGTACTTCGCGCCGAGCGCGACCAGGAAGAACGTCCCGATGATACCGACGAGGACGATCGCGGGCGGCCACACCCAGACGTACAGCGAGATGGCGACACCCGCGAGGACGCTGTACTTCGCCGGCCGTTCCAGCGCGTCCCAGTCCCTATCGAGCAATAGTTCGTAGACGGGTTTCTCCGTCTCCGCGACGCGGAGTGCGACCATGAACGCGAGCACCGCGAGCGCCTGGAACAGCACCTCTGCCGCGTGGTGGTCAGCGAACCCTGCAGTCGAACGACGCAGGAACGAACCAGGGAGGAACGCGAGCACCGCCACCCCGAACAGGCCCGCGAACCGACCGGAGAGGCGACGACCGATGTAGTACGTCGGAACCGCGACGAGCGTCCCGAACACCGCAGGTGCGTAGAGGAGCGTCGTCGCGATCTGTCGCTGAGACGGATCGCCGAGACCGACGACGAGCGCCGCCGTCGCGACGAGTTGGTCGTACAGCGTCCCGAACTGGTCGTTACTTGCCCCGGTGGGGAACTGCGTCCACGGATCGAACGGCATCGTGAACGGCCAGTTGTACACCGCATACGTCGTCTCCCGGAGATGATACCACGCGTCGTTCCCGCTGAAGTACACTCCGTCAGGCCGGACGAACTGCTCAGCCGGCAATATTCGGAGCCACAGCATGAACGCGAGGAGGGCGACGAGCAAGGGGACGTGGTAGTACCGCTGGAAGAGTGCCACCACGGACGTGTCGCCGAGAACGTCCTCTGTGGGCGTCTCAGTTTCGCCACTCATTACCTCGCACTTCGCCCGGTCGCGCGCATAAGCCTTATGAAACGGCCACCCATCTTGGAATATCAGAAAACACCGTTCAGCAGGACACGATTAGTTGAAACTCGACTCTGATGGAAATGACGATAATCAGATAGGACACCGAATATAAGCTTCAGGGGGTATACGAATGAGATACCTGGTACACTATCGATGAAGATTCTACAGGTGACACCGCGATATCCCCCGCAATCTGGTGGTGTGGAGACACACGTCCGTCAAATCTCTGAACGGTTCGTCGACCGCGGTCACGAAGTGACGGTCCTCACTGCCGATGCGAGAAAGGAAGGCGAGCGCCGCGAGTGCCGTGATGGCGTTCGAATTCAACGGTACCCGAGTATCGCACCGAACGACGCCATACACGTTTGCCCGCATATCGCGGTCGCGGTTCGACGGTCCGAAGCCGACGTCGTCCACGCACATAACTATCACTCGTTTCCATTGTTCTTCGCTGCACTGGGCGTCGGAGACCGACCGTTCGTGGTGACGACACACTATCACGGCGGCAGTGCGAGTTCCCTTCGTGACCTGCTACTGTCGGCGTATCGTTCGGTCGGTCGGTGGGCAGTCCGGCAAGCAGACGATGTGATCGCGGTGAGTGAGTGGGAACGCGAGCAACTGGATGCCGATCTCGGTGTCGGAGCGACAGTGATCTCGAACGGGATAGAAGTCGATCGATTCGAACAAGCTGAACCAGTCGACCACGAACGACCCTATCTGTTGACTGTCGGCCGACTGGAGGAGTACAAAGGCGTTCAGTACGTGATTCAAGCGATGTCCGCGCTCCCGGAGTACGATCTGCGGATCGCCGGAAGTGGCCCGTATCGCGAGACGTTAGAGAGGATTGCTCGTGAAGAACAAGTAGCGAATCGGGTGGAGTTCCTCGGGTACGTCGATGACCGAGAGTTATCGGGATTGTACGCTGGTGCGTCAGCGTACGTGACGATGAGCGAGTTCGAGGCGTACGGTATTACCGTCGCAGAGGCGTTAGCTGCGGGGACACCATGTGTCGTTCGAGAAGCGGCAGCACTACGAGATTGGGTGACGAAAGAGGGAGTTATCGGTGTCGCTACTCCTTCAGAGACGTCGATACAACAGGCTGTGCGGACCGCCAGAGCCCGTGAGAGACCGACGTTGGAACTCGATTCCTGGTCGCATGTGGCGGATCGGCTCCTCCAAGATGTGTATCCGAGTGAACGAACGCCGTAGCCACGAATCAGATAGATTTTATCCATCTCTGATTTCATCCAGTGTATGCGCATCCTGTTCGTTACCGAGGAACCGATTCGATTCTCCGGGAAGATGGTCCGTGGCGGACAGATTCATATCAAAACAGTAATCATGGGCCTCCGTGAGCGCGGACACGACGTCCATCTCGTAGATTGGAATAGCGACCCAGACACTCGGTTCCAGCATTCTATTACACCACAGTGCCGGTTCATCGACGGAGCAATGCGAACGTTCCAGAAGGTCCGTCGCATGGCTAAGTCGATCGACCCTGACGTGATAATCTCGAAGACTCGGAAGGTGTATCTGGCTGGGTTAGCAGCAGCACGAACACTCGGCATACCCCACGTTGCACACGTCGGTTCAAGTCTCGACCCACCGACAAGTAGCCTCATCGAACGGCTGGATAAAAGCTCGTTCGCTGCTCGCCTCCGCGCACCGCACGACGCATACTTCATCGTCTGTAGCTCCATCGGTGACGAACTCCAGAGACGGGGAATCGATTCGGAACAGATCTACGACGTACGAAACGCCGTCGACACGGAACGATTCGTGCCCGAACCCGACGTCGAACTTCCAGAGACGACGGCGGAACGCCTGAGAGATACAGAGAAGCCACTCCTCGGCTTCGTCGGTGGCATCACCGATTACAAAGGCGTGTTCGACCTCGCCGAGGCAGTCGAACGGTCCTCAGAGACACCGAACGTCGTCGTCGCCGGGGACGGACCCGCTCGCGACCGGTTCGAACGCGCACTTAATAGCCACGGGATATTTCTCGGAAGTGTCAGTTACGAACAGATGCCCGCCATATACGCGGCCATTGACGCACTAATGTTGCCCTCTCATACGGAGGGGCTTCCAAGGGTAGTGCTGGAGGCTGCCGCAGCGGGGAAACCGACCGTAGCGACGAACGTCGGAGGCATTCCCGATGTCATCATCGACGGTGAAACCGGGCTACTGTGCCCACCGAAACGACCGACCCGATTCGCAGCCGCCATTGACGAACTATTCACCGAACGGGACCCGATCGAGATGGGGCGACGAGCACGCGAACGAATCGTCAACGAATACACGTGGGAGGCCCAGTACGACCGATACGAATCGTTCCTCACTGACGTCGTCTCCCGATGAAGGAATCGAACGACAAGGGTTATACCTCACCTGAGTAAATCGAAAGACAGTAGACCGAATGTGTCCCCAACTGCTCTGTTCAAGCGTTCTTGGGACGTTCGATGGGAGGGACGCATCGCAGGTCCGTTCAAAGATTCCTAGCCCGAATCGAGACCGTCCCGATGTAGTGTTTCGATCGGAACCACTAGATTTACACCACATCCCGAGTACGTTCACCACCGACGTAGTTAACTAGATACGCATGACAGAACGGGATCCCGTCGAAGAAGACGCCGATTCTACCACGACGGAAACGGATGATTCCGAAGTCACCGAGGGTGACGCAGTTCGAGGTATTCTCAAAGGTGCAGGCGTCGTCTATTTCGGACTCATCCTGAACATGGGAATCGCGTTTCTGGCGCAACGGTTCGCTGCCGTTCACCTTTCGATCAACGGCTTCGGGAGCCTGCTCTCCGGAACCGCGCTACTGGACGTCGGTGCAGTCGTCGCCGGACTCGGCCTCTCCTCGGGCCTTACCCGGTACCTGCCTCGTGTCGATAGCGAGAAACAGTTGCCGCTCGCGAAGTACACCTTCCTCGTCGTCGTCCCCCTCTCCCTCGTCGTTGCCGTTCCGACCGTCGTGTTCGCCGATGCGATCGCCGCCCGCGTGTTCGGCGACCCGGAGATAGCGATCAGCCTCCGGATCTTCGGGGCAACGATTCCATTCGCGGCTATCTTGAGTCTCGCAATCGGCGGGATCCGTGGTCGGATGGTGTCCCGGTACCGCGTGTACATCAAAGACATCCTCCATCCATCCATCCGGTTCGGTCTCATCATCATCGCCGTCGTCGTGGGTGCCGGACAAGCAGGTTTCGCTGCGGGATACGCGATTCCATACGTCGTCGGTGCAGTGGTTGCCGTGGGTCTGTTCTGGAAGGTCCTCCCAGCAGGCGGTGGATTACAATCGGCACGAACGGTGTTTCCGGAGATGGTGCGTTACTCGCTTCCCTTCACCGTTACGGGACTCGCGGGATTCGTGTACCGCTCCATCGACATCTTCCTCGTACTCTATCTACTCGACAGTCGAGCGGTCGGGATATACGGCGTCGTATACGCCTTCGCGCGCCTGATCGCGATGTTCTCGTCGGCGTTCAGTTACCTCAGTACCCCGGTATCCAGCCAGTTAGAGAGCGAAGGCAACGTGAACAGGGCGGTGTCCGTACAGGAAACGATATCTCGATGGATTCTCATCGCGACACTGGGCGCAGTCGTTCCGATGTCCATCTTCGCATCTGATTTCCTCGGACTGATCTACCGTCCGGCGTACGCTAGCGGCGGATCGGTTCTCGTAATCCTCGTCTTCGGGTTTGCCGTCAAGAACGTCCTCCAGACACACGGACCGATTCTCGAAGCACTCGGTAAGTCCAAATTCGCTGCGTTCAACACGAGCATGGCCGCAATAGTCAACGTGATCGCGAATCTCGCGTTGATACCGAGATTCGGTATCGAGGGGGCAGCGATCGCGACATCGATCTCGTTCCTCGTACTCGCCGGTCTGCCAACGATCGAAGTGTTGTACTTCACCAACCGGACATCGCTCTCCCGGCGCGTCCTCGCCCCGGGTCTCGTCGCGATTCCGGTAACTATCGTGTCGATTCCGGTGTTTCGAACGACGCCTCGAACTCTGCTATGGGTACTGGCCGCCAGTGGAACGTTCGCCGTGGTCTACGCACTCGCCGTCATCGTCGTCCTCGGGTTCACACCAACCGACGTGATGGTCATTCGCTCAGTCGAAGAGGAGTACGGCATCCCACTTGGACCGATTGATCACCTGCTCAGGTGGTTCTCCTAATTCGGGTCCGAGCCAAGGGAGCGTGTCATAGAAAGCGTCACGTACGAAGCTGCAGGGTGCGGAAAGTGTGTCCAGCACAACCGCAACCCTGCACGATGTAGCATCGGTCGAGGACTTCTTGAATGCGGCGGCTACCGAGACAGTCCCGCTGTTCGACCATCTTGAGTTCGCGTTTCTCCTGGAGTACGACGTGTTCGCCCCCGCTCGCCGGGGGCGAACACGAGTGCATCAGCCACCGGATCTCTTTCGCGGCTTTCTCCACTGCTACTACGAGAACGTCTACGGCACACGCCCGGTGACACGAGAACTCCAGCACAGCCTCGTCTGGTACTACTGCGGACTCGACAAACCGCCATCTAGAGACACGATTGACCGTTTTCTCACCGATCTCGAACACGTTATCGACGACGTCTTCGACAGGCTCGTCGAGCAGGCCGCCGCCCGCGGCCTGCTCGACTCGACATACTCCATCGATTCGACCCACATCGAGGCGATCCAATACAACGACGCGGCGTCGTGGAACTACGATCCAACAGCTGAGGAGTACTACTACGGCTTCGGCTGTACGATCGTCTTGACCGGCTTAAAGATCCCGATAGCAGCGGATCACACAAGCGAAACAAGCGGATCAGGAGACGGCGATGCGCGTCACACGTGACGCGCTCGCCGTCGATACACCGATCTGGATGCTTGGAGACAGCGCCTACGACATCCTCGACTGGCACGACCACCTGCTGGCCGCAGGGGTCGTGCCAGTCGCTCCGTACAACCCGCGAAACACTGACGACCCGAAAGACATCGAGTACAGGGTCGAAGACCGGATCGAAGAACACAGCGAGGACGTTCAGCTGAAGCAATCTATCCTGGACGAGACGTACAACCACTGGATAGGCGTCGAACGAACCAACGACGCGGTCAAGGACTGCGGCCTCGGGCACGTCCGCGCCCGAGGCCGCGCCACGCACGAACAGAAGTCTTCGTTGCGCTCTGCCTCCGGCTCGTCGTTGCCATCACCAATTTTGAGCGGGGCGATGACCCTGGCCGCGAGAAGCTCAAGCTATGAGATCGATTCTATGACACGCTTACAGTACTATAACTTCCATCGACCGCATCAGACACTCGACAATCAAACGCCGGCGGAGGTGCGAAACTAGACAGTGCCTTCGAAATCCAATTCACGATTTATAATAGTGTACGATTGCCATTTTCACTTTTTATACCCGAGGTCTCGAAGCCGTTGTTTGACTGCGTCTGACTCCTCGACCTCGGGGATTTCTGTATCCGTTGAATGCGCCGTATCGCGGTAGTCTTTCATCTCTCCTTTGAGGCGATTAACTACGTCCGGGTAATTATCGCTCACCTCATGGGTTTCCTCCGGATCGGAGTCTAGATTGTATAATTCGACCTCATCATCCGCTACGTGCCAGAGGCACTTCCACTCGGAAGTTCGTGCGGCGAGTCGCTGACCGCCTTGCGAGGTACCTAGCTCTACGCCGTTATCTTTATTGAAGAGGGTATCTCCTTGCAACTTCTCGGGGCGTTCAACATTACAGGCGTCGCAGATTGTCGGGAAAATATCAATCAACGAGACTTGTGTACTCATGCTCTCCGGCTCACGTCCCGGTTCGTCTACAATGAGCGGCACTCGAAGTAGTTCGTCGTACATGTGTGGATGATGTCCCCAACGATTGTGTTCACCGAATGCCTCACCGTGATCCGCAGTAAAAACAACCATCGTCTCGTCCCTGATTCCTTGTTTTGAGAGCTCGTCGAGTAAACGACCAATCTGGTAATCAACGTAGTGGAGTTCACCACGGTACAGCGCCTTCAAGTCTGCAATATCCTCCTTAGTAAGAGATTCCGGCGATTCCTGCATGGAATCATTCAGGTTCGCTACGCGACGGGCCGAGAGCGTTTCGTGGCCGATCGATTTGAGATGTTTGTTTGGTGGCTGAAATGGATAGTGGACATCCATGTAGTGAACCCACATAAAGAATGAGTCTTTATGCCCATCACTGAGCCAAGTTAGGGCGTCGTTCGATATTGATTCGGCGTCCTTGTATGCGGAGACTCCAGTTGCAGAGCCGAATATGTGCCAAGCTTTGCGTAGAATGCTATATAAATAAGAATCTGAGTCAATATGTTCATCAACGAAATTTATTACTGTGTTCGCGTCATCCCGATCTTCATCACCGTCATTGAATACATCAAACCCATGGTTGTAGTTTCGATTTGGGCCCAGGTGTGGATTTGAGTGATAGCCGACGGTCAAAAACCCGTCATTCTTCAACGTTGTTGAGAGAAACGGGCGACGCTCGTTTAGATAATCATATCCACCGTACATTGACGCATGCGTACCCGTAAGAGTGACATCCTCCTCGCCGTAAACGGCGAGGCTTCCCACGCAGGGGGAATACCAGTCAGTCGTCGCTGGTAGAGGGTTTCGACTCTTCGTAGGCCGTGAGCGTCATCTGCGCTGGTACGCT
>Ga0136597_1000018_pt1 | contig 97691 bp, 95 predicted proteins | sample AntRauTorcE11898_FD_101385 | JGI IMG/M metagenome (GOLD analysis project Ga0136597, IMG submission 101385) | Saline lake microbial communities from Rauer Islands, Antarctica - Metagenome Torckler E11 #898 | ecosystem: Environmental > Aquatic > Non-marine Saline and Alkaline > Saline | place... | reverse complement strand
ATTAGCGTTTTTGTCAGTTCTTTGGTAAAATCATTCATAGGAAGCCCTCTTTCTGTGAATAGGTTGTTGTAAACTCTATTATACATGAGTGAGGGTTTCCTATTTTTATTCATTTACACAAAATATTTTACACTGTCAAAATGTCATAAATGAGAGATACATACTAATAGAAAGTTGGTTAAATTATGGATAATAATCACACTCCTATGTATAAAAAAAACAGTATATCACTTATTGGTGCGATAGGTTTAGGCATCGGAATAATGATCGGCGCTGGAATTTTCACTCTTGTCGGACAAGTTGCTGAACTGGCGGGGACTATATTTCCCCTAATATTTATTGTCGGGGGAATTGTTACTGCATTTAGTGCTTATTCGTATATAAAATTAAGTAATGAGTTCCCTTCTGCCGGTGGAATTGGTATGTTTTTGATGAAAGCCTACGGCAGAAGCACCTTAACTGCTTCGGCCTCACTTTTAATGGCATTTTCTATGGTTATTGGTCAAAGTTTGGTTGCAAAAACATTTGGAACATATACAATGCAGCTCTTTGATTTAGATCAAATGAGTTTTCTTGTGCCGCTATTGGGTGTCGGGTTGCTTGTAGTGGCCTTTATCATAAATATATCTGGTAATCGTTTTATTCAATCCTTTACGTCTATTGCATCGTTGTTAAAAATTGCTGGCCTAGCTGTTTTTGCCATTGGGGTGTTATGGGTAGCTGGATTCTCGTTTGAACCAGCAGCATCGATGGAAAGTACTGTCAATCCTACATATGTTAGTTATATTGCAGCGGTTGCTCTTACAATTCTTGCTTTCAAGGGATTTACAACCATCACAAATAGCGGTTCTGAAATTGTTAATCCGAAAAAGAACGTTGGAAAAGCAATTATCATATCAATAGCGATTAGTTTACTTATGTATTTAGTAGTATCTTGGGGTGTTTCAAGTAGTTTATCTATTGCTGAGATTATTAGTGCAAAAAACTACGCCCTTGCGGAAGCAGCGAAACCTGCTTTTGGTGGATTTGGACTGGTATTTACTATAGTGATTGCGATTATTGCTACTATCTCTGGAATTATAGCAAGTGTGTTTGCTGTTTCTCGAATGCTTGCTATGTTAACAGAAAAACAACTTATTCCACATAAACACTTTGGTATGCCGGGTAGTATTCAGAAACACACACTTGTCTATGCTATAGTGGTTGCCATTGTTTTAACAGTACTTTTTGATTTGACCAGGATTGCCTCAATAGGTGCGATCTTATACTTGATTATGGATATGATTATACATTGGGGTGTATTAAGACACCTTCGAAAAAAGATAGGAGCCAACCCAGTCATTTTGATAACAGCATTATTACTTGACGCAATAGTACTTGGTGCGTTCCTTTGGGTAAAAATCTCTACTGATATACTTATTGTTATTGTTTCAACAATTATTATTTTACTAATATTTGTTGTTGAACACTTCTTTTTGAAATTCAAAAGCATTAGTTAATCAATATTTTGCTTCTCACTACTATATTAGAAAACAACGCTTATGAAAGAACAAAATATGAGTATATATAATGATATTACACACATTAAGAGCAGAAAAAACGCAATACATATTGCATATTCCTTTAACGGCATATAACTAAATGGTAATATACTCTCATAAGGAGGTTCATTCTATGAAGAGTGTAGACTATTTAAAGAGTATAAGTAATCCTACAAAATTAAGACTCATAAGTTTATTGTTAAACGGAGAGCTTTGTGTGTGTGAACTTGAAGAGATTACATTTATTAAACAAGTAAATATATCAAAGAACTTAATTAGTTTGAAAGATTCAGGGATAGTTGAAGTTAGAAGAAATAAACAAAGAGGATTCTATTCGATAACCAAGGATTTTAAGTGCAACACTAATTTAATTCTTCACATAAAATATTTAAAAGACGTTGAAGAAGTATTAATAAACGATTATAAAGAGTATTTAAAACATGAAGAAGTGAAAGATGAACACATTTATGTTTGTCATACATTTAGAAATGAGGAAAGCAAATGAAAAAGGAATACCTAATAGAAGGAATGACATGTGCTAGTTGTGTTAGAAACGTAGAAAAAAGTGTGGATAAAATTGAAGGAACAAGGAACGTCTCTGTAAACTTAACTACGGAAAGAATGTTTGTAGAGTCTAATGAGGATTTAACAAACGATGTAATTAAGGCAGTCTCAGACGCTGGGTATAAAGCTAAACTGAAAGATGATTTCAAATCAGTGACTATTAAAATCTCTGGAATGACATGTGCAACGTGTGTTAATACGATTGAACAATCGCTAAATGATACTGACGGAGTGGAAAGTGTAAGTGTGAACTTTGCTACAGAATCTGCAAAAGTCAGTTATGATCCGGCACTTATTACGCTTGATGGATTATATAAAGTAATAAAGGATAGCGGATATAAACCATTGGAATCTACATTGGAAAATCAATACGATGAAGATAAAGCTAGAAAAGAAAAAGACATGAAAACGCTGTGGAAAAAATTCCTGGTTTCAGTATTTTTCTCAATTCCATTATTATATTTGGCGATGGGACACATGCTGGGATTACCGATACCGAGAATTATCGATGCTGAATATAATGCGTTTAATTTTGGGCTAATTCAATTTATATTAGTGATTCCACCAGCAATTGCAGGGTATAAGTTCTATACTGTAGGGTTTAAGGCGTTGTATAAACGTAGACCAAATATGGACTCACTTATTGCACTAGGAACTAGTGCTGCAATTTTATATGGTATTTATGCTGTAATTATGATTGCAACAGGTGACGAAGCTACTGCATCAAAATATGTAAATGATCTGTATTTTGAAACTGCAGGCGTAATCATAACATTAATCTTACTAGGAAATTATTTAGAATCAATTGCAAAAGGAAAAACCTCTGAGGCTATTAAGAAATTAATGGGACTTTCACCAAAAACTGCAATTATTATAGTAGATGGGAAACAAGAAGAGATTGATATTGATCAAGTACAAGTTGGGAATATTGTCTTAGTTAAACCGGGACAAAAAATTCCAGTTGATGGAAAAGTTGTTAAAGGGTCAACAGCGATTGATGAATCAATGATTACTGGTGAAAGTATACCAGTAGACAAAAATATTGGGGATAAAGTAGTTGGCGCAAGTATTAATAAAACAGGATCTATTGAATTTGAGGCAACTAAAGTTGGTGGAGACACTGTATTGGCACAAATAATTAAACTTGTTGAAGATGCTCAAGGATCCAAAGCTCCAATAGCCAAAATGGCTGATGTGATTAGTGGATACTTTGTTCCGATAGTATTAATAATTGCTGTAGTATCAGGGTTAGCGTGGTATTTATCAGGCGCATCCTCTGTATTCTCTTTAACAATCTTTATTGCTGTTTTGGTCATCGCATGTCCATGCGCATTAGGACTGGCAACTCCAACAGCTATTATGGTTGGAACTGGTAAAGGCGCTGAAAATGGTGTTCTTATTAAAAGTGGTGTAGCTTTAGAAACAGCACATAAAATTAATGCTATTATTTTTGATAAAACAGGGACTATTACTGAAGGTAGACCAGAAGTTACAGACGTAGTAGTTTCAAAAGATAATAAAGAAAATGAAGTTCTAATGATTGCAGCTTCAGCTGAACTAAAATCTGAACACCCTCTTGGTGAAGCAATAGTAAGAGGTGCTCAATCAAAAGAATTAGAATTAAAAGAACTTGAATCGTTCAATTCATTACCAGGTCGAGGAATTGAATTTGTAATTAAAGGAAGAACTTATTATTTGGGTAACGAGAAATTAATGAATGATAAGGAAGTACAAATAGAAACATTGTATAGCAAATCTATTGAGCTTGCTGAGCAAGGGAAAACACCAATGTTTCTGTCAAACAATGATAATCTTTTAGGGGTTATTGCAGTTGCAGATATAATAAAACCAACTTCAAAAGAAGCGATAGCAAAAATTCATAAATTGGGAATTAAAGTTTACATGATCACAGGTGACAATAAACGTACAGCACTTGCTATTAGTAAACAAGTAGGTATTGATCAAGTCTTAGCTGAAGTGTTACCAGAAGACAAAGCTTCAGAAGTGGAAAAACTTCAAAAAACGGGTATGTCTGTCGCAATGGTAGGGGACGGAATCAATGATGCACCAGCACTTGCGCAATCAGACGTCGGCATTGCGATTGGGTCTGGAACAGATATTGCAATGGAATCTGCAGATATAGTATTAATGAGAAGTGATATTTTAGATGTTGTAACAGCACTTGAATTATCAAAAAGTACGATTCGAAATATAAAACAAAATCTATTTTGGGCCTTTGCATACAATACAGCAGGAATTCCATTAGCAGCAGGATTGTTATTCGTGTTTGGTGGACCTAAATTAAATCCAATGTTTGCAGCAGCAGCGATGAGTTTCAGTTCAATCTCTGTATTACTTAATGCGTTAAGATTGAAAAGATTCAGACCTAGCAAATAAGAGAAATACAACGAGGAATAGTTTTGTTTCACAAATCACCATTAATAAATACCTTAAAATCAAGATATGAGAAGAACATACGATATGTGTATGTAAATGGCATTCTGAAAATTAAGCAAATGGAAATGTGAAGATTATAGTTGTTTTGTAATCTTCACATTTCTTTCATATTCATTTCGTATACTATATGTAGGTGATAAAAATGAAGAAAAAAAAGGAACTAATTTATTTCTTATTAAGTATTTCAGTTGGATATTTATTTTATTATTATGTTTTCACTGATTACGGGTTCAGCATGATGGGTGGTCACTATGGATACTATGAAAGTTATTCTGGTTTCACGTACTATTTGAATACAAGCCTATTATTTTTATCATATGCTGTTATCATAACCGGAATTATTATATTGCTTAATGATAAGACAAAATCCAAAAGTCAAGCAATGATTGTTTTGGATGAACGACTGTTAAAGGGCGGAATATCGATCGAAGAATACAAAAATATAAAAAGAGTAATCAATTCAAGATGATCGGTATTGTATTAGTAATTACGCTGGTTATATTATATTTGGGTGTAACTGTATTCAATGAAAGAACAGAAATCCCTGAAGAATGTCGTGATCTTAAATAGACAAATGTTTAGCGTGTCATAGTAATAATTGCATTATGAGAGGAAGGTGAGTTTATGATGATTTTATGGTTTATTATAATAGGAGTTGTCGTGTATTTATTAATAGGGGGCAATTTTGACTTTAACTCTTTCCAAAAAAGAAGTGTTGAAGATAAACTAGATGAACGACTAGCAAAAGGTGAAATAAATGTTAAAGAATATCAAGAATTAAAAACTACTCTAAAGGAGAATAAATAATGGTTATTTTAAGAATAGGTTTAGTATTATTAGCAGGTGCTGGGTTAGGTTTTGGAGCTGATAGGATAGGTGACACCCAAATGTTTTCAAATGATGGTGACGGTTATTATGAATATATGGATGAAGACAGCTATTATGGACATATGGGTGGAGATAGCTATTATGGACATATGAGGGGAGAATATCGCCATAACGATGGTGATTTCTTAGAACATATGTTAGAAGACCTAACAGTTGAAGAACAAGGGTTAGTACAAGAAAAGGTTGATCAATTACTTATAGATTACGCCATTACACTTGAAGAGTTATATGATAATTATGATGTTAGATATGAGTTCATGAATGATTTAATGGAGTTTCTTGACTTGAATGGAATTGATTATCATAACCATGGAGGTTTTGATCATTATAACGATGATGAAAATGGATGGCATGGTGGAATGGGAATGCACTAAAAAGTTTGTTAATTCAAACTTTTTTTTACATTTTTTCTTAACATTTAATTATTATAGTAGTGTTAGGGAACAGCCTCTGTGCAACTTGCAGCATTATTACATAATAGGCGTATAAAGAAAGAACATTTTTTGATTCATTAAAACATGTAGCACATGTGCTAAGTATTTATATGGATTCCGGTTATTCATTAAACATGTTTGAGTGACGGAATAGAGTATTGCGCTTAGCGTACGCCGTTTGGCGTATTGCTAAAGATCCAATTGTTTCTTCCAATAATAAAGGGCTTGATTGCTCTTTCAGCTCTATTATTATCAAGTTCTAATCTAGAATCAAGTAAGTAATTCATGATAGTAGGGAGATAGTTTACAGCGTAATTAATTGCTTTTCCATAACTCGAGTTTGGGGCACTGGTTAATTGTTTCTCATTTAACCAGTCTTTAAATTCAATCGTGAGTAGTTTGATACGCGTTTGTTTAAAGGCCCCTCTTTCTTTAAGGGTAAGCGTCAAATAGTGGACCGCTAACGATGCCAAAGTAACTCAACTGAGAATGTATAGATTAGCAGACGATGAATAAATAATGCAAGAGTGTAAGGCAACAAATAGGGCTACTGTTTCAAGCTTTAAATTATCACTTAAGTCATTATTGCAGTTAGATTTTTAATAGTGTCACGTTATTCTCTATATATAAAGAAAATCGTGATAGAATTAAAACATTGATTGTATTTCACTTAAACTGAATAAGGATGGTCATTTTACATGAGGTATTGGCTGCATTAGAAAAATCCACTGAGTAGCCAGATAACCGTTATCTACTACTTGGTGATTTTTTTTATTAAAATAAGATAAATATAAATTGTCCATATTAGAGGAAAAATCTCTCCAACTATGATTTGTACTTTTCTCCCGACCTGTTAGACAGTACTGGTATTTGTAAAGCATTTTCATAGTTTTTTTTCTGGCAATTCATTTCTTTTTAGATAGTAAATCAACTTATTCATCTTGATGCCCTGTATTTATTGTTTATACCATTGGCTGTATTTTTATTTGACGTTTTGGAAAACTTTTTTGCATCACTTTTTATGATGACGTATTCAAAGACTGTCGATGCCTGGGTATATCTTTTAATAATATTTTCAATATTGAAGTGGGCGACTATAACTGCTTCATTTGGCTTGGTATTTGGTTTACTGATGATTAAGAGTGTTAAAAAATGGCACCAAACACGTACTTAGTAATCCTTTAAAGGGTAGCTAGGGGGACGCATTTGTTAATTGGTTCATTTTCACCGGTAGTCAAAGAATATTATTGCTTTGATTTGCTCTTTTAACAATATACAATAAGCCGTAGTAAAGAGAAAGGAGGATGGGTATGATTTATTTGTTTCTTGGCATTGTCGCCTATGGAGTTGGTGTAATACCTAACGCCTTGTTGCTTAAAGGTTTTTTGAACAAGAAAAGATTAGGCTATGTCCGTTGTGACATGGTTGGGTCTTATAATATCCTCATGCATATCAAAGAACCTGAGTTTTACATGACCTTGATACTTGATCTAATCAAGGGAATGAGCCTTGTGCTTCTCGCTCAGTGGTTGAGCAGTGAAACGGCACTTGGGATGATTTTATTGCTAATTGCCGTCATTGCCAGAAACTTAAATCCTATCATTGGCATTAGAAATGGAGTGGGCATAACCATTATTATCGGTGGACTTCTCATATATGCCCCTCTTGTCGTATTTATTTTTATGACTGCTACCACAATTTTTTATATGGGTATTCATGATTTGGATACTTCTTTTGCATTAAGTTCAATAAGTATTCCCATAACTTTAGGACTCATGTCGGATTCATTGCTTGTGTTATTGATTGGCTTCTTGCTTGTAATGGCCGTATTTGTTCAAAAAATGCTTTATGTAAGGGCGGCTGCATTCAGAACGAGATATAAAGACCATACAAGAGGTAATCCCTTTGCATAAAGTGACTCTTAATTACTGAGCCGGTTTTTTAATGGATATGTCCTTCACAGTAAGGTGCTTTTACCTAAGAATGCACGCAATTTATATACGCTTAACTTAGAAGAGGGTATTGTTAATGAACTCAAGCCCCTCAAACTTTATCCACGCGATTAGTTAACTAAAGGATTAATTGAAGCGAACGATGAGACGAATACACGTCCCGTGCATTCGCGTACTCACAGTCCATGATTACGCTTGAATAGACAATGAGTGAGCTAACCAAATGTTTTTGCTAATGTAGTGAATGACAAGACCCATTTTTTTGCGAGTTTAACCAACAGGCAAGCTTCAATGAACATTATAAGGATTTTAAACCTTAGAGAAATGAATGAATAATCAATTAGAAACCTCCCTGTAAATCGGCAAAACAGCCGATATAAAGGGAGGATTTTTTATAAGAGAACTTACTCGAATTCATCTGAGGCTTGAAAGCGAGTGATTTTCAACGTGTTAATGATGTCTTCATATGTTTCAAGCGCCTTTTCGCCTTCATCTGTGATACCATAGATGCCTCGTCTTAGCCTTTTGAACCAACCATAATAATTTTTTTGAAGAATATCCACAACCTTCGTGCGTTGGGTATAGGCCCGCAGTTCTTTGGTGCTTTTCGGACTGTCTTTTATATAATAGAGGGCAAGCAAGGCCAGTTCTCTATAGGCGGTAATAATTTTTCTCTTGTTGGCGCCACCGATGTTAAAAGAGGTTTTTCTTTCGTTAAACTCTTTGAGCAAAGCGTTCTTTTTTTTAGTTCTCTGCCTTACTGGATGGTGTGTAGGGTCCATATAAACATCCACGATTTGATATTTTTTGTCTACGAGCATCAGGCCAAGTTCAAGGGTATTTAAAATCAAGCATTTATCCTTGAAATGATTTGATTTTAAGACTTTGTCAGAAGGCTTCAAGATGCTCAAATAAACGAGGTCGCCGAGGCTTCTTCGTTTAATGCCTTGCGCAATCAATTGCGTATTTAGTGAGGTTTTCATTTCCACAAGGATTACAACGTCGTCCTTCAATGCCATAATATCAATATCATTGACTTCGGCTTTCACCGTGTATCCAAGGGATTCAAAATACTTTTTTAAAATGGGATACATGTCTCTTTCCATAACAACCCTCCAAACATATATAGTATACCTTAAATATTGGAATGTGCAAAAGGTATGTTTAATAGAGACCTTTATTCAGTCGATTGAAAATAAACAAGCCTTCTTTAGTAACGGCAGTTTATAATTAGCGTTGGTAATCGTAAATAAACGGTTATTATTTGAAGTCCAAACAAATAAGTGATATTATTAATGCACCTTATAAAGGTGCGTCCACGGCGTATTACATCTTCGAATACCGACATAGGGATGCGTATTCGTTTTTTGTTTTTAATAGTTCATACAATCTAAAAGGAGGCTTTAAAATGAAAAAAATTATTGGTTTTATATTGACACTTGTCATGGCTTTTACTTTGGCTGCATGTGATCAAGCAGGTGCAGATGTGTTTGTAGATATTACCCTTGAAAGCAACGTTACCGAAGCTGAGCTTACTCAGGATCCAGCCGAAGTGACAGAGGGGATGGAAGTTACGGTTACGGCAAGCGAACTGAATACGTATGATTTCACTGCCTGGGTTGATTCTGAAAGTGATACAGAAGTATCAACTGAGAGAGTCTATACCTTTACAGTAGACGGCCCTGTGACATTAGAGGCGGTATACGATGATGACAGCTACAGTTTGTCTATGTCTAGTGACATAGATGCGACATTGACAGCGTCTCAAGAAGGCCCCTTTGAACCGGGCGATGAAGTAACGGTTACTGCGAATCAATTAGATACTTATACATTCCTTTATTGGATGGACGCAGATAGTGAAGCAGTGCTAAGTGAAAACACAAGTTATACGTTCAGTGTTGATGAAGACATGACCATTGAAGCGGTCTACGAAGATACCCTTACCGCCAATGAGCGTATCGCTCACACAATGGTAGAACAAACAACAATGAATGCTGCTTACCTTGATACGTTCATGAGTGATTTTACTGATAGTGAAAGCATGAGTATGAGTATGAATATGGGCATGGAAATGGCCGACCCAAACAATGCAGGTGAAACCATTGTATATGACATGCAAATTGGCATGACCACGACGACCAATAGTGAAGGGAACCTACTTACGAAGCTCAATGTCGTGATGGATATGCCATATATGGGTGATGGTCCGTTGACCATGACCGCGTTCATGGAAGAAAACGATGATTCTACTAAGTTTATTGTGAATGTTGAGATGCTTTTGGACATGCTTGTCCAACAAGAAGGCATCGATATAAGAACCCTTATGGACCTCGATAGTGACTATGTCCACTATACTATCCCCCATAATTTAGAGGGTACCGATCAAGAAGTGATTTATGACGATATTATAGCAGCTATTTACTCAGAAATACTTGGAGCGGGCTATGAGGAATCAGATGTGCCTGATCTTGATCAAACGACCATTGATGCCTTGTTTGGAAATTTTGGAGACATCATGGCATTCATGAGTTTTCAACAGTTCTCCTCTTATGAAGATGTTGATCTAGTAATGAGTCGTGAGGGCACAATGGCTTCAGGTACACTTTCCATGGGAGGTGACGCCCTTGAGGCGTTTGCTGAAGATTTCTTTGAAAAAGTCTATACTACTTTAAAAATACTTGATGAAACAGATGAACTACCCCCTTATTCAGAAGTGATTACCACGCAGGAATACAATCTAATCATGGGACTCATCGGAATGTCTCCTGATATGAACGTTGAAATGGATTATGACGCTGAGACTGAAAGTATGACTGTGGATATGAATGTATATACTTTCCTCAACTTCTTGTTTGGAGATAGTCCGGACTTTGAAAACGTAAATGATATTTCCATGACTATGACCATGGAAAAAGATGCGACCATTGATGAAGATTTCTCGAATTCCACAAACTTAGAAAGCCTCGGTGAAGAGTTCATTCAAATCATGAGTGTTGTCAATACGTCGGCTTTCCTAGGTAATGTTGCAGGTGACAGCGAAGTACCTGATGGCACGCACACCCTTAACGAACTTGAAGTGTTGAGTCATTACATGGACATCCCGTTTGTCGATAAGGACATGAGCGAAGTCACCATCGATACATCAGGCTCTACACCGGTTTACTCCATTGAACTTTACTATCAACATAATTCTCAGCCGGTCTTTGTGGACACAAAAGCAACATTCACTGATTTAAGTGCAGTCCTTGAGAACGAACCATCAACACGTGCAGATATAGAAGCCATTCTTGAGCTTGTGGATGACAGTAATTTCGACCTTTATCCCGTGCTTGGCGACTTACTCACAGTAATGATGGAAGAGGCCGTGGCAGAAGAACCAAGTATGCCAATCCCAAAAAGCGATTAGGTGAAAACTACAGAACCCGGGTTCTTTGATAGATAAATTCTCTGATCATCTATGCCCTAAAGGCTCAAGCTGTGGATGTATAAAATTATTATTCAAATTATTATACATCATCTAGTGATTGGACACTCAGAAGTGAAGATTCAAGCACTGATGGGTATAATCTATATTATTTCAGTGATTCTCTTGGGTATAATATCCAAATCAACATATTGTTTTATAGTGAATATGAAACAGGCATTCAATACTTTGTGGTTATAAGTGAACGCTCATCAACATAAAGACTTCACTTTTTGACGAGAGTATCTATAAGAATTTAAGATACGGCTAACATGCTAAGCCCCTTCAAGTATCACGGGTGAGCATAAATACGTGCAGGCCGTGAACCGCCTCTTTCAAATAGATAGTGGATTAATTTAAAAGCCTAAATGGCCTGATTCCGATATTCAATCGGGGTCAGGTCTTTTCAGTGCGCTAGGCATAGCACTAGTCTTACTGTTAAGAGTGAAACGTGGAGCGAATTTTTGATGCAATAAACAAGCACTTGACAAGAAGTCTGTGAGGAAGCAATGTAGATAGTGATACTAAAATCCAAGAGTAAATGTTAAACCAGAGTAGTAAATCAAGAAATAATGAAGTACATATTAGTGACTCACGTAGAAATTGACGTAAAACCTGAAAATGTTTATCACGAAAAGTCATAAGAGATCATAGTAGAGGAAACTCGAAGAATTAGACAATTTAATAGTGTTGATTTTTTTCTTGCGTTGCTCATTTTTGGGTTTCTTTCCATTAGAAAAGCCCCCTAAAAAGCTTCTGCAGTTTTATTTATTTGCAGTGCCTACTTTAAGGGGATCATATCAGATTATATTAATGATTGTTTTTTTATATAAATGTCAGGGCGTCTGTTTTTGCAATGCGTTGATTTTAGTGGCGACCAAGTCCACGGCGATATCGTGTTTATGGTCGTTAGGAATGATGACATCTGCATATCGTTTGGTGGGTTTTATATACGAATGATACATGGGTTTTACTGTGCTTAGGTATTGTTCAATGACGGTTTCCATGGTTCTTCCCCGTTCCTTGATATCACGGATGAGTCTTCGTATGAAACGGGTGTCATCATCGAGTTCGACGAAGATATTCATTGTGGAAAGGTCTCTAATACGTTTGTCATGAAGGACCAAAATACCTTCAATGATGATGATGGGTCTTGGTTCGACAAGTTCTGAGGTATCACTTCGAGTATTATTGACGAAGTCATAAACGGGCTTTTGGATGCTTTTCCCCGCCAATAGTGTTTCAAGGTGGGTTAACAGCAAGTCGTTATCAAGTGAACTCGGATGGTCGTAGTTGATGATTCTTCTTTCCTCCATCGACAAGTGATCTTGATTGTGGTAATAGTCATCATGGTTGATTTTAAGTACATTCCCGGGACGCGTTTTCTTCAAAATTTCACGGACAACCGTAGTCTTTCCCGATGCAGAACCACCGGATACCAAAAACAATAATGGATTCATAACTCGCTCCTTTTTATCTTTATCAAGTTTATTATACGTGAAATGGAAGCATTGTAAAGGAACGATTACTTAATAACGGTTACATATAGGTAAAAGACCTAGAGTGTGAAACGTTTGATTTTTAAGAGATTAAAACCAATACTAACTTAAGATATAAGACGATGATTGTGTTTGACATTTCTCATAAACATTGGTAATCTATTAAATATGCTTTGAAGTTCAAATAAAGTAGGTGAAGTGAATGCAATGGATCAAAACTGATGGTAAAATCGTACTCTCAGGCATTGTGATGATGCTGGTGATGGGCAGTGTCTACAGTTATTCGGTATTCAGACTGCCAATAGAAGACTATTATAATATCTCAAGTGCACAGAGCGGGGTGCCCTATATGCTGAGCTTGTTTTTCTATGCGCTCTTCATGGGGGTTAGTGGAAAACTCCTTGAAAACACTTCACATTTCAAGGTGATGATCAGCGGGGCCCTCTTTATCACTCTAGGCTGGCTGCTCGCATTCATAGGGAAAAACTTTGTAGTGCTTGCGCTAGGATATGGCGTATTTATCGGAACAGGCATTGGGCTTATTTACGGGATTCCCCTGATGGTGATTACCGAGCGCTATGAAAAGAAGAAGGGTCTTTACCTTGGCCTTGTCTTGCTGGGGTTTGGGCTGAGTCCTTTTCTTACCGCACCCTTCATGCAGTGGTTGCTTGATAGCACCGGTTTGCACCAGACGTTCTTGTTCATGAGTCTTTTCACGTTCGCAATTCTCATGAGTCTGTCCTTATTTTATAGACACACTAAAAAATCCACCAACCAAAAGCGACCCACTCCGTTTATAGACATCCTTAAAACGGGCAAATATCAACTGCTTTACTCTCTTTTTTTCATAGGGACGTTCATAGGGCTTAGTGTCATAGGCTTCAGTTCATCTTATATTTATTCGGTTCACGGGTACTCCCTGGAAGAAGCGGCGTTTTTTGTCTCTTTGTTTGCCGTGTTCAATGGTCTTGGGCGTGTTCTTTACGGAGGGCTCTCCGACAAGTATTCCATTGTCGCGACCATGGGTGTGTCATTCCTGTCTATGGTATTGAGTACGGGACTTATTCTAATGTTTAGTGAAAGTATATTTGTGTTTGTGTTTGGTTTCTCTATCCTTTGGCTCAATCTAGGAGGGTGGCTCGCGATTGCGCCTTTGGCGACCTCGACCCTGTTTGGCCGTGAAGCGTACTCAAGAAACTACGGATTTTTGTTCAGTGCGTATGGCCTTAGTGCCTTAGTAGGCGTCACCATAAGCGGGTATATGGTCGATGCCTTCAATAACTATCACTCTGTTTTCTTGATGTTTTTTGCTCTGAGTATTATCGGGTTCACCTTGACACTTTGCTTTAAAAAGGTGACGGCGTAAACGTCAAAAAACACTCCATATAAAAACAATCCCCCGTTAATTTTTTTAACGGGGGATTGTTTTTAGAGGTAGCGTGTATAATCGATGGGATGCTTTTCAATATATTTATCCAACGTTTCTTTTGTAAATTCTTTGTTTTTGGGGATATCGAGATAACGGTGATATCGGTTTCTTATGTGGATGCATTTAAGGTAATTGATTTTTTCTTTATAAGTCTGTTCATACCCGAGTTTATAGAGGTTTAATTGAAGGGTTAGTCTCTTCTCATCAATATGGGCTGCTCGTTTGACGTCCACAATACCTTGACCTTTTATGTAGGGAGATCTGACGATCATATCAAAGGTTCCTGCGGCGATGACGACCCCGTGGTGGTGAAGGAGCACGATGACTTCATTTTCCAACACATCAAACTGATGTTGGGTTTTTAATGCCAAATACCCTTGCATTTCCTTGTGATAGGTTTTCTGGTTATAGCGTTCATACGTTTCAATCATGTCACGAAGTTCAGTGCCTCTCTCAGCTGCTTTTTTCAAGATGTCAGGGTCCACTTTGCCAAGTGAACGCGGAAACATCTCATCGACGATATCACTGATACTTGCTACAGCTACACCGTCTACATAATACGCATGGTTCACTTGATTGAAAGACACGTCATACTCGCTGATCTTGAAATATTTCATACAATCACTCCGAACTAAGGATGGCAATAGTATAACAAACCCATCACACAATTTCCATATTTAAGCGGATATCGTTAGGTGAATTGCTCTAATGTGCATGCTATGTTTAATTCACACAGCTTTTGGTTTACAATGAATATGAGGCGATGATTATGGATAAAAGACAAAAGGTCACCCACCGTTTTCCCCCGGTGATTGACAAAGAGAGTGAATTACTGATTCTTGGAAGCTTTCCATCGGTACAATCAAGGAAAGACGATTTTTACTACATACATAAACAAAATAGGTTTTGGCCATTGCTGGCACGTCTTTTTAAGGATGACACCTTCTTGTCATTGAGAATTGAAGATAAAAAAACCGCACTCACCCGTAATCACATAGCGCTTTATGACGTCATTGAGTCTTGTGAAATCGAAGGGTCTAAAGATTCGTCGATTAAAAACGCAGTAGCGACAGATGTCACCGCACTGATTGAGGGAACACAGGTTCACACCATCGCGTTGAACGGGAAAAAGGCAGAAGCCCTCTTTAAAAAACACAACCCAGGTTTAAGTGACATGAGCCAGACACTGCCCTCAACCTCACCCGCAAATGCAAGGTACGACTTGGAAGCACTATTAAAAGAATGGAAAACCATAACCATAAACCATAGGAGGCATTAGATGATTGGATTCGGAGTCATTGGAGCAGGAAACATTGCCCATAAATTCAGCGAAGCGTTGCAAGGAATGAATGGGTTCACGCGAGCCATTGCCTCGCGTAATATCAACAAGACATTGGACTTTCAAAACAAGTATCAGTACGAAAAAGCCTATAAAGGCTATCAGGCATTGTTCGCCGATCCAAAAGTGGATTGCGTCTATATCGCGACCCCGCATGCGTTTCACTATGAACACATGCTAAAAGCCATCGAGTACGGAAAGCATGTTCTTTGTGAAAAGAGTTTCACATTGAACGAAGCACAGGCAGCACATGTATTCAAAAAGGCAAAAGAAAAAGGTGTCTTTGTCATGGAGGCCATGTGGACACGGTTTTTACCCACCATCACCGAAGTGCTTGAAGTGATTGACAAAGGCGGAATCGGCTCTGTTAAGAAAGTGGAGGCGAACTTCACGTTTGACATGCCATTAAACGAACAAAGCCGTTTGTTCAATAAAGCACTCGGCGGAGGTGCCCTTCTTGATATCGGAATCTATCCGATGACCCTCGTGAATTTGGTGCTAGGAGAACCCAAGGATTTCAATACCACTGTGGAAATGTCTGAAACAGGCGTGGATATTTCTCATACGATTGATTATGTGTACGACAATGCGTCCGCACATATGTATGCCTCTTTCAAGGATGACTCCGAACCAAAAGCCGTCATCCACGGAACGAACGGACGGATTGAAATGAGTTATTTTTGGGAAGCGGATACCGCCCATATTTATAAGGTTGAAGGAGACTTGGTTAGAACTATTCATCACCCTCACCCCATCAACGGCTTTGAATATGAAATTACCGAGGTCATCCACTGCATTGAACAACACAAGCTTGAAAGTGACGTCGTTTCTCACGAGACGACGTTGACAATCTTAAGACAGATGGACGCTCTTAGAAAAGAGTGGGGTCTTTTGTTTCCAAGCGAATGATTTTCCAAGGTTTACACTGCCTATCTTGAATGTTATCATGACTTCAAAAATATTTAAGGAGTTTTTAGTATGTTCAAGAAGTTTTTGGCGGGTATTTTGATGCTTACCTTGGTTTTAGGATTGACCGCTTGCAATGACGAACCAGAAGAAAATAGCACTCCCACCGATCAAGAAACTGGTGACACCACAAGTGAAATGGACCCCGATGAACCTGTCGCTCTCGTAAACGGAGAAGAGATTCTTGCGAAAGAATGGCAGATGATGTCGGATTCAATCGCTTCACAACAATTCACACAGATGCAACAAATGGGCATAAATCCACAAAGTGAAAAAGGAAAACAGTACGTGAAGGAAATTGAAACCCGAGCCGATGATATGGCTTTGGAACAATTGATCCAACAAGAAGCAGTCCTTCAAGAAGCCCAAAACAATCATTACTCAGTAGAAAGCGAAACTGTTCAAACCAAATTTGCGGAAACCAAAGCTAAATTCGATACTGTAGAAGCCTTTGAAAACGCACTTGAACAGAATGACTTTACCGCTGAAACCTATCGTGAGTCCATTGAAAAGCAGCTGTTAACCCAACAATATCTTGATGACAAAATGGAACCTGTTGAATTAACTGATGAACAAGTCAAGGTGGCGTATGAAGAATATAAAACGAAAACAGAAGAACAAAGCCAAGAACTCAAAAGCTTTGAAGAGCTTAAAGACCCTCTTAGAGAAAAACTAATAAAGGATCACAAAAACGCCCAGATTCAAACCATTGTTCAAACGGTCATGGACACTGCGAACATCGAGCGTTTGATCTAACTTTAAAGCCTTCCGTCATGGAAGGCTTTTTAAATGGGCATCTTTTTCATGAAAGCGTTTTAAAATCTAGGGAAGTTTGGTATGATAAAAGCATACAACTATAAAAATTGATTGGGGTGTGACAGGGTGAAACATTATGACGGTGAACATATAAGAACCATCGCGGTGACCGGCCACCTTGGTTCGGGTAAGACAACATTTATGGAATCCATGCAGCACATCGTAGGCGATAAAATCAATAAAGGCTCAATAGAAGAAAAGAATACGACATCCGATTACTTGAAGGAAGAAAAAAAAGCACAGTCCTCACGTTCAAACAGTGTGATTCCAATCGAACATGGGACGTATCTATCCTATTTCATTGATACCCCCGGCAACAGGGAATTCATCAGTGAATTCAATCAAGCCTTGAACGTAGTCAAGGGGGCAATCCTAACCATTGATGGAACCAAGGGAATTGATATCGGTACAGAAGAAGTGCTTAATGACCTTAACAGTAGACACATCCCTACCATTCTTTTTATCAACAAGATGGACAAAGAAAACATAGACTATTCTAAGATCATTAATACGCTTAAAGATATGATTGGCTACCAGGTGGTTCCATTTTTGTGGCCTATTGGAGAAGCGGAGAATTTCAAAGGGTATGTAGATCTTGTGGATTTGAATGCGCGTGTCTTTGATGGAGAAAAGACAGAGATAGTCGAAATTCCTGAAGAAATAAAAGAAATCGTATCCGATTTAAGGGAAAAAATAATTGAATCCGTTGCGGAAACATCCGAGGAGTACTTAGAAAAACATTTCAGAGGCGAACGCCTGAGCGATGAAGAAATAAGAAAAGGCCTTAGAACAGGGGTGCTCAACGGGGATTTGAAACCCGTGGTTTTTGGCTCAGCGAAAGAGGACATCGGTACAAAAACCATTCTTGAGATGATTGAACACTTCATGGCCTCCCCCAATGACTTGAAACCTAAAAAGGGGAAAAATCCGCAAACTGGGGAGACCCTTTACAGAAAAACCGAAGGGGACGAGCCGTTTTCAGGGTATGTCTTCAAAACCACCGTGGATCCCTTCGTCGGAACCATGAACCTAGTCAAGGTATTTTCAGGAAGTCTCAAAGGCAATCAGGAGGTTTTGATTGCAAATACGGGAAAAACGGTGAAAATCAATGGATTGGGTATTCCTTATGGTGAACGACAGTTGGAAGCTGCAGAGATAAAACCGGGAGAGATAGGCTATGTGACTAAAATTGACGGGCTTTTGACAGGCCACACCCTATGTGATACCGCTCATCCGGTGATTTACAAACAAGCCTCAATTCCCTCCCCCACCCTAGTCATTGCTATTACCCCGAAACACAAACGCGATGAAGATAAGATTTCCACCGTTTTACATAAACTGAGTATTGAAGACCCCTCGTTTGAAGTTACAAGAAACCCTGAAACCAATCAACTTCTCATCGGTGGACAGGGCCTCACCCATATTCAATACCTGATAGACAAAATGGAAAACACCTACCACGTTGAAGTGGATATCATCGAACAAAAAATTGCCTATAGGGAAACCATAAGACAAAAAACTTCTGCCGAGGGTCGTCATAAGAAACAGTCGGGAGGGTCCGGACAATTTGGGATCGTTAATATTCGATTTGAACCTTTAAAGGACAAAGAAACCGTACTTGAATTCAGCGAAGAGATTCGCGGAGGCTCTGTTCCTAAAAACTACTTTCCGGCTGTAGAAAAGGGGTTGCACGAAATCATGCAAAAAGGTCTCTTCGCTGGTTTCCCAGTCACCGGAATCAAAGCCACACTTTTCGATGGGGCGTATCATTCCGTTGATTCCAACGAAGTGTCTTTCAAACAAGCCGCTGCGCTCGCTTTCAAAAAGGCTTATGAGGACGCAGACCCAACCTTATTAGAACCTATCTCTAAAGTCTCCATCACCTGTAAGGATGATTATGTGGGCGATATCATGAGTGATGTGACCAAGAAAAGGGGCAAGGTCATCAGCATGGAACCCGGTCTTGATGGCAAACAACACATTGTGACAGAAATACCTGATGGTGAAATCAAGAATTATAATACCAATCTAAAGAGCCTCACCCAAGGAAGTGGGACCTTCAAAAGAGAACCGCTCACCTACAAGGAAGTCCCTCAGCACATTGTAGATAAAATCATCAAGGACATGGATAACGCTTAATTTACACCCGCACGGTTCATTCGTGCGGGTGTTTTATATAACTAGCAAACGTCAAATGAGTAAAGTAATTGAAATTTATCTCGGGGGGACACTGCCGCCTTTATGATAAGCCTAGCATATCTATCTGTCATAAAGGGCTGTCGGTTCTATGCATGTATCTATGAAACCTTAGACATGGATAGTATTCTATTTAAGATAAAATAGTGTATTTTTGAATGGACTTATCTACAATTCTATAAATGACATGTTATAATGAATTAGAAGGAGTGATTGTAATGGAAAATTTTAATTTCTACAGTCCTACAGAGTTTGTGTTTGGTAAAGACACAGAAAAAGACGTTGGAAAACTCGTCAAAAAACATGGTGCTAAGAAAGTGTTCCTTCACTATGGTGGGGGTTCGATTAAACGAACTGGCCTTTATGACAAAGTCATCAAGTCGTTAAAAGACACTGGCATTGACTACGTCGAACTCGGCGGAGTGAAACCCAATCCTGTCGATTCCAAAGTCTATGAAGGCATTGAACTTTGTAAGAAGGAAAACTGTGACTTCATGCTTGCGGTAGGTGGAGGATCGGTTATCGATTCTGCCAAAGCCATCGCCGCCGGTGTGAAATACGACGGTGACTTCTGGGATTTTTATGACGGCAAAGCGGTTATTGAAGAGGCCCTGTCAGTAGGGACCATTCTTACGATTCCAGCCGCCGGATCAGAAGGCTCGAGCGCGACCGTCATCACAAAAGAAGACGAAGGATTAAAACGCGGAACCGGATCTAATGTACTACGTCCGAAATTCTCCATCATTAACCCAGAACTGACCTACACGCTTCCTATGTGGCAAACTTCGGCGGGTATCGTGGACATGATGGCTCATATTTTCGAAAGATACCTCTCAAAAACAAAAGACGTCATTCTTACTGACCGGTTGATGGAAGCCACACTTATCTCCATTATGGAAGCCGCACGTAAAATCATGATTCAGTCTGAAAACTATGAAGCTCGCGCAACGATATGCTGGGCCGGCACGATTGCCCATAACGGCTCCTTGAGTGTGGGAAGACAAGAAGACTGGACCACGCACGGCCTTGAACACGAATTAAGCGCCCTTTATGATATGACTCATGGCGCAGGCTTAGCTGTGATGTTTCCCGCCTACATGGCCTATACACTTGATGAAGACCTTGAACGTTTTTACAGGTTGGCGACCAAAGTCTTTGGTGTTCCCGAAAACCATTTCGACAAAAAAACCGCAGCACTTGAAGGCATCAACCGTCTTAGAAAGTTCTTCAAGGAAATCGGTATGCCCACAACACTTGAAGAAGCGGACGCGAGCGCAGATGATATTCCCAAATTACTAAGAACCCTCAAAATCAACAACGGGGAGTCATTTGGTAACTTTAAATCCCTTACATTAAAAGATGCTGAAAATATTTATAAATTGGCTTCAAAATACTAAAGTACTGAATCGGCGACCAATTGGTCGCCGTTTTAAATAAGATCATTTATAAAATACAAGCAGATATGATACTATGTATTTAGAAAAGAACTTGAGGTGATGAAAATTAAAAAGATATTCGCATTATCATTATTGTTGATGGGTGTTTTAGCCATTGGTGGGTGTGACATCATACAAAAGGAAATCGAACGTGCTGAATCAATTGAGTTCGTAGATTTCGAGGTAGACATAGAACACCGCAACGTGTATTTGAAAATAACCAGTGATGCTGATGAACAAGTCATTGAAGAAATCGAGGTCAATGATGAATCCTATTCGCTTGAAAACGAAGGAGAAGACTGGTACTTACTTAAAGATGTCCCCATAGAAACTGCTTATGAAGTAAGCAGTGTATACTACCGTACGTCTATGGATATGATGCTGTCGATGGATGTGGATTATGAGGTGACGATTGAAGAAGGCTTAAACATCATATCTGGTGATGTGCTTCACGCACTCGGTAATGAGACACTGAAACTTGGAGGCTATACTTTTATGCCAAATGAGGAAAGCCTTGCAATTATTGAGAGCCAAAAAGAGTACACAGTCGATGAATTGGCTGAATGGCTTTGGGTTCTCAATGAAGGAAGCACCCCTGAATATGCCCTAATTGAATATGATGAAACTACGCACGTGGTGAAATTCCCTGAAACAGCTGAGGATTATCTAAGATAATAGGTATAAAACACCATAAAAAACGCTACCGTTAATTAAATTGGTAGCGTTCTTTTTAATCGAGGTATCAAAGTCCCTATTACCAATAGGATTAAAAATGGCGTTGATAAACTTAGTTAATTGAAGAATACACTGACCCTATATAATACTCATCGTAGCGGTGTCCATTGTCACGCTGACTCATTAACACACTTCCTCTCATTATTATTGCAATGAGGTAAATTCTTTGTGCCTACCATTTAATAATAGCACCAGTGAATAAAAAAAATGCATATAAAAAGCCGCATCCCTGCGGACGCGGCCGAGACTTAAAATGATATTAGTCGAATTGCCTAGGGTCACCTTTGATATTACTTAAGACTTCTATGTCTTCTTCTTTGATGGTGAAATCAACTTGAGAATTTTCTATTATGCGTGATTCATGCGTTGATTTTGGAAGAGGTACTACGCCTTTTTGTAAATCATAGCGGATACAAATCTGAGCGGGTGTGACGTCGTACTTTTTAGCCATTGCCTGAATAGTGTCGTTTGAAAGCGCATATCCGATAGCTAGTGGAGAATATCCGACAATCTGAATGCCTTTGTCTTCGCAGAACGCTTGAAGTTCATCATTATCAAGACCGATGAAATAGCCAATCTGGTTGACTGCAGGGGTGACGTCACAGTGAGTCAAGATGTTTTTAATGTCAGAAATGGAGAAGTTAGACACGCCGATGGAGCGAATGCGTCCGTCATTATATAGTTTTTCCATTGCTTTGAAGGCTTCTACGTTGCCTTCATCACAGTTCTTGCCCATTTCACTCCAGGGCCAAGGTGCATGTATCAGATAAAGATCCAAGTATTCAAAGCCCAAAGCGTTCATGGTTTCTTCAAAAGCGTTCATGGTTTCGTCGTAGGTTTTAACGTGGCTTTCCAGCTTCGAAGTGACAAATATGTCTTTTCTTGGAACGCAGGACTCCTTGATGGCTCGCCCGACACTTTCTTCATTGCCATATCCCGCAGCCGTATCTATGTGACGGTAACCATTTTTAAGGGCTGCACGGACGGAATTATAAGTATCTTCGCCATTAGGAACCTGCCAGGTTCCGAGTCCGATTTTAGGGAGCTTAACCCCATTATTCAGTGTGTATGTTTGATGCATGCTTATCATGTAAACCCTCCTCTTATTATAGACTAATTATAACATGTATGGTGAATAATAAAACGAAAACGGTTTTGACGATCTATATACATTACTATTCTGGTATTTATATCTAGTTGAAGTGGAATAACGGACACAAGCACGTATGTAAAAACACTCAAAGAGAATTAAGCTCGGGTTTAGTGCGGTTTCAAGAAAACACGGCCGATAGAAAGAAAAATACATCCTGAAGTGGTGGAGGGTGTAAGAAAAACTCATAAAGGGCTATGACTGAGTTGCGACCAAATTTTAGGTAATAGTTCATTAAGCCATTTTGACATCACGTGGTGCACGCCATAAAACATTATTAAGCGACATAAAAAAACACTTTAAGGCGTTTCATGATGAATGGCTCAAAAACACCCCACTTCCTTGGTAGATGTAAAAATTTTCAATAAATGTATAAAAGACTATCTTTTTTAAAAATTCGTGTTATAATATTTAAGTTCGATACCTATCGATTCAAATAAAGGCGCTATATAAACGTTGCTTTTTTTTGCAACGTTTTTTCTTTGCACCGCTTGTAAAAATTAAGGAGAAACATAATGACATTTGCTGAACTAACATTGAACCAAACCTTGCTTGATGCCATCACTAAAGGTGGCTATGAAGTTCCGACCCCAATTCAAGCCAAGGCCATTCCCCATATTCTAAAAGGTAAAGACATGCTTGGAAGTGCTCAAACTGGTACCGGTAAGACCGCTGCGTTTGCGCTTCCCATTATTCAGAAAATTGAAGAGGCCAAGAAACACGGAGATACGAAACACGTTCGTGCTCTCGTGCTTGCCCCTACAAGAGAGCTTGCATTGCAGATAAAAGACAATTTTGTCATTTATTCAAATGATATAAAAGTCAGAACCACTGCGATTTACGGAGGGGTTCCAAAACGTAAACAAATTCAAGCGTTGAGACGGGGCGCTGATGTGGTTGTCGCAACCCCAGGAAGATTGCTTGATTTAATGAACCAGGGTGTTATCCGACTTAATAAAGTCGATACTTTCGTGTTGGATGAAGCCGATCGTATGTTGGATATGGGCTTTATTCATGACGTTAAGAAAATTGCTGCGAGTGTTCCAAAGCACAGACAAACATTGCTTTTTTCCGCCACCATCCCTAAAAGTATTGAGACGCTTTCAAATGCGTTGTTGAGTGAGCCGATTCGTGTAGAAATCACCCCTGAAAATACACCTCTCAATACCATCAATCAATCAATCTATTTTGTGAAAAAAAGTGATAAATCAGCCCTGATCAGTGACATACTTTATAAAGAGGCTGTCACCTCGGCACTGGTATTTGTTCGTACGAAACATGGTGCGAATGACCTTACAAAATTGTTGAATGCCTCAGGTGTTCTTTCGGATACCATACACGGAAACAAAACCCAGGGTCAAAGACAAAGAACGTTAAAATCATTCAAACAAGGAAAAGTTAAAGTGTTGGTTGCTACCGACATCGCTTCACGCGGTATCGATATTGATGATCTCACACACGTTATTAACTACGACATGCCTGAAAGCGCAGAAACTTACTTGCATAGAATCGGCAGAACCGCAAGAGCTGGTAAAGAAGGAAACAGTATCTCATTTTGCAGCCCACAAGAAACCCATCTTTTGAAATCCATTCAAAAACATATCGAAATGAAGATTCCCGTAGAAGGCGATCATCGATTTAAAATTGAAAAAGCTGATAAAAAGAAAAACAAGTCTAATAAAAGAGTTGCTAATGGTAGTACTAAGCCACCGCATAAAAAAGGAAAAGGCAAAGGGAAGAAAAGTGAATCTTTTGATAAGTTTTCCAAAAGTTCAACGAAATCTTACAAGGACAACGCCAAAAAATACAAAGTAAAAAGACGCTCTTATCAAGGCAAATAACTCATCCAAACCTATATGGTTTGGATTTTTCTTTAAAAAGTTTCTATGCAAATTAGTTGAAAAATACGTTTTTGTAAGTATAATGGACTAAGGTGTCACAAAATAGTTTAAAACGTTGTAAATGTCTTAAATAAAACTCGGTTTATTTAATACGTATAAGTCATTAATTAATTATTCAGGGCTTAGATTATTTAAAGCACCGTGAACACTCAAGGAGGTCATCATCATGTTTGATTTTAATGTAGAATCTACTAAAGAATCTTCAGCTTTTGATACAATCGAGAAATGGGATATGCTTATTATCGGTGGAGGCCCAGGCGGTATGAATGCTGCGCTCTATGCACACCGTAAAGGTCTTAAAGTTGGCTTGATCACCGATGAAATCGGAGGGCAGCTTCACAATACCACTGATGTAGACAATTATTTGGGATTCGGACTCGTAGAAGGACCGAAACTTTCAAACGCATTTTTGGACCATATTAATAGCTTGGACATTCCCATGCTAAAAAACGTCAAAGTCAAATCCATGATTCACTATGCCCCAGACTTTGAACTCGTGTTATCAAATGGCGTTAAGTTGCTTGCAAAAACTGTGGTTCTTGCGACCGGAGGCGCGCCAAAGAAACTGAGTATTCCCGGTGAAAAAGCCTTTGTGAATAAAGGGGTTACCTATTGTGCAACGTGTGATGCACCGTTTTTCAAAGACAAGCACGTGATTATCGCTGGCGGTGGAAACAGCGCTGCAGAAGGGGTGCTTGATTTAGTCCCCTGGGCGTCTAAAATTACGGTTATTCACAGAAGTCAGTGGCGTGCGGATAAAGTTCTTTTATCGAAACTGACAGAAGTTAAAAACCTTGATGTTCATCTGGAAAGTCAACTACTTGAAGTTGTAGGAGAGACGACCATGACGGGTGTTAAATACCTTGATAAGAAAACTGATGAAACCAAAACGCTCGAAGCGGACGGCTTGCTTGTAGAAGTCGGCACAGTTCCAAACAGCGGACTCATCAAGGAACAAGTGGCTACGAACGACTTGGGAGAAATCGTTGTCGATAATCAACAAAAAACATCCATTACCGGTCTTTACGCCATTGGTGATGTGACTGCTCAACCGCACAAACAAATTATCATATCGGCCGCAGAAGGGGCGAAAGCCGCACTTGTAGCCAGCCAGTATTTAAATAAAAATTATAAGGAGAGATACCATGGCGAATTTATTGAACGAAGAAGTAACGCAACAGATTAGAGACTTTTTAAAAGGCCTTAAAAACCCGATTACAATGGTTCTTTTTACAAAAGAAGAGCCTTGCCAAACCTGCAAAGAAACCAAACAACTCTTAGGTGAGGTTTCCGATCTCAACGAATTGGTAAATGTAGAGTACAAAGACTTGAACCAAGACAGCGAAGCTGCCAAGGAATACGGCGTTGAAATGGCCCCTAGTTTTGTAGTCCTCGACCAAAACGGCACTTACAAAGGCGTTAAATTCAACGGCATCCCTGCCGGACACGAAATCAACTCGTTCCTAAGTGCCTTGCTCGATATGTCAGGTGTGGATTACGGTTTTGATCAAAGTGTCATTAACCGTCTTGCCAAAATCGACAAACCTGTCAATATCAAAGTATTCATTACCCTGAGCTGCCCACATTGCCCGGGCGCGGTTCAAAATGCACACCGTCTTGCGATGCTCAATGACAACATTGAAGGCGAAATGATTGAAGCGCAAACCTTCCAGGAGCTTTCACAAAAATACAATGTATCCGGTGTTCCTAAAATCGTGATCAACGGAGAACACGAAATGGTAGGTAATCAGCCACTTGAACAATACCTCGACCATTTGGAAAATCTTTAAATGTTTAAAGTCATCAATAGAGCTAATCTATTGATGCCTTTTTTTAATATGATTACTATTTATATAAATTGTAAAGAGTATATAAATTGAAAGTAATTCGAATTCGAAATATAATTGATTTGAGGTGATACCATTGAATCAGTTAAAAGGAATACACCACGTAACCGCCATCACCAGCAGTGCTGAGAATATTTACGAATTTTTTACCTACGTTTTGGGATTGAGACTTGTCAAGAAGACCATCAATCAAGACGATATAAAAACTTATCACTTGTTTTTTGCCGATGATGCAGGCAATCCTGGAACGGACGTGACGTTCTTCGATTTTCAAAACATCTCAAAACCGAGTAAAGGCAGTGATGAAATTGGGTCAATCGGACTTAGGGTGCCAAATGACAAAGCACTCAAGTATTGGGTAAAACGCTTTGATCACCATCAAGTCGCACAAGGCAACATAACAACGTTTTTTGATAAAAAAGTAGTGTCGTTCACTGACTTTGATGAACAGGAATACATGCTGTACTCAGATGAAACTGACTCTGGCGTAGCGCCAGGAACTCCTTGGAAAAAGGGACCGGTTCCCGGTGAGTTCGCCATAACGGGCTTAGGGCCAATCGAACTCAGGATCAGGGATTTAAATAGAATTTCCCATTCTCTAAACGACATTATGGGCATGAGAAAAGTTTCCTCAGATGCACCTTATACCCTCTTTGAAATGGGGGAGGGTGGCAATGGTGCAAGTATAGTGATAAAACATACCCCGAAATTACCAAAAGCGATTCAAGGGTACAGCAGTGTCCACCATGTTGCGTTTAGAATCGAAGATACTGACGTCATGGATGAGTGGATACGAAGGCTAAATGAAAAAGGTGCGAGACACTCAGGACGTGTAGATCGATTCTACTTCAAATCTCTTTACACCCGTCTTTATCCGGGCATACTATTTGAATTCGCCACTGAAGGACCGGGCTTCATCGATGATCAGGAAGACTATGAAACTCTAGGAGAAACCCTGGCGCTTCCACCGAAATTTAGGAATAATAAAAAAGAAATAACTTCACTCGTAAGACACATCGATACCGTAAGAAGCACCAAAACATTCAAAAAGGAATATTTCGATGAGTAGAGATTTAAAGACTTTGACCATTCTTATGCGAACGCATGACACACTGACTTCCAAAATCAAGGAAGATGTGCAAAATTACGGGTTTAATGTCACTGAGTTCGGTGTGATGGAAGCTCTCTATCACAAAGGCAATCTAAGTGTCCAACAAATTGTAGATAAGATTCTCATTCCAAATTCGGGTATGAGCTACGTCCTTTCAACGCTTAAGAAAAAAGACTACATCAAACAAGTTCAGTGTGAAGTCGACAAAAGAAAGTATTATATCTCCCTGACTAAAAAAGGTAAGGACATTTTCGAGTGTATGTATGAAGCGCATCTAAAAACGTTGCGTGGGCAACTGGATGTAATGAGTGTTCAAGAAAAAAAACATTACAAGCATTACTAAAAAAATAGGAAAAAAAACTTAGGAGGGTATCATGGCAAATAAAATCGGTATCATATTAGGAAGTACAAGAGACGGGCGTGTAAGCCCACAAGTGGGAAAATGGGTGAAAGAAGAAGCGGATAAAATAGGGTATGCAGACTATGAAGTCGTGGATATCAAAGACTTCAACCTACCGTTCTTCGGTACCGGTGAAGATACAAGTGGTGTAAAAGCTTGGAATGAAGCGCTTGATACATTAGACGGATTCATCTTTATCGTCCAAGAATACAATCACTCAATGAGCGCAGTGCTTAAAAACGCTTTGGATTCTGCAAAGGACCCGTGGTTCAACAAAGCCGCAGCCATTGTGAGTTATGGTTCAGGGTATGGGATTAGAGCCGCTGAAGATGTAAGAAAAGTGGCCAGTGAGTTACACATCGCACATGTGAGAACTCAAGTTCAGCTGTCTTTGTTTCTGGATTTTGAGAATTTCACCACGTTCAAACCACAAACTATTCATAGAGACAATCTTGATGAAATGCTTTCACAGCTTGAGCAATGGACCAATGCAATGAATACCGTTCGTAAATAATGAGAAAAGGCGTATCAAAGAATTTTTATCTCAAATATGTTACAATATTAGTGAGGTGATTTTATGGAACAAAAAATGATTGATGCACTAAACGATCAAATGAACTTTGAGTATTATTCAGCCCATATCTATCTAAGTATGGCCGCATACGCGGGTGAACTTGGATTAGCCGGGTTTGAAAACTGGCTTTTAACCCAGTACGAGGAAGAAGTTTTCCACGCACAGAAATTCTATCACTACATTGTCGCACGTGATGGACGCGCATTTGTAAAAGGCTTCGAAGATCCTGAGAAAGATTTTGACTCTTTGCAATCCATGTTGGAAATCGCGCTTAATCATGAAAAAGTTGTTAGTGAACGAATCAATGATCTTGTGACACTTTCAAATGACTTAAGTGATTATGCCACACACAATTTCTTGCAGTGGTATATCAGTGAACAAGTCGAAGAAGAAGAGACTTTTACAGATCTCATTCAAAAGGTTAGGCTCGTTAAAGATGCGGGACTTTACATCCTCGACAACGAACTTAAAACCAGAACGTTCACACCACCAAAACAAGAAGAGTAACTTAAAAACAAAACCGCATCCTTATGTAGGCACACTACATAGGGATGCGGTTTTTATATGGAGGTCGTTCCTTTGGTGACCATTAATTAAGTGTTTCTACGGCGTCTTTCATTTTTTTAGCGTGTGCTTCCTTGCCGAATTTATCGATTTGTTTAGGATTTCTTGCGCCATGTGTCAAACAACAAGGCCCGCCGACGCATCCACCTTCACACGCCATGCCTTCGATGAAATTTTCCTTGAGACGGTTTTTAGAGGCTTTAAGGAGGGCTGTTTTACTTTCCTTGATGCCACTACAGATAATTGGATTGAAATCGAAATCCAAGCTTTGTTCTTCGAAAGCCTGAACCATGGCTGAAGATAGGCCGCCGCTTCTGGCGAATATTCTACCAAAGTAAGATGCGTTGTCGAGCGGTCGTTCATTTTCTTCTTTTAGGTTTATTTCATAAGCGTCAATCAAGGACTGAAGTTCTTCGAAGGTTAGCACGTTATCGATTGAAGTGCCTTTGGCTTCTTTTTTCTTGGATGTACAAGGGCCTACAAATACGATGTACGCATTAGGATCATGTTTTCTTATATGGTCCCCCATGATAACCATGGGACTTTTATTATGAGAGATATGTTTTTCCATATCAGGCATGTGCTTTTTAATGTATTGTACGAACGAGGGACAGCACGAACTGGTCAAAAAGCCTTTTTCTGCCAATTCCTGACTTTCTAGTAACGCGGCCATGTCTGCGCCGAGCGCGGCTTCGTAAACTTCGTCAAACCCAAGCGTCTTCATGCCTGATACTACTTGTGGCAAGCTCGCGTAGGAGAACTGACTGGCAATGGATGGTGCGACGATTGCGTAAGGGGTTCGTTTTCTAACGTCGCGGTTTTTAAGGGCCTCTACGACGTCCAAGATTTCCGATTTGTCGCTGATGGCTCCAAAAGGACATTGAAATACGCACGCGCCGCATTCAATGCATTTCAAGGCATCGATTTTTGCAGCATTGTTTTCATCCATGGTGATGGCGTCTACTTGGCAAGCTACTTGGCACGGTCTTTTATAATGGACGATAGCATTATAGGGACACGCTTTTTGACATCGTCCGCATTCGATGCATTTGTCTTTATCGATGACGGCCCTGCGTTTTTCATCAAAATATATCGCGTCTTTTGGGCAGGCTTTTTCACATCTGTGGGCAATGCATCCGCGGCATGCACGTGTGACTTCATACCCACCCACAGGGCATTCGTCGCAAGCAATCGAAATGACTTGAATGGTATTGTCGTTTGCTTTATCGCCGCCCATAGCCATATGTATTCTTTCTCTTATGACCGCGCGTTCTTTAAAGATGCAACACCGGTAATTGGCCCTAGGACCGGGGATGATTTTGTTGGGGATATCTCTGTAGGCGTGAATGAGTGTGTCGGTTAGAGAGGCTTGCGCGACTTCTTTTAATACTTGATATTTTAGGCTTTGGACCTGGGTATCGAAAACAGGCATAGTAATACTCCTTAGTGACTAAACTTTTTTTGGTCGTTTCTTTCTCTCATAGCTATGAGTCTGGTGGAAATGAGAGCGAGACTCTCAGCCATATCTTCATTGTGAAGAATGATATCCTTAGGAACACTTAGCCTTACAGGCGCAAAGTTCCATATGGCTTTGACTCCGTAACGCACCAATAGGTCACAAACGTCTTGAGCTGCCTCTTTGGGCACAGTGATGATGCCTATTGGGTTGCTTAAACCCTTGATGAGGGTTTCCATTGTGTCGATGTTGTAAACTGGGGTATGTCTGATTGAGTAAGGTTGCCTGACTTGCTTGTCAAACCCGATGACGATATTCACACCATACGCTTTGAACCCTTTATAACTGAGTAAGGCTTGACCAAGCATTCCAACGCCTACAAGGATGGCTTGGGTCATGATTTTTCGTCCCAAGGCTTCTTCGATATCGTCAATTAGAACCTGGATGTTTCGTCCCTGATTGGGTACGCCCGTATGATTGGATACAAGGGCCAAGTCTTTTCTAACTTGTATATTGCTCAAACTGATTGCGTCTGCAATAATAGAGGCACTGCAGTAGATAAGGCCGCGGGTTTTGTATTCCTTAAGAATTAAGAGATATTTAGGCATTCGTCTTAATGTGTTGATGGGGATACTCGTAGACATAAAAGCACCTTCTTTGTAATCGATATTTTATTATCGACTTCAGTATAGTGTGAATGGTTCGCAATGTCAACTACCTATCAGGGAGAATGCGTTTTCATAGGAAAATTTATAATACAAAAAAGAAAAAAACCATTCTATATTGTGCAAGAATGGTTGACTTTAAATGTTTTACCTAGGCGTTCAATTTGACCATCGTTTTCCAATTCCTTAAGTGTTCGAGACAGCGAAGGTCGCGCCACGTTGAGTTCAATAGCCCAGGCTTGAATGGACTCAAGCGTGACGTAGGCGTTGTTTTGTCTCAAGGCTTCGAAATCCAGATAAAAAAGAATCTTGTCTTTTAGAGTTGGTTGTTGTAGAAGTTTATTTCTGATGTTAAACAGACTCGCTTTGTGCGCAATGTTTTCAATGAAGGACTGTCTGAAAGAAGCATCTTCATCGATTAATGCCTTGAGGTTCTCTTTGGACAAAAATGTAATTTCTACATCGGTTTTGGCTACTAGGTGGCCGATATAAAAGGGCATGTCAGAAAATATAAGGACGTCTCCAAAGAAATCGCCTGTCTTCAAAGAAGCAAGTGTGGAAACATCTCCGGATTCAAAATAATGCAGCATTTCGATGTGGCCGCTCAATATCAAACCGATTTCATTACACCGTTCACCTTCGCTTTTGAGGATATAATCCTTGGGGTATACACAAGGATAGGAAAGGTACTTGTTTTCTGGGTCAATGGTAAACATTGTATCACTCCGTAACATAAGTTACACTATTTTAGTCAACTCTAGTTTACCATAGTTTGTGAAGGAGTGAAATAAATGAAAAAATTATTGATGATTGCCACCGTTTTCCTCGTCGCCTTGACTGCGTGTGAAGCGGAAGAAAGTGTGACTGTATTGGTGCCAAATGGTGCCCCGGCATTGAGCCAACTAGATATTGAACAAGCGATGAATGAAGAAAAAAATCCCACATACACCATCCAAACGGTGTATGGCGCAAGTCCTTTGGTGAGTGCGTTTGGAAGTGAATCCCACGACATTATCTATGCCCCTACCAATTTAGGCGCAAAGCTTTATAATGACGCGGACGCGCCTTACACGTTTGCGGCTACGGTCACGTGGGGGAATTTGTACCTTGCTTCAAACACGTCCCTTGAATCATTGGAAGATTTGGAAGGTAAAACCATTACCGCGTTTGGACAAAACACAACGCCAGACATTGTATTGTCCTCGATACTCGATGCGATCGATTTTGAAGATGAGCCACAGATTAACTATGTGGAAAGCGTTGATAGCGCCATTGCGACGCTTGGTGAAGAAAGTGACTCTATCGCCTTAGTGGCAGAGCCGGCGCTCAGTGCTTATGAATTTAAGACCAATGCACTCAACACCCTTGATTTGCAAGAAGCCTGGTTGACTCACGTGAGCGATTCTCCCTACCCGCAAGCGGGTGTGTTTGTCCATGAAGATCTAGATAAAGAGCATGTTGATGCTTACTTAGACGCGTTAAAAGAAAGCTGTAGGTTAATCAACAACGATTATGAGGCTGCGGGAGACATGGCCCTTATCCTTGAGTACCCTTTTCCCAAAGCCTTGATGGATTCGATGATTCCAAGAAGCCACATCGCTTATGAAGACGCATTTGAATCTAAGGAAAGTCTCATTGGATATTTTGAGGTCATAAAATCTTTCAATCCTGCCTTAATCGGTTCTCAGATACCTGATGATGCGTTTTACTATGACAGTGAATCATAAGAAATTTTTATGGACGCTCATTGGTGTCATAGTCCTCATCACTGCTTGGCAGTTAGGTGCAGAGTATAGAGGCAATGACTTTTACTTACCTGGGCCTCTCAAGGTCACGAAGGCGCTATTTGGTATTCTTGGTGAGAGTGCAACATATAAGGTAGTGTTTCATTCGTTGACGAGATTGGTTTTAACGTTTTTTATTGTGTCTTTTATAGGGATAGCACTGGGACTTCTTGGCGGTATCAATTCTTATTTTGATGCATTTTTAAGGCCTTTTGTTAGTGGCCTTAGAACAACGCCGGTCATTTCTATGATAGTCATCATCTTGATTTTGTTTGGGCAGAATCTAATGGTTTACATCACCGGATTTCTGGTGATATTTCCGCTGCTTTATGATTCGACTAAAGAAGGCATCCTTAATATAGATAAAGGCATCACAGATGCCTTGGCGCTTGAGCCAGTGCACATCCTTTTAAAGATAACGAGACAGTATGTACCCTTGGCATTGCCTTTTATCAAAGTAGGGTTGATTCAAAGTTTCGGGCTTGGCTTTAAGGTGTTGGTGATGAGTGAATACCTCGCACAAACCAAAACGAGCATAGGCATGATGCTTTATGAAGGTAGAATTATGATGGAGTATGCCGATGTCTTTGCCTGGACACTGATAATCATTGTCATTGTGTTTGGTATGGAAACATTGCTGGGTAAATTTAAAGCGTCTAGTCAATCTTAGTATATAGATATCAATTCATCTCATTCATTGGTATAATGAAGTGAGGTGATACCATGGCTTTTTCTGATTGGCTTTTCAATACGATTGCTCCGGTGTATGGACTTTTTTTCAAACGCCAGGTAAAGCATTTTAAAGAAGTTATCCGAGAAAACAAGGATGTCTTCGATTTGCTAGAATATGATAAAATCCTCGATGTTGGCTGCGGCACGGGCGCCCTTGCCTATGCACTGAGTGATCTCGGTATAAAAGTGAGCGGGGTGGACCCGGCCAAGCGTATGCTCAAGGTCGCAAAAAAGAAAATAGACAGCGTGAATGTAGACTGCAGTATGGAAGATGTCTTAAAAGGACTTCCCTTAGAAAATGACAGTTTCCCTGTAAGCATCATGAGCCATGTCGCACATGGACTCAAACAAAAAGAAAGGGCCGTCATGTATGAAGAGATGAAACGTGTTACAAGCGATTTTGTTATCTTCCATGACTACAACGGGGTAAGGCATCCTTTGGTTGACATCGTTGAATTTCTAGAACGGGGAGACTATTTCAACTTCATCAAGGTCGGTGAAGAGGAAATGAAGACCCACTTCAAAAGCGTGAAAAAGGTAAATGTCTCAAAAAGAACCGCTTGGTACATCTGCGAAGTTTAAACATCCCGAGTATATTCGGGATGTTTTTTTAGTTAGTGCACCAAATTGTATTAATCCGTGGTTTAGCGTATAATGCTTTTGAATGGAGGAATAAGCATGCGCTCAAATATAAAATTCGTTTATTTCGCCTTCGTATGGCACGGTTTTTTTCTAGCCCTTACGATGGCGATGATCGATTTCAATACGGTCCTGCCTACACTGATTGATACGCTTAATGATTCCAAGATCATTTTTGGTTCGCTTTATTCTATCATGCTAGGCGGACCTTTGATCTTCAACATCCTTTTCAGTCATTACTTGAAGCGATTCAGAAAAAAGAAGAAGTTTTTGCTGATAGGTATGTATATCAGAGGCCTTTCTTTTTTCGGTATGGCGTTTGTGACCTACACTTATGGAGCACAGTCACCGATGACGGTCATCCTCTCTTTTTATTTTTTCATTACCCTTTTTGCGGTCAGTGCAGGGTTTGCGGGGCTCAGTTATTCTGATATTGCCGCGAAGATGGTGGGTCAAAAGGAAAGGACGACCCTTTTCACAGTCAAACAGTTTTTCAGTTCGACCGCTTCCTTTATGGGGGGTGTACTCGTAGGATATGTATTCGCCTCAGACATCGGTTTTCCCCTCAATTACACCTATACGCTCGGACTCGGCTTTTTGGGACTCTTCATAGCCTCAATCGGGTTTATGATCCTCAAAGAACCTGAAGGGGTCGTTAGCAAGGATGCGCTTAGTCTAAGGGAATACGTGAGAACCGTCCCGAGAATGATGAAAGAAGATAGAACGTTTTTAAAGTTCGTCGTCGTTGAAAACCTTTCATCATTCTCGATGATGATTCTTCCCTTTTATATACTGTATGCACGGGAAGTTTTACAGATTTCGGATGCGTATATCGGCGTCTATTTAATTCTTCAAGTCAGTGGCACGATTCTTTCCAACATAATGTGGGGGCTCATCGGCAAGAAGAAAAACGCGAAATCGATCGTCAGGGGGTGCGTCCTCCTTGGAGCGCTCAATCCTATTATTGCGGTGATGCTTGGGGTGTTTTCACCTGAACTGTTCGGACTCGTATTTGTGATAATCGGATTTAACATGAGTGGGAGACAGGTAGGGTTTGAACCCTATCTTCTCGATATTGCGCCTGCAAGGAAAAGAATCGAGTACCTCGGTGTCAGAGGGTCGCTCAATCTACTCGTGGTCATCCTTCCACTTCTTGGTGGTGTTTTTATAAGTCTCGCGGGTTACGAGATGACATTCATCCTAGTCTCAGTAATCATGATGGTGGCCTTTTTCATGCTCAAAAACATGAAGGAACGTATTTTAGATTAAAACCATCCAAACAATAAACGTGCGGGGCTTCATACCCCTTGAAATTGATAACAAAGCCGTCTTATAATGAATATATAATGGGTTTGGAGTGCTCGCTGATCAGAAAAATCATAATTCGCTTTGCTTTTCATAAGCGTCAATCAAAGAATTGCCATCACGCGTGAAAACATAAGCGCCTCATCGAACATCACCAAGATGCTCGCCATGAGAAACATTGGCATGGTCGATTAGGGTGTTGAAGGCTGATATTTTTTAGAAGAGAAACTGAATAAAAAAAACTCTAAGATTAACCGTATTATTTTTACAACGCGCATGTCACCTCAAGTGATGTCGCGTCCGAGCGAGGTGCATGATCAATTAGCATGTCTATATAAAGAGGGTTCACTTCTTTATACTTTACCATTATGTCAAAGACATAAAGAGGGTTTGACCTCATACTCAACACCTTGAATGAATAATAAAAGCACTCGGCTTTGTGAAATTCACAAGCCGAGTGCTTTCTTTTAGTTTAGAGGAATGACGGCGCCTTCGTAGGTTTCTTCAATGAACGCCCCGATTTCTTCGCTTTGTAGCACTTCGATTAGGGCCTGGATGAACGGGTCATTCTCATCTTCGCTTCTGGACACGAGGATGTTTACATAAGGGCTTGCGCTTCCCTCAAGCGCAAGGGTGTCTGTAAAGGGGTCGAGGCCATTGTCAAGGGCGTAGTTACCGTTGATGAGCACAGCGTCTCCTGAGTAGTTGTCGTAGTTGACATAAAGAAGTGCGGCGTCTATTTCAATAAATGTGAGGGAATATTCAGACGTGAATAGGTCACTGAGACCATTTAGGGAAGCGGCTTCGATGTCCTTGTTTTCGACTCCGTCATTGAGAAACAAAATACCGTTTTCATCGAGCATTTTAAGGAGTCTTGGTCTGTCTGAAGGTGAGTTTGAGATGATGAGTTCTAGGTCACTAGGGAGTTCTTCAATGGAATCGTAGTCTTTGCTGTAGATGCCGATTGGCTCAACGTGAACACCGCCGACATTGACGAAGTCATAGCCGTGGTCTTCCATCTGGCTTTCAAGGTAAGGAAGGTGCTGGTAGAAGTTCGCAATGAGTTCTTTGCTTGCAAGGCTTGAGTTGGGAAGGATGTAGTCGGTGAATTCTACGACTTCGTATTCGAAGCCTTTTTCTTCCATGTAGGATTTCGCTTCATTGAGAATTTCTGCGTGTGGCAAGGGTGTTGCGCCGACTTTGTAGGTATCGTTTTGTCCGCACGCTGCAAGCAGTACTGCGAAGAGAAGTATTTGAGAAAGAATAATGAGTTTTTTCATGGGATTCTCCTTTTATTTGTGGGATAGTTTTTTGGTGAGTTTCTCGCCGCCATACTGCATTAACAAGATGAACAGAACCATCAATATGGTTGCTATAATGGTGACATCTTGGCGGTTTCTGGCATAGCCATAAAGGTATGCGAGGTTTCCAAGCCCGCCCGCCCCGATGGCACCGGCTATAGAGGTATATCCTGCAATGGTGACTCCGGTTACGGTGATGCCGCGAACGAGAGCGGGAAGACTTTCTGGTATTAATATCCGGGTCATGACCTGGTGGAGTTTCGCGCCAAAGGCAAAGCCGGTTTCTTTTAAGTATTTGCCCTTCTCAAGTAAAGCGAGTTCCACGATTCTAGCGTAGAAGGGTGTCCCACCGATGGTGAGGGCAGGCAAGGCCGCAGAAGGGCCAAGTATTGTTTGAAGCAATACCCGTGTAAAAGGGATGAGTAGTACGAGCAAAATGAGAAAAGGGATGCTTCTAAAGGTTGTGGTGATGGTGGAGAGAATCGCGTATGTGATTCTGTTTGGTGCAAGGCCGTTTTCATGTGTCATGTATAAAACGCTTCCGAGGATTAGCCCGAGAATGAAGACCATGAATGTCGCGGCCAAAGTCATATAAAGAGTTTCACCCAATGCTTCGGTGTAAAGACTTACTTCAATTGACATGGGTGACTTCAACCCCTTTCTCGTGCAGGTCTTTTAAGACCATGTCCTTATTCTCTCCAAGGATGTCAATCAAGAGAACCCCTTCATGGGTCGGTGTAACATTGGCGTAGAGGATATTCATATGGACATGATAGGTTTCACTGAGTTTACTGATTAAAGGATTTTCCTTTGCCTTTTGATTGAACCTAAGAAGATAGAGTGTATGATCGATATGGTAGTCTGTCAGTATCTTGTCGATGTTGTAGCCGACGGTTTCAGTGAGGAGCTTGGTTGCTTCACTTTTCGGCCTTAATAAAATATCGTTGATGGTGCCTTTCTCAACAGCTTCTCCTTTATCTAGAATGGTGACGGTGTCACAAAGTTCCTTGATGACATGCATATCGTGTGAGACGAACACGATGGTCAGGGATTGTTCTTGTTGAATCTTTTTAAGTAGGCTCAGAATCTGTTTGACGCTACTTTGATCAAGGGCGCTTGTTGGTTCGTCGCAAAGAAGGATTTTCGGTCTGTTGATAAGACTTCTCGCAATGCCTACGCGCTGTCTTTGTCCTCCTGAGAGTTCTGCAGGGTAGCGGTTCATATAGTCGCTGAGACCGACGGTTTGAAGCAACTCCAAAGCGTAAGCACGGTCGTTTTTTGTCGGCGTTCTAAAAAGCGTGATCGGAAATAACACATTGCGATAGACAGTTTTGTTCTCAAGAAGGTTGAATGATTGAAAAATCATGCCTATCTTCGTTCTAAGCATTCGCGTGGATTCCTTGTTCGCTTGTCTAACGTCTTTGTATTCCATGATGTCGAGAGTCCCCTCGTCATGGGCTTCAAGTTGGTTTATAATACGTATCAGAGTGCTTTTACCTGCGCCACTTGGTCCGATAACACCGTGAATGGTATTTTCTTCAACGTCCATATCTACGCCGAACAGTGCATGTTCAACATCGTTTTTGGTTGTAAAGCGTTTGGAGATACCTCTGAGTTTGATCATGGAATCACTTCTTTCTAAATAAAAACGGCATTCACAATGAATGCCGTCGCTATGGCTTCATTGATAGGCATTCGCCCCTAGATACAAGCACCTAAATTAATAGGTTGCTGCTACATCATAGGGTATCTGCCCTCCGTAGCTCTGAATGAATTTATTAACTTATGTTTAAGATTAAACGAATGTTTGATCAAAGTCAACGAAATGTTTTATGAAAAGGTTCACATGAATATTCACACACATTAGACTATAGAGTATGCGGGTTGGTCAATTTATGATACACTTATGTTAGATAATAAGACGTGAGGAAGTGTGAAGATATGCCACTTAAAAAAGACTTTTTGCTTGAGGAACTCTCTCAAGTGAGAGATATACTCAAAGAACGGTTCAAAGAACCAAGCGGGCGCACCCCGGTCATCTGTAAAGACGATGCTTTAAAGGAAATGGCCAAGCGCAAACCTTTGAAGAAGGCTGATTTTAAAGCCATTCAAGGGTTAGGGGATGTATTCATAAGACAGTATTCCGAAGATTTTTTGCGTGTCATTTATAAGCACAAGCAATCAGAAATCGGTGAAGTCAAAGTTTCAAAACGTTCAAGAAGAACCTTGGCAGACTACAAGGATCGACTTACCAACATATCTAGGAGAAATCGCAATCTTTATACGGGCAAGCTCTCAAGAAAACTCGGTGTAGATTTATTCAAAGACCATTTGAATGACTTAAACCAATTTATGTTGGGTATTCATACTAAACCCTTGAAACTGACCGACACTGAAGGGAAAAATGCTTCAAAAGAAATGGAGCAGTACCATAGACACCTGACCCTTTTATACAGACAGGTAAACCGTGAAGAGAGGGAAAGCGGCTCTTATCACTTGCACATTGCCTATCCGTTCATCCAGGGTAAACTTCAAGGCGAAGGCTTTGAGATCAAAGCCCCACTCATGTTTTTCCCAGTAAGATTGACGCGTAAAGGCTATGACTTCTATTTATCGTTTGATAAAGATAAAGACGTTCTTTTTAACCGAGACATCCTTCTTGCAAACAATAAGTTCAATAACCTTGGCTCCATCAAAGAGTATCATGAAACCGACGAGGTCACTGTTAAGAACATTGAAAAAGTTGTCGTGCCGTTCTTGGAAAAGAACCATCTCTTTATACTCAAGGACAAACATAAAAAAGGCATGTTCGAACCCTTCGAAGATACTAAGAAAGAAGACTTTAAAAAAGTCAAAAAAGGGGAACTTCATCTGAAGGATTACATCGTCCTAGGAAACTATAAAATCCATTCATCCAAAGTACAGGAGGATGTCACATCCATCCTTGAAAATAAAACCTACAACGAACTTCTCGAGGGCCTTATTGATGATCCTTACAAACCATATGATTATTCAAAAGACAATCCCTTTTCAAGTGATGTAAAACCCCATGTAAATGAAGAAAACCTCACTTACATCAATGCTTTAAATTACTCGCAGGAAAAGGTGCTTGATTTACTCAATACCCATGACAGCCTAGTCATTTGGGGACCGCCTGGGACTGGTAAAAGCCAGACCATCACCTCACTTATTGCTAAGCAGATTGGAAAAGAAGAAAACGTGCTTGTGGTCAGTGAAAAGAAAGTGGCGCTCGATGTCATCAAAAGCCGTCTTGGTTATGCATCCAAGTTTGCCTTGTTCATGGATGACGCACAAGACAAGCAGGCATTTTATTCTCAACTGAAAAACCATATCGACCCACTGCCTCCAGTGAGAAATCTAAACAACGACAAAGACACCTACGATGCCCATATTAAAAAAGTCCTCGGCAAAATGGGCCGCATGCATGATGCCTTTTATAAATTACGGAGTTTGGACGTTCCGCTTTATGAACTCTATCCCAGGTTTTTAACCACCAAGAAATTGAAAGATGAACTTTTTCCTGAAACCATCCATGCAGCCTTCAAAGAAACGTTTGACACGCTCGAAGTATCTAAACTCAAAATACTTGAAAAAACCTTTGATCAAAGTGACAAACTCAAAAACATTTTGATCTATAAATACGCCATAGACACGTATCCGATCATTACAAAGATGAATCTGCAGCTCACGCGAAGTGAAAAACTTAAAAGAGCCCAGTTCTACAAGGATTTTGAGGCTTTTAAGGAAACGTATGATAACGTGTTTTTTCTAAAAAGAAGAAAACTCAAGAAAAGATTCGTGCAAAATCACATCGAGGATTTGGATTATTTATTTGACAAATTCCGCATGAGAAAGAAATTCATCAACACCCTTACTTTGGACAAAGACTTCTTTGCATTCTTCAAAGCGCATTTTTCTAAGTTTGAAAAAGCGGCCTTTCAAATGCGCAAACTGAGTGCGTTTGAACACACATACATCACCATGCTCCTGTACAAGTCTCCATTTAACGAACTTGATAAAGTCCATCTGAAACACCACGATATTTTTGATGCGCTATTTACAGGGATGATAGAAAAGTTTGAGGCTCTGAATCAAGACAAAGTTTATGACCTCGAACACTACAAGACACTCATGGATGAATTAGAAACCACCATTCAAAACAAAACACAGATGTCAGAAGAGACGTTTTCGATGGCACTTTATCAAGATGCGCTCAATTTCTCGAACTCCAAACGAATTATGGACATTAAAAGAAGAATTGATCAAAGCAAGCGCCTCAGTGTATCGAAGTTCATCGATACTTACCAGCTTGAGCTTTTTTCTAACATCAAAGTATGGATGATGACACCTGAAGTCATCTCACAAATCATCCCCCTTAATTTCGCTATGTTCGATCTCGTCATCTTCGATGAAGCGAGTCAAATGTACGTAGAAAAAGCCATCCCGACGATTTATAGAGCCAAAAAAGTCGTTATCGCAGGAGACTCCAAACAGTTAAGACCGTCGTCGCTTGGTCAAGGACGACTTTCAAGCGATGACGATTTCGATGAAGATGAAGCATTTGATATCACACTGGACGCGCAAAGCCTTTTAGACCTTGCCAGGTACAAATACAAGGAATCCATATTGAATTATCACTATCGCTCCAAATACGAAGAATTAATCAGTTTCTCGAACCACGCCTTTTACGATGGTAAACTGATGGTGTCTCCCAACCAGGTGAAACCGAAAAAACCACCCATTGAGTACGTGGTCTGTGAAGACGGTTTATGGGACAAAAGGCAAAACCGCCCTGAAGCACTAAAAGTTATCAACATCATTAAAAAAGTCCTCAGAGAAAAAGACCCCGAAGAAACGCTTGGCGTAATCACCTTCAATACAGCACAAAGAAACCTGATCGAAGATTTACTTGATGAATCTCTTTTTAAAAAGACTCGCTTCACTTCACGCCTGGAAAAAGAGATGAACCGATTTGAAGACGGTGAAGACCGGAGCCTGTTCGTCAAAAACATTGAAAACGTGCAAGGAGATGAACGAGATATCATCATCTTTTCGACGGCCTACGCCAAGAACAAGCAAGGAAAGTTCCTAAGACAATTTGGTTGGTTGAACAACGAGGGCGGTCAGAACCGTCTGAATGTTGCCATCTCGCGTGCGAAGAAAAAGATATTCATGGTAACGAGTTTTTATCCAGAGAGTTTGCATGTGGAAGACCTTAAAGGCGCCGGACCTAAAAGATTCAAAAATTATCTGCAATACTGTCATGCAATTTCTAGAGGAGACTTAGAAGGCGCTAAACAAGTACTACAGCAGTTGTCTGATTCACAGACACTTTCGAAGGATCAACGCTTAAGTGTGATTCAACAAGCCGTACTTGAACGGCTTGAGAAGGAATCGCTCACTGTGCATACAAACATCGGCATTGGGAAATACAAGCTCGACTTTGCTATTGAAGATGAGGTAACGAAAGACTATTCACTTGGCATCATTCTCGATATGAACGAAGCAAGCCACGCACCTGATATTAGAGACAGTCTATACCATCAGGAAAAATATCTAAAAGCTAGAGGCTGGAACATCAAACGGGTATTCGCTCCGAATTGGTACAAGGATGCTAACAAGGAGATGCGTGAAATCAGAAAAATCTTGCGTGAAGGTCTCTAAAATAAAAGTGAGCCCCGCGCGGGGCTCACTTTTATGGTTTGACTATTGGGGGGATACGTTTATTGGTGGTTATTTCGTAAGTGTGGGCAAGGGGAAGAAGAATTTCTTCACTGAAAGGCATGCCTATGAACAAGAGGCTTCTGGGGGTTTTATCCTTCAAGGCTTTTGCGGGAACGATGACTGAAGGGAGGCCTGAGACTGGTGGATAGCCCGTGATCTTGGTGGTGATGAGGGCATCGACGTTATGAGTCTTAAAAAGCGATTTAAAAGCCTTGATTTCATCATTCATGGCTTTTCGGGCATGTAAGTACGTCGCGTCTTTCATAGTTCTATCATGCCCGAGTGCTTCAAGAAAGCGTCCGTGACCGTGTTTGAGGTTGCGTCTTTTGTCTTCGTTGTTAAAGGCTACGATGTCTGAAAAGGTATGGATGTTTGTAGCATGTTTGATGGTGCTTAGAAATACGTTCATGTCCCGGTTCATTTCAGGGCTTAATGTTTTGGTGTTGTCTGGAAGGGTGTAGGCTTTTTTAACGGTTTTGACAAAGACGCCTTTACGTTTTAAAAGCGAGGTCGCTTCATCCAATATGGCCTTTTCTTCCCCTTGTTCCTCGTGGCCCTCAAATGTAAGAATGCCGACGCTAAGACCCTCTATGGTGTTTTCACACGCTGTTTCAAAGTTGGTTTTCTTTTTGGGAATAAGGGCTGTGAACCGGTCGGCTTCATCCTTTCCTTTTAAAACGTCAAGCAACATTGCGCTGTCTTTGACAGTACGGCTCATCGGGCCTGCGGTATCTTGGAGGCTGCTTACGGGGATAATGCCGTATCTTGAGACGAGACCAAGTGTCGGTTTGATGCTGGTGATACTTTGAGCCATCGCGGGGCTCATAAGCGATCCGTTGGTTTCACTGCCTATGGAAAGTGGTACGTAGTTTGCAGCGACAGCGACGGCACTTCCTGTTGATGAGCCAAGGGGGTCCATGGATTTGTCATAAGGGTGAATCACTTGTCCATGCAAAGATCCAAACCCTGATGGCATGGTAGTGGTCGACATGTAATAGGCGAATTCCGATAAGGAGGCTTTGGAAAGAATAATCATGCCTGCCTCTTTAAGCTTTTTCACAATGGTTGCGTCATAAGGTGCGTAAAAGTCCTTGAAGACTCTGGCGTTGGCGGTGGTGCGCATGGAACCCGTAGTTAAAATATTGTCTTTAAGAACGATAGGGATGCCGTGAAGCGGAGATCTCGGACCTTTTTCCTTGAGTTCGAGATCCAAAGCGCTTGCTTCAAATAGGGCGTGATGGTTCATATCGGCAAGGGCGTTTAAATAGGGTTCTCTTTCCATTATGACGTTTATGGCGTCTTCGACCAATGTAACAGAGGTGGTGCGACCTTCAATTAGCGCTATGTGCATTTCCTGTGCAGTCATTTCTTTCATGGGGGTCCCTTCTTTCTATAATGAACATTAAATCAGTGCGCACGCATGGCTTAGTGAAAAATTATATGCAGAGTAGTGGATTGGATAGAAAAAGCACCATGCAACATATTTCACGATACCTTTACGTGGTTTTGTATAGGTATAGTATAAAGGAATATCAAGTAGTTGTACAAGCAAAATTACTTTCTATGAAAAAGGGATGCGTATAAAGGCCGTATCGTTTATAATAGGCATTGAATGATCATTACTATGAATGGGAGGCAATCATATGAAATTGGGAATTCCTAAAGAACAAACCCCTGAAGAATCAAGGGTCGCGCTGGTTCCTCAGCATGTTTTAGGCCTTTTAAAAAGAGGCTATGAGGTGTTAGTGGAAAAAAACGCGGGTATTAAAGCGGGCTACAGTGATGAGGCATACAAGGACAAAGGGGCACACATTGCAGACTCCTTTGAAGTTATTGTCAAGGAAGTCGATATTGTGTTGAGTGTCCGTGCGGGTAAAGCGGCATCCAATGGGAAAGACATGGCGAGCCTTTTAAAAGAAGGTCAGATTATCATTGGTTTGATGGAACCTTACAGTAAAGATGAGGCGTTTGACACGTTTTTAAGGAAAAAGGTTTCGGCGTTTTCAATGGAACTGATACCTAGAACGACGCGAGCGCAAAGCATGGATGTTCTCTCTTCCATGGCAAATCTTGCAGGGTATAAATCCGTGCTCATAGGGGCGAATCAAAGCCTTAAGATGTTTCCGATGATGATGACGGCTGCAGGAACCATAACACCGGCCAATGTATTTGTGCTTGGTGTTGGGGTTGCGGGGCTGCAAGCTATCGCGACGGCTAAACGTCTAGGGGCTGTGGTCAATGCGTATGACATAAGAAGTGAAGTTAAGGAACAAGTCGAATCCCTGGGCGCGAAATTTGCATCGTTCGATCTTGAAAGCGGTGAAGGTGAAGGTGGCTATGCCAAGGAAATGGATGATACCTTCTACAAACGTCAACGTGAAATGATGATGGGTGAACTCAGTGAAAAAGATGTTGTGATCACTACGGCGAACATTCCTGGGAAAAAAGCACCGATTCTTATTACCGAGGAAATGGTTAAAGCGATGCCTGAGGGCAGTGTTATTGTGGACCTGGCGTCGGAGCGTGGGGGTAACTGTGAACTAAGTGAAGCGGGAAAGATCGTGAAGAAACACGGAGTGACTATCGTAGGCCCTACGAATGTGGCTGCGAATCTTCCGTTCAATGCATCCCAGCTTTATTCGAAAAATATCACGACTTTTCTATACAACCTCTTCAACAAGGAAGAGGCCACCATCAACTTTAACGACGATATCGTAGCGGCAACCGCGCTGACGCATCAGGGTGCGGTTGTCAGTGAGAAAGTCAAGACAATCATCGGAGGCGATCAAACATGACATTGATTTATCTAATAACCATCCTTGTGATGGCTGTATTTCTCGGATTCGAACTCATCACTAAGGTGCCTGCAACTCTGCATACACCGCTGATGAGCGGATCGAACGCAATTTCAGGGATTACGATTGTCGGTGCGGTCGGGGTGCTTCTAACCCATCTTAGTGTGAGTGAAGTCGGCGTCCTTCCCTTTATTCTGGCCGCAGTGGCCTTGTTCTTTGCGACCATCAACGTGGTCGGCGGATTTGTGGTTTCCAACCGCATGCTGCAAAAATTCAAAGGGAGGAAATAACGATGGACTATCAAACTTTATTTGATGCAAAAGAAGTTCTCGTAGGCCTTCTCTATCTTCTAAGTGCCATCTTCTTCATTATCGGCATCAAGAATCTTTCAAAGCCGAAAACCGCGCCTAGAGGAAACATGCTCGGAGCGACTGGGATGTTCATTGCGTTCTTGACGGCGTTCATCGATTTTGGAATCCATATCGATGTTAACAGTGAAGCGATCACCGCGACCTTCGATTACTGGTACATCCTAGTCGCCGCAATCGGCCTTGGGGCCGTAATCGGCGTATGGAGTGCGATTGGTGTGAAAATGACTGGCATGCCGCAAATGGTCGCCATCTTCAACGGTTTCGGTGGGGGTGCAAGTTTGCTGGTGGCAGGGGTGTTCTATCAATTTGAACTTGAAACCACGTCTGCATCAGAACTTGCGATTCCAATGCTTGTCGCAACGGTTCTATCAGGCCTCATCGGTGCGATTACCTTTTCGGGATCGCTCATCGCCTACGGCAAACTGCAAGGCCTCAAGATTATTCCTGGCAAACCCGTGAACTTTAGAGGGGACCTCGCACTCAAGCTCCTCATGCTTGTTGCGATGATTGTACTCGGTGTGGTTATGGTACTCAATCCGGGTACGATTGGCTGGTACTGGTTAATTGTCCTTGGAGGAACCTTGCTGGGTGTGTTATTAGTTGTAGGCATCGGCGGCGCCGATATGCCTGTGGTTATTTCACTTCTTAACTCTTATTCCGGCCTCGCCGCAGCGGCGACTGGCTTCGTACTTGGCAACGTTGTGCTCATCATTGCGGGGTCGCTTGTTGGTGCAAGCGGGCTCATCCTTACGATGATTATGTGCAAAGCTATGAACCGTTCACTTGTAAATGTGCTCTTCGGAGGCTTTGGTGGAGTGGACGCCACAAGCAGCGAGAGTGCTGATACTATGTATGAAGGCAAAATCACCCAAACATCTTCTGAAGAAGTCGCGATGGTGCTTGAAAGCGCAAGACGCGTGGTGTTCGTTCCAGGGTATGGTATGGCTGTTGCGCGTGCCGCTACAGCGGTCAGACAATTAAGTGAAGACTTGGAGAAAGCAGGCGTTGAAGTGGCTTTCGGAATTCATCCGGTCGCCGGACGCATGCCGGGACACATGAATGTGTTGCTTGCTGAGGAAAGCATCCCCTATGATAAATTGCTTGATCTTGACAGCGTCAACCCGACGTTCAGACAAACCGATGTCGCTATTGTCATTGGAGCGAATGATGTTGTGAACCCGGCTGCGCGCGAGGAGAATTCAGCGATTGCGGGCATGCCTATAATGGATGTGGACCAAGCACAGACCTGCGTGGTTATCAAGCGCTCGCTTTCACCCGGTTTTGCCGGTATCCCTAATCCGCTTTTTGCAAAAGACAACACCCTTATGCTCTTTGGAGACGGTAAAAAAATGATTGAAGAGATTGTAAAAGAATATAAAGAACTCTAAGTTTGGAAAAGAGGGGATTATGGAACGTTTCATCAAGGATTTCAAAACGTTTGTGACAAGAGGCAATATCGTGGAATTGGCCATTGCGGTTGTTATCGGAACCGCTTTTAGTAAAGTGGTAACAAGTCTCGTTAATGATGTTTTCATGCCAATCATAAGCTTGGTTATAGGCAAAGAAGGCTTTGACAATTACAAATACGTGATTACGGCCGCAAACGAAGAAGAAGGCATCGTGGAAAACGCCATCTACTACGGGCGTTTCATCCAACACACCATTGATTTCATTCTCATGGCGTTCATCATATTCATCATCTACCGTATCATTCTTCATCTTCAGGAACGCATGAAAGAAACGTGGGAGGAACGAAAAAAGTAACCGGAATACCTTTTCAAAATTACACAAAGCGCTGAAGTTAAGATTTCAGCGTTTTTTTGTCTTAAATTAAACAAATAGTTAATAAATATTGGCATTTATTAAACTTTGGCTATAATTGGATTTATTCTAAAAACTGTGTAATGTCGATGGAAACCTTAGATTGTTAAAAAAACAAGGACTTGCGTTTTGTTGAGAAGAACCGCTATTTAATTTCATTTCTTTCCCTATAGTTTCAAGACAACCTCACTTAGAAAGGATGCCTGATCGTCTCGGGGTATACAAGAAGGAAGGGCGTTAATTTCTTTTGAACAAGCATGCCATCACACAGAAACTAGGCAAAGTTTTTCAAGAATTTCGCTGATTAGCAACCTAATCAGAAAACAAGCACAAAAAAACTCTCATCTGAGAGTTTTTTTTCTTGGGTTGTAGAGAATATATTTCTTTTCCTTGAGGTTTTTGTCCAAGGTTTTTGCATAGTAGGTATCATATTTCACAAAGGTGAACCCAAGTTTTTGTATGATGGCTTCAGAGGGTTTGTTGTCGATGAAGTGCGCGACGCTCAAACGGTCGAGGTTCATTGTTCGAAAAGCGTAATGGACGATGGCTTTCGTCGCTTCGCTCATGAGCCCTTGGTTCCAATAATCCTTTGAGAGGATGTAGCCGAGCTCTCTTTGTCTGTAACTGTCGTCCAAATCATCAAAGGGTTTATTGTGAAGGCCCAAAGAACCAATCATCTTGTGGGAGTTTCTTTCTTCAATAGCAAACACTTCAGGATTCCCTATAAATTGTTTAAGAATGGTTTTCGATACTGTTTTGGAGGTATGGGGTTTCCATCCGGCTTTTTCGCCGACCCCTTTTGTACTGGCATATTCATAGAAGTCATCCAAATCCGAATACTTGAATCCGCGAATGATAAGACGGTTTGTCTTCATTGCCATAGAGTCACTCCCTAGTCATTGTTTGATTTTAAAAGGCTTATTAAGTTTTGCTTATTGAGAGGGGTAGAGAAATAAAATCCTTGCATTAGGTGGCAATTATTTTGTAGTAAGAAGTCCTTTTGTACTTTCGTTTCAACGCCTTCAGCGATGACATCGATATTCAAATTCTCTGCGGTATTGATAATCAATATTGCAATGCTCCCATCGCTTGTATCAGGATAGTTCATTACAAATGAGCGGTCAATCTTGAGCATGTCTGCGGGGATTTTGCCAAGGTGGCTCATGGTTGAAAACCCGGTACCGAAATCGTCAATAGCGATACGTATGCCGGTTGCCTTGAAGCTTTTCAGTTTTTTCGCGGTCCCTTCTACATCACTAATAATGGCGCCTTCAGTGATTTCAAGTTCGAGTTGCCTAGGAGGAATGCCGATGGTTTCATGAAGCACCGCAAAGAGTTGGAGACACTGGTTGTCCATCAGTTGTGAAGAAGAGATGTTTATGGCCAGTTTTAATTTAGGCTTGACGGATAGAATATCAGGCAAATCCTGTTGGAGAAGTTCAAAAACTTTCTGTGTGATATCGCTAAAGCAAACCGCTTTCTTCTGCGACATTGATGAAAATTTCAGGGGAGACGTCTCCTAGGTCGGGACTGTGCCAGCGGAGTAGGGCTTCTATTTCGACTACTTGGCTCTTTGAAGCGTTATATTGAGGTGGGTAGTGAAGTTCGAATTCATCATTGTCCAATCTGGTTTTCAAATGGGCACCAACTTTAAGTTCTTCAAGGACGGTATCTTTCAAGGATTTGTTGTAGAATTCGTGTGTGATTCCAGGAGTGTACAAAACATGGTCCAAAGCTAGGCGTGCGACTCTTAAGAGTTCGTTCGCAGTTTTTCCGTTGTCAGGATAACTGGCAATGCCAATATTGATGTTGAAGTAAGCGCGACTCTTATCCTCACCCAAGTCTCTGCCTTGGTTTAAAAGAAGAGAGATTTCATCGCTGCAAAAGTTTTTTGGAGGCGGGGAAACAATGACCAATGTATCTCGCGAAATTTCTGAGATAAAGGATAAATCCTTTAGATAAATATTTATACGTTCTGCATATAAATTGAGTAATTTGAGATAGTTCGAGCGTCCGAAGGCACTTTCAAGTGATGCACGGTTCAAGATGCGAATATAATAAAGCACGAAAGCATCGGTTTTTTTCAAGTAGTCTTTAGAAAGCAGGTTTTTGAGTGAATTTTCATTGGGAAGGAAGGTTGCATGGGTTTAAGCGATATAGTCTCTGTCGTTTTGGCCGGTAAGGTCTTCCTGAACGGCCACGTAGTAGGGTTTTTTAAATAGGGCATCTTCTATACGGCTGATTTTAGAATATTTGGGATAAAGCGCTCCACTCTTCTTTTTGTCCCAAAACTTGCCTTCCCAGTACCCTTCACTGGGCAATTGCTGCCACATGGCTGCATAAAAAGACTGATCATGCATGTCGCTTTTCAAAATTCTCGGGTTCTTTTTGTAAAGTTCGTCCATGGTGTAACCGGTGATGTTCAAAAAAGATTGATTGGCGTAAATGATATTAGCGTTGTAATCGGTGACGAATACACCACTTTTGGTCATATCAGCGACTTTACGAAGGGAATCGAGCGACTGTTTTTTTGAGGTCATGAGAATTGGGAATATATTGAGACCGAGAAGAACGCTCAAAAAAACCCCCATGCCGATGCTAGGAGTACATCAAATGAAAAAAAGTCGAACTCAAAAATGAGTGAGGCCAAACCGTATAGCACAAAGAATATGAGTAACACAGTTGTGGTGATAAGACTTTTTATTTTAAAGGAATGATTCATATAACCCTCCATCTAACGAACTACCTTTAGTGTACCAATACTTTAAGCTGTGCACAATGTATAAGAATTATATTTATAGGGTGTCTGTCATCACAAAATATCCTTTATAAGGCATTCGTGGCACAACAAAGTGTATTAGAGTCTTTAATGTACCCTATGGGCTTGTTATTTCATAACTTATCCAACTAATTCTGTGAAGTAGCTATAAGGTATATACAACGCATTTGAACGTGACCCCGAGTTGGAAAATGAATACGACCACAGATAAAAACGCTCATACGAATATACGTTCACAATCTCAGGTTTTTGGAAATGGCGTATACCTTGTCGTGATAAACTTTTTATGAATTACAGGGAACGGTCGTTGAAATTGATGATTTATCTTATACCGGATTTATTGCGTCTGTCTGTCACGATGCCTCAGCAGCTTTTGGAATGTTATGAAACCATCAAAAAGAACTATCCGAATGTTAAATCGATGTAGGAGGACTCATCAATCTGTCTTTCAGAAGTGTTAAGTCAACACAGCCAAACGTCTTAAAAGATGTCACAATCCAACACCACTTTTAATGAAGGAGAGGACACCGAAAAACTTTATTAGAAAACATGCCGAAACGTAACAACAATCTCTTAAAAAAACAAGAGAAGTTGAGATTGAACTTCAAAGGGACCCTTTTCACGCTCACAAAGTTGGCGATTCCTATTTGATAGCCTTTGCCCATCTAGTGAAGAAACTACCGTTTGCCTCGTCGATTGTCATGCACCTCTTTTAGTTTGTCTTTCATCTTCCAAGGCTGATTACAATTATTATTCAAGAATTGTTAGACATGGCTAATCAGGCTTTGTACTAGTAAAAAAACAGCTGGCAATACATATAGACTCTATAAAAAGTAGGAGTGCATTTAATCTGTACCTTACGTCAAGAACAGAAGGAAAATCGCAATAGTTTTTTCTAAAACCCAATCTATAAGCCAAAATTGCTAAGGAAGATACCACTATGTACTGCACAGCTTTTACAAACAAAAGTAAAAATCTTTTGTGTATGGAAAATTCGTGGTATACTGTTCATCGTAATAATATTATGCGTTTTGCACCTCCCACATTGGACAATGGCTCAGTCATTAAAACCATAAAGCGATGCGCACTTTATACGCATCGCTTTTTCTATTACAAAATCAAAACAGGAAGTTGGAACCAGTATGCAAAAAATAATCAATGTCGGTGTCATCGCCCATGTCGATGCCGGAAAATCAACCTTGGTGGATGCCCTCTTGCAACAAAGCGGTATCTTCTCAGAACATGAAACGCTTGTCGAGCAGGTCATGGACAGCAATGATCTTGAAAGAGAGCGTGGCATTACTATTTACTCGAAAAACTGTGCCATTGAACATAATGGAACTAAGATCAATATCGTAGATACCCCAGGCCATGCTGACTTCTCCAGTGAAGTGGAGAGAATAATGCGTACAGTGGACAGTGTTATTTTACTAGTCGATTCAAGCGAAGGGCCAATGCCTCAAACACGTGTCGTGCTCGAGAAATCTTTGGAAAAAGGCTTGAAACCGATTCTCTTCATCAACAAGATTGATAAGAAGGATGCCCGTAGCGAAGAAGTCGTAAACATGAGTTTCGACCTTTTTGATGAACTAGGAGCAAGTGATGAACAATTGGATTTTCCAATTGTATACGGCGTCGCCAAAGACGGTATCGCAACCACAGACCTTGATGTAGAGAGTAATGACTTGACACCGTTATTCGACTTGATGCTCAAGCATGTGAAACCCTATCCGAATCTTAATTACAAACCCCTTCAGTTTCAGATATCTTCACTTGATTATGATGACTATCAAGGCCGTATGGGGATGGGAAGAATCTTGCAAGGAACTCTTAAAAAAGGGATGACTGTGACACAAATAAAACGCGATGGATCACTATCAAGCGAACGAATCGGAAAAGTGTATGTGAACGTTGGGCTCAACCGTGTCGAAGTTCAGGAAGCCCATTCAGGCGACATGGTCGTCTTTACTGGCATCTCAACGATTTCAATTGGGGAGACTATTACAGATCCCAAGTACGTCAAAGCTTTGGCGCCAATGACAATTGAACAACCGACCCTCACCATGCATTTTCTTGTTAATGATTCACCGTTTTCCGGACGCAGCGGGAAGTTTTTGACTAGTCGTCAAATTAGAGACAGACTGATGAAGGAACTTGAAACCAATGTAGGACTCAGAGTCGAACCTCTTAAAGATAAAGAAGGGTATAAAGTCAGTGGTAGAGGTGAACTTCACCTCTCTATTCTTCTTGAAAAAATGAGGCGTGAAGGCTATGAACTTGCCGTCTCCAAACCCGAAGTTCTTCTTCGTGAAAGCGAAGGGGTCATTCACGAACCTTTCGAACGTGTCATGATTACCCTTCAAGATGCCTATGCAGGCACCATCATTACACAAATGAATCTTAGAAAAGCGACACTTCAGTCCATGACTTCGGATACTGGGTATACAAAAATTGAGTATCTCGTGCCCACCCGCGGACTTATCGGATATAGAAGTGAATTTATAAACACGACACACGGCACAGGTACATTTGAAAAAGTCTTCTACAAATACTTACCTCATGCAGGCCCTATTGCGTCTGAGCGTAACGGCGTCTTCATTTCCAAGGAAAACGGAAAAGCCATGGCGTATTCTCTTTTCAATCTTAGCGATAGAGGGAGCCTCTTTATTAAACCGGCCACGGAAGTTTACGAGGGCATGATTATCGGACTGCACTCAAGAGAGAATGATTTGGTCGTCAATCCGACTAAAAATAAAAAACTCACAAATGTCCGTTCAAGCGGAACCGATGAAGCCCTTAAAATCATCAATCCCAAAATCTTCACGCTTGAAGAAGCGCTTGAGTTCATCGCTGAAGATGAACTTGTGGAAATTACCCCTGATGATATCCGCATGCGCAAGAAAGATTTGAACGAAAAAGAGCGCAAGAACGCCAACAAGATTCGTGTAGATTCATAATAGCAAAGTCTCCTTTTGGAGGCTTTTATTTTTATTCTGTGGTACAATAAGAGTAACAACGAGCAGAGGAAAGAAGGGATCAGAATGTATATCTATCTTATCAGACATGGTCAAACGGATGCGAATGTGAACAAAATCTATCAAGGCAATGCCAATGTTCCTTTGAACGAAAAAGGGAAAGAACAAGCTAAAATTGTGGCTTGGCGCTTTGAATCTTATCCGATTCAATCGCTTTATACGAGTGATTTGGAGCGGGCTCTTGACACGGCGCGTTCTATAAACCACTACCATGATTTAAAATTGAACATCGAGAAGGATTTACAGGAAATATCACTTGGTGAATGGCAAGGAAAGACGCGCGCTGAAGTGGAAAAAGACTATGGTGATTTTATTCGACAAAGACAGGAAAAAAACGATATCTACACCACCGCAGTGCCTGGAGGAGAATCGTATCAAACTCTTGAGAAACGGGCCGTGGCCATTTTGAATAAGATTGTGGAAAAAGAAGGCAGTGAACACGTGGCTGTTGTTACACACGGCGGTGTCATCAAAGCAATCATCGGACACATTCTCGATTTACCTCATAAAAAAAGAAACGCCTTTGACATCTATAATGCCTCCATCACAGTTCTCAAATATAGTGGCGGGAAAAACAGATTCAAAATCAAAGCGTTGAATGATACGGCGCACTTGGAATAATATTAAAGAAGCCCTTAAAAGGGCTTTTTTCATGCATTACCGTTGACTGTACGTGTAAGAACTATTAGAATTGCGTAGAAGGAGTGAGCAACCATGTCAATTGAAACAATCATTATCTACGGACTGGCGATTGGACTGGCGATCGTATCGGCCGTTGTGGATCTCGATAAAACCAAAAAAGGCATTAAAAAAGGCACCAAAAGCTTCTTGAAACTCATGCCGGTATTAATACCGCTCTTTTTATTTGTAGGGATCTTGCTTACCGTTGTAACCCCGTCATTCATTTCCTCTTTGCTGGGTGAAGAAAGTGGATTGTTAGGTGTATTTTTGGGGTTAAGTGTCGGTAGTATCACGTTTATGCCACCGTTCGTGGCGTTTCCTCTAGGTAAGGAGCTCTTGGAAAGTGGGGGAGCCTATCCTCAAGTGGCGGGGTTCCTCGTAACACTTATGAGTGTAGGGATTGTGTATTTTGCGGCTGAGACCAAGTTCTTTTCCAAGAAATCTGCAATTATCAGAAACTCTGCGAGTCTGATTGGAGCCATCATTGTTGTTGGAGTTGTGGCGGTGATCTACGGATGATTGCATTTATCAGACGCAACAAGTTCTTGGTCATCAGTGTCGTACTCTTGATCATTATGACCTTTATTGATATCTCGCTTACCTATACGGCTCTTGAGAATACGAAAGATCAGCTTATCGATATGCTACTGATTGTCCCACCAATCTTTTTGCTTATTGGCCTTTTCGATGTGTGGGTCAACCGTGAAACGGTCATTAGACTCATGGGACAGAGTTCGGGGCTTAAAGGGATGGCGTTAGCCTTTTTCCTAGGGGCATTCAGCGCCGGACCGACGATTGCCGCATTTCCTCTTGCGATGGTCATGCTTAAGAAAGGTGCACGCTATTCTAACGTTCTTTTCTTCTTGATGGTATGGAGTTCTTTGAAACTGCCGATTGTTTTCTTCCAAGTCTCACAGCTCGGCTTCAGTTTCGCAATGCTCATCAACGTCATCATGCTGATAGTCTTTATTGGGGCTGCGCTCATATCGGAAAAATTCTATACGAAGGAAGAACTACAAACATTTGAAAAAAAAGCGGAAGAACTGAGTTGACGGGGAATGGCAGGCTCAACTAAGGGGAAGCGCGAATGGTGATTCACGAATTTTAATGATATACTTACTTGGGAACGTTCAGTCTCCGACCGATACATTCCCTTTTTATTTGGTGAATACGTATAGAAATGCATTCGAAGATAATCTTTGAAACCAAAAAACGGTCGACACAAGAATCCATGGAGGTCACAAAAAAGGGCTTCTTTCAAAGCCCTTTAACAGTTATTTTTGCAATACCCGGTTTATTAATCATTTCTCGAATGACGCTTCAATGTGAATCTCAATCTGCTTTTGTTTAAAAATTCGTTTTTTGGATGAATGCATCCGGCACACCATAGGCTTCACTTAATACTGCACCGAGTAATAGGCCTCTATCAGAACTTGCGCCACCGATTTTAGTATTTAGGTGAACAGCGTCTTCAAAAGACTTGGTATTGTAAAGAATGTGTACGATTAGGGGAACGGCATGGGTGATGCTGCAAGCTGTATTTAAATCGTTGTCTTTGATGAATATCTTTATGTCTTTTGTATTAACTGCCTTTTGAAAGACTTGTTTGTATGATTCGGGTGCGTCTTCAATGGCTTTTTCGATGGCTTTTTGCAAGGATTTCGCATTTAAGGAATCAAAAATTATATCGAAGAATGTGAAGAGCTTTTTGAAGGATTCATTGGATGTAAGGACACTGGCGAATATCCAGGCTTGTGAAGGGTCTTTCTTCAATGTTTTCATAGCGATGTAGGGGACGAATCCCACGAGTTGACCATCGTTGAGTGTCAAAGAGGGAGCGTCCACTTCTAGATCACTGATGAGGGCGTTGTAGATCAGTTTCCTACCATAACTTTCGACCCATCCCTTGTAAGGCCCACCGGGTTTCAAATAATCGATAAGTAAGGTTTTATACGCCTCGGGTGTGAAATCGGGAGTCTTTTTTAGACTGTCATAGAGCCACTTCAAGATATTTCCCTGCAAGGAAAAGTCGCCGACTTTGGCACCCGGATAGCCGTTTACTGCCTTGCCGGCTCTTTTGAATTTGGCAGGGTCAATTGGGATGAACATGATGGGTTCCTTGTGTGCTAGTTTTTCAAGATAAGGCATGTTGTAAATCCAGTTTAGCCCTAATGACGCTGCGTTTGAACTTAGGGCCCCTTTTAAAATATGCATAAAATCACGCTCCTTAATTTAATAATACCGCAAACTGGCATTGATATAAAGTGAAGTGATTAATCACTATCATTTTACACTACCAGTTCACCATTTTGTTATAACGAAATTCACCAAGTATGATAGAATAAAAGAAACATACGCTGGAGGGATTATAGTGAAACCATCGCTTAAAGAGAAACAACTGAAAAGGAAACGAGTCTATACATGTGATTTTTTGGATGTATATGAAGATGACGTCGTCCTTCCTAATAATAAAAGGTCTCAACGTGTCGTTGTCAGTCACATCGGGGCGGCTGCGGCGGTTCCAATCACCAAAGATGGGGACGTCATTCTCGTAAGACAGTACCGCTACGCCGCAGGATATGATTCCTTGGAAATCCCTGCAGGTAAAAAAGATCATCCAGACGATGAGCCTCTTGAAACCGCCTCGCGTGAACTTGGTGAGGAGACACATCTTAAGAGTGATACGTTTGAACATCTAACAAGTCTTTATACCGCCATCGGTTTTTCGGATGAACTGATTCACATCTATCTTGCGAAGGACGTGGTTCCCGTTGATTATGAAGTTGACATAGACCCAGACGAATTTCTCAATATTGAGAAGATTCCCTTGAAAAAGGCCATTGAAATGGCAAAAGATGGGTCTATCAAGGATGCGAAAACAGTTGTTGCACTGCTTTTATTGGAATCAAGACAATAAAGAAACATCCCCAAAAATAATGATTGAATATATTTAATTTACCCTAAAATCAAGGAATGTATTTCCCTTAAAAGATGTTAGCTATAAATTCACAGCAACCATCAAGTCTTTCAATCTATATACCCCTAAACAGGCGATGGTATTTCGATTTGTAGGAATACTTTAAGAACACTTACGCATATATTCTCTTAAGATTATTAGCTAAAAAGCTTCTATGGTTATGCATCAACAAGTAAATCGAAGAATTATCGAGTGGGCCTTGAAAAAAACCCTTAAGCGTGTCCACAACCGTTTGGTTGTAGAACAGCTTAAGGGAAATGTTTGATTTAAATGAATTCATTATTTAAAACGTAGCGAACGGCGTTTTGCCTGTTGGTACACGATGGCGAATCTCGCAAGAAGTTCTGTGAATTCCTGAGCTTTTTCTCTGCTTGTAACCCAGTCATCGCTTTCGATGTTCGTACCGATTTCGTAGAAGTTTTTGCCTCGGTGCGAGATGCGATCGAAGAAGACTTCGATATCCTTATAAACCGCTCTTACACGGCTGACTCGGATAAGATTGACGTTCTTAACGTTTCCACCATGAATCGAAGATAAATCCTTGATTTCGCCCTCGGGAAGAATATTGTTGTATATGAGTCTACGCATCTGTTTTTCGTTGAGGGATTGATTGTATTCTAAGAATGTATCCATATCAATAGTGGGGATTTTCAATGTAAACACATACGAGAAATCATTCCCCTTACGAATGGTTCTTTGTCTTAAGGTAATATCTTGCTTACTGAGGGCAAATTCGTAAGTGTCAAAATAATAATTATAATGATAATCCGTAGAATCGGAAAAATGAACCATCAAATAATCCATGATTTCGTAGCATTGTGCCTTGGATAGGGTGTGGCGCATCTCTTTGTCGAGTGCACGAGTTTTTTTGACCATAAAGCAACACTCCTTTATATTCATTATACATGATTTAAAGGGTTAGGTATAGTGAGTTGAAATAATTATTTAAACTTTTCGAGGTGTGTTATAATTAAATTGTATTCAAATTAACGATGGACTCATTAGGCAATGGCTTAATGTGTTTTAATTTTTAGAAACGGAGGCAGCTTATGGACGCTTGGTTATATCATTATGAAGAAGTGGATGCGTTTGATACGGTGGACAGTGCGTTAAGTGTCGCCTTGAGAATACCCCTTGAAGCAAACGCGATTAAAAGCATCTACTTGAAACATGTGATCGATGAGATCAGGACGAGTGGAAAACACATGGCCCTCACAAATGATGTTCTTTTTTTGCATACCCGCAATCACGAAAGCGTGAAACGCCCCTTCATCAGTTATGTCTTCAGTAAAACTCCCATGCCTTATTATGGCAAGGAAATCAAGCATATCTTCGCCTTCGGTTCACTTGATGATGATACCCATCGTTTGATGCTGTCGGCGCTTTCTTATTATATCGGCGAACTCCGTGAAAATAAAACTATTAAAAGCCATGAAACCATGAAAGCCTGGTTTGAGCAACACTATCCGCAAAAAAAATAACTTCCCAATGAATGAGTATCACACGGGAAGTTTTTTTATTGGTTTTTATAGGCCTTGAGCAAGTCAATATAATGCTTTGCATTCGCTTTGTTGGCGTCAATTTCGACTTCAGAAAGCTTTCTTATGACTTTCATGGGGCTTCCTATGGCCAAACTTTTCCTCGGGACTGTTTTTCCCGGTGGTACAACAGTACCAGCGGCTACGAGTGCGCCTTCTTCAACGGTTGCACCGTTTAATACAGTCGCGTGCATGCCGATTAGGGCGAAGTCCTCGACTGTTGCGGCGTGTACGATGGCACTGTGGCCGATGGTGACGTTTTTACCGATGACGGTGGGTATTTCTTTATCGGTATGAATGACGGCGTTGTCTTGAACGTTTGTATTTTCACCAATGGTAATAGAGGCCATGTCTCCTCTTAGGACACTGTTGAACCAAATGCCTACGTTTTTGCCCAAGCGTACATCGCCTACGACACGTGCGCCTTCTAAGAGAAGCGCGGACGAATCGATGACTGGAGATTTATCCTTATACGCGTGTGTACTCACAAAATCATCCTTTCTTGATGGCTTGCAGTTCGTCGTCGTTTAATTCCAAAGATTTCCAAAGATAAGCTGCGGCAACGGATTCATAGGGGTAGAAGTATTCCTTGAAGGAATCCAAATTTTCCTCTATATCATAAAGCGCCTTAATGGCATTTTTAATGCCCATATCGTTGAGGGATAAGATATGGGGATTTTGAAGACATACGAACATGAACATCTCAATGGTCCACTCTCCGATGCCTTTAACACTTTTCAGAGTACCGCGAACCGTCTTCAAGTCTTTTTCCTTGAGCGATGGCAACATGTCTTTCATGTCGGCAATTCTTAAAATAGTGTCGGCTTTCATTTTGGAAATGCCTAGAACATACATACCTTGCTTACCAAGCGTCTTCAATCTTTCAGGGGTAATGGTCCCGGCATTTTCTATGAGACGCTCCATCAAAATCCCTTTGACATGCTCACTTATCTGCTGGCCTATGATGGTATCGACTAAAGCGTAGAAGGGATCATCGATGGTCGGCTCGTTTGGAACGCCAACTGCACTTATCAACCGGTTCATAATTGGATCGCGCTTTTTAAGATGTGTGATAGCGTCTTCTGAGATTTGAAAAGACAAGGGCCTCACCTCCGTTTTTCAATAGTATAGCATATCAACACTTTAATGTATAAGAAGACACAAATTCGGTGTTGAGCGTAAAGTGTTTGGTTTTAAAAGGAAGGGTTCCATGTTATAATATTTTAAGGTGATAAAATGAACAATATTAGAATGCATATTCCTACGGATACCTACCTCAAAGAGGGCTTGATGGACCAAGCCTCACCAATGAGTCTACCCTATAAAAAGGCCCTCATCGTCACAACAAAATCTATACACAAAGGTCGCTTCGGAGCCTTTGAAAAGATGAAAACCATGCTTGAAAAAGAAGGACTTGAAGTGGCAGTTTTCGACGAAATCACCAGACCTTTGACACATAAAAGTGTATTGAATGGGGCTCGCATCGCCAAAGAAGAAGACGTTGATCTCATTGTCGGACACGGGGGCGCCAAAGTTATTGACGCCGCCAAAGTCATCGGGCGCATGGCCCTTGAAAATCCAATTTATCTCGATGCTTGGCTTTCTAGCAAGTACCGTCCACCTTTTGAAAATACACCTATCGATGTCATCGCCGTCCCGACCACTTTGACTTTGAAGGCTTCGCTCAACCATAAAATCTATTTATACAACCCTAAAGGTAATCGCTATGAACGTTTAAAGGATGCCTCTTTCACGCCTAAAGCCGCGTTCATAGACCCTATTGTGTTTCACACGTTGGATGAGGAGACGCTAGATGGCACCTTAAGCGATGCACTCATCACACTCTTTGACTTGCTCACTCAAGACATCTCACTCCTGCATACGGACGTGAGTGCGCTCGCACTCACACATATTGTAAGGAGTATCGATCGACTTAAAAGCGACAAGTCCCAAGCACTCTCAGAGGCAGCTTACGCGCACATGCTTCTTTCCACACTTTACGTCAAAAAACCCTACTTTCCCCTTCACATGCTCAACGACAGTATATTAGGTTACCACCCCGATATTCACTACAGTACGTTTTTGAAAAAAGCATCGCTTCACTATATCAATCACCGCATCTTACAGGTAAGCGGTGAGCGGCTTGAATACATACATGACGCGTTTTTAAACACCCCGTATTACAAAGAGACACTAAAGGAGAGTTTCTGGGCACTTTTCTCAGAATTAAACACCTCAAAGGAAAAAATAGCTTTTACGCAAAAACACTATCCCGAGGACTACCTAATCCACCTGAAAACGCTCTTTCCGGCTTTCAGTGCACTAAAAGATTCAGCGGTTTATACCATCATCGATGCAACCGTTCAATAGGAGGGGTAATATGAAGTTCATCCATACCGCAGACACCCATCTTGGGGTTACGCTATCCCATGCGTCTTTTAAGAATGCCACTCAACACACGCGCCGCGTCCAAGAACTGAGGGACGCGTTTTTCCGTTTGATGGACACTGCTGACGAACAGGGCATTAACATGCTGTTCATTGCGGGGGACATGTTTGAAAGTTCACATATAAAGTTTTTTGAAATGCAGGCCATTTTCAAAAAACTCGGGCGTCTCAATTGCGAGGTGTTTCTCGTGATAGGCAATCATGATACGTTCTTGCATGAAAAAGCCTACCTCAGTTTGATCAACGAAAGTGGCGTCCACACATTCACCAAAGATCAGCCGGTGCACCGATTTGAAAACATCGATATCTATGGCATCAACACACGAGATTTCTCACAAACACATCTCAATACATTAAACGACACACTTGACGTGTCAAAGGACAATGTGCTTTTGCTTCATGGAGATGTGTATAACGCCTTGGATGACAACTACCTCGCATCTGTGAAGACGCTTGAGAACACGGGCTTTGATTATATCGGTCTCGGGCATATCCACAAACACGCCTTTTTGAATAATTATATCGCGTATTCAGGAAATCTGGAGCCGCTTGATTTCTCTGAAACCGCGCCACGTGGATTCATTGAAGGACGACTTGAAGATGGACAATTGCACGCTGAATTCAAAGTGTTTCAATCACGCGCGTTCACCATTCACGAGATCTCCGTCGATGAATACGATGTAAGAGACAGTGTGCTTTCGAAAGTCAGAAAGAGCGTTCGTGATAAAAAAAGTGCCAAGAATTTTAACCGCTTTATTTTTACCGGTGAAAAACACAAGGAACTCACCTTGGATTTCGCCTGGTTAGGGGACACACTCGAAGAAGACGTCTATTACGTGGAATTCAAAGACGAGACCGAAGACTCCATCTCCCTAGAGGCGCTTAAAACGATGCACGAAGACGACGCCATCGGTAAGCTCATCACCAATTATGACGGTGAAACTGAAAATGATGAAGAAGACAAGGAAGCTCTCGACGCCGCACTAAGAGCCTTGCTTGCCACAAGGAGGAAGGCCTCATGAAACTGCTTAGTCTCTCCATTCAGGGCTTTGGAAAGTTTAGAAACTTCACCCTTGACCTCAGTGAAGGTCTCAATGTGATTTATGGCCTCAACGAAGCTGGGAAATCCACCCTACACGCCTTCATCGAAGGCATGTTTTACGGGTTCATAGACGGAACTAAGAAACGAAAAACCTACCTCCATGACCATGAAAAATATGCCCCAAGAGACACCACTGCCTACCAAGGCAGTGTGACCTTTACCCATGAAAACACTAAATACCGCCTTGAGAGAAACTTCGATAAGAAAAAGGGATTCGTGAAACTCTACGAGACGAAAACCGGCAAAGACATCACCCATGATTACCCATTCCATCCGGTTAGAAAAGAAATTGATCTCGCGCATTTTTTAGATATGCCCTACACGCTTTTTAAAAACACCTTGTCCATTGCCCAATTAGACGCAAAAACCGATGAAGAAGCAGGCAGTGAACTCTTAAGACGCCTTCAAAACATGAAAGAAACACAAAGTGAAACCTTGTCGATGAGTCGTGCAATCGCCGCCCTTGAAAAACAGATTGAGGATATTGGAAGTGACCGTGCACGCACCAAACCCTACGCAAAAGCCCTGGATAAAGCCGAGGCGCTCAAAAGGGAATATGACCAAGCATTCAGTGCGCACGAAGCCACTCTTGAAGAAAAGAATCGCCTCGATGAACTGCGCGGTGAAGACGGCCGACTTGCAGAAGAGAAGACCTCTTTGACTTACGCCCTTGCGTCCTTGGAAAACACTAAGAAACGCCGGCTTTACCAGCATCTAAAACACTTGGTCCATACCTTGCAAACAACACTTAAGACGTACAGTGAAAACGCCCCTGCGCTCAATGTGGACACACTTCTCACTTTAAATAATGAGTATGGTGAGTCCTTTGAGACCCTTGAAGAGACCAAGGCACAACTCTTCGACAAAGTGTCTAAACTCGAAGGCGTAGACGCACGGCTTTCCTCACTCAATCCAATGGTTGAAAAAACTGATTTTCAACATATAGAAGATGACTACTCGCGTCTTAAAACTCTGAGAGACATGCATTCTAAGAGTGAGGTGAATCTCAAGGAGAAGACCGCGCTCAAAGACGAAAAGAAAGCGACGTTTGAACAGGCCCGTGACACCTTGCACAAACGGGTGAATACCTTTACCCACAAATGGCCCTTTGTGAGCATGCTCACCATAGCGGCCGCTTTCGCAGGCTACTTCGCCTTTGATTTGTCCTGGGCGTTTTGGATTTTAATCATACCTGTGGCGACGGGCGCCATTCTCTTCAAGCGAAACCGAGCGCAGGCAGCGCGCGCGAGCGAGGCGCTTAATGCTGATGACGAGGCCGAAGCCGCCCTCAAAAAAGAACAGGCTTCTTGTGATATGGCAAAAGACGCCATTGAAAAACTCCTGCGAAAATATAGCCTTGAAAAGGAAGACGACTTTGACGGTTTATATTACGAAGCCAAGAGCGCTTTAAGCGACCAACAGGAAAAAGTTTCCCTTAAAAAGACCATTGACTCACTAGTAACGCCCTATAATTCGCTTATAAAAAGGTTTGGGCTCTTCACAGAGACACCCCACCTAAAAGTTACCTTCAATGCGCTTAAAGAGGTGAAGGACACGGCTCGCGAAATCTATCAAACCTTGCAAGGGCGTACATTCAAAGCCTTTGAAGCGTCGATTGATTTTGAGCGCGATGACGTGGATATAAATAAAAAGCAGGATATCACCGATGCCCTTGATGCCATCAAGGAGACAATGCATAGCCATGCGCTTGAACGTTCAAGAAAAGAAGAAGCCATTAAAAACAAGGAAAGCCACACCCGGGAACTCTCAACCATCGAGTATGCCATGAATGATACCAAACGGCAAATTGCTATGTATGACAAGGATAAACGTATATTAAAAAAAGCGATTGAACGCCTCAAAATGGTCCAAAAGGATATCGAAGAACACTTCGCTCCGATTATGAACGAGCATACAAAAAAATATTTGAAAATTCTCACCCAAGCCAACTACACTTCCATCAAGATTAAAAAGAATTTGACCTTCAAGGCCCTCTCTAAAAAGACGGGCCAGCTTGAAGGTGAATCGTTCTTCTCAAAAGGCACTCTTGATCAAATCTACATCGCGATGCGCCTTGGCATCCTCGCGACACTCGGTAAAAAGGCTTATCCGTTCTTCTTAGACGATGCCTTCGCACAGTTTGACAAGGAAAGGCTTGCCGGGGCACTCGAGCTTTTGAATACTCTGGCGAAAGACAGACAAGTGATTCTTTTCACCTGTCATGGCCGCGAACAAGCCACCCTCAAAACCAAAGGCATTCCCTACAAAGGGCATACACTAACATAAAGGTGATTTGATGAAAGCAGACTTGCATATGCATACCAACGCATCCGACGGACGCCTCTCTAACAAGGCGGTCTTTGAAAGAGCTAAGGAAAAAGGGCTGGATGTATTGGCGATTACGGATCACGACGTTTGTAAAAAAGAAACCGTTAAAGAAAACATCGCCCTAGGAAAAACCTACGGCATCTTATACATTCCAGGCATCGAACTCTCCACGCTTTACAAAGGGAAAAGCGTTCATGTCCTTGGGTATTTTCAAGGGGAAGGCTACGCTCATAAGGCTATGGAAGACTACTACACCATGACGCGTAAGGGGCGTGAAAAGCGGGCAAAAACCTTCATTGAAAATCTTAAGAACCACCACGATATCGTGATTGACTATAAAACCCTCTTAGACCTTTCAAGAGGTGTCATCGCCCGTCCGCATATCGCCCGAGCCATTCAACTCAATTACCCACAGTATTCATACAGTGAGATCTTTGAAAAGTTCATCGGTGATCACACGGTGAGCTACGTACCCTCCACGAAATTAACCTTGAAAGAAGGCCTTGCGTTTTTAAAAGCGCATGGAGCCCTCAGTGTGCTTGCGCACCCCGTTCTTTTGAAGCCTCGCATTCACGACGAGGTGCTCGCTCATTCCTTTGATGGTATAGAAGCGAATTATGTGCAAAACGACAATTCGGATACCACGTTTTATAAAACCTACGCAAAAACCCACGACCTACTCATCACGGCAGGCAGTGATTATCACGGCATTGAATTAGACCCCTCTCACGGTGACATCGGGGATGTGACCCTGAGTGGCCCTGACTTAAACTGGTTCTTAGATGCTTTAAAATCCTAAAAAAAGTGCCCAGCCTTTTTATTAAAAAGGCTGGGCACTTTTTTTAAGAGGCTATTTAGAGTAACCAAACCACAAGTCCAAAGAGCACTAGCATGGATAAGGCATTGCTCAAAAAATTCATGAATGCACTGTCGATGAAGCTGCACCATTTCATAGGGGCTTTAGATGCCTCTTTGTGACGCAAGCTATTAAGCAAGCTATCAATCAGGGTGTTCAATGTCCCAATGACCCAGATAATCACGATAGATAAAAGAGAGTTGAAGACAATGAAATGATAAAGTGCAAACACGAATGAGGCGATGAGTGCGACAAGAAACCCATAAAGACTGACCCCACCGGGGGTGCCTTTATTCACCTTTTTAAAGGTGGGTAGAATGCGCGTGGTCCCACCATACGCTCTTCCGATGATGCTCGACCAGGTATCGGCCGCCGAGGCTGCGAGTGAGGCGATCATGAACATCAGCCATAGGGGATCACCAAGATAATAATGAAGCACAGCGAAGAAAAGAGCGATGAGGCTTTTCCCGAGCACTTGTCGCCCGCTTCGCCCACCCTCTTCACTATCCGACAAGGGAAAGAGACTCGTGGGAATGAAGAAAAGCATGAGGGCAATGTAGCCGACCCACCCGCCAAACCCAAGCATCAAGGTGCCAGTTACGAGAGCTGAGAAACTGCCTGAGGTGTTCAGTGCGCCCTCGTGGTGGGCGTAGAGCACAATCACCAAGCTGATTAAAAAGCCGTATGCGAATGCATCAATCATAGGAACATCACTCCAAGGATTAGGACTATAAGCGGTACGCTGATATTATCAAGCCCTCGAAAATAATATAATTCGGTGAAGGCGGCGGCGCCTGCGATAAAAAGGACAGTTGGGATTTGCGTAGGAAACAAAATCAGCCCAATCAAAAAGGTGATTGTGAACATGGTCGAAAGCCCAATTAATGTTTTATCGCGATAAATTTTTATGCGTCCGAAAAACGTCCCAGCAAGGCCACTTACTCCATCCCCATACCCCATGGTAAGAGCTGCGAAAAAGACAACTCTCTGCATGGAATCTCTAAAGAGGAAAAAGGTAAGAAACGTCAAACTGACGGCATAAAGTACACTGCCGTATTCAGATAAGCCGTGTCTTGGTTTCATGAACGTCAGGATTTGATGTCGTGCGACGAAGGCGTTGATAAATATGAACGTGATTGGAACGATAATTGCGATGCGCCAAGAATCAAACAAGAGGGGCGCAAGTAAAATCCAGTGAACGACGCTTATATGTAAAAACTTTCTTGCGCCCTCACTGGAAATGAAAGGGAGTTTTGAAAGTAAAAAAGCGGCGCCGACTAAGGCGCCGATAAAGCCGTAAGAAATGAGGAGGCCTAGCATGGCTAATTAAGCCCTCTTTTTTTAAGGTCATTTTGAATGGAACGTTTCAAAAGCCATTTTCGGAATTTAGATAACTTATGTCGTTTGGTGATGTTGTTGTAATCATTCTTGCGGATTTCACGAAGTAAGCCTTCGTAAAACTTGAGTGCAGTATAAACCGGTGCGATTATGTCTTTGTCAAAGTATTCCAAGGTGTCATAGAAGGTTTCAAACTCTTCAAGTGCCTTGTCGATATACTGCTCGACCATGCTTCGATATTCCGGGGTGACGATTCCGGTCCGCAATGTTTTGATTTTTACCTTGTTTTGTTCCATGGTATCTGTGGGGAAGTAAAGCCTTCTGTCGATGAGGTCGTCACGTACATTTCTGAGCATAGTAGTGATGCTCAGTGCATGCGCGAGTGACGCAGTGGCCTTTCTCAGAGCTTTTGGATTTTCCTTGAACGTTTTTTGCGCAAGGACGGGCAGAAGCATCTTGATGAAATTTCCCATGGTTTTAAATGCATAGTGTTCAAGGTCTTCATCCGTCTTAATGGCTTTTTGGTAGTAGTCATCTTTCATGCCGTCAAGGAGTTCCATGTAGGGAGTGATATCTGTTGGAAAGCGCATGACGCTTTCATAGATTTTTTCAAACAGAAGCTTGCTTGGTACTTGACCTTCGAAGGTATCTTTGATGTCTTTTTTCATTTTCTGAAGTTTTTCAAGGTCTTTGTCGATGCGTGCAGCTTTCTTTGCGCTTTTGTAAAATGCGTAAATCGCAAATACGGCTTCTTTCTTTTTTTCGGGAAGTGTGCTTAACGCATCATAAAGTGCGGGTTCTTTTTCGATGAAACTTTCGATAGTGTCCATGTGTTGTGCCCCCTTTTATCGCCCTTATTATAGGGCAAATAAAGTCAATTGTAAACGATAACCCTTAAAACCAGCGCATACGCTTAAATAATACAACCATGAAGGCCGCCATAAGAAAACAGGCCCCGAGGAAAAAAACAAGTGCATGTTCGTATTCAAGGACTTCGAAGTGCACGAAGTTCATCCCGAAGAATCCTGTCAAAAAAGATAGGGGTATGAAAATCGCAGAAAACAACGTCAATGTGGTCATAATCTGGTTCATCTTGTGAGACTGATTGTTTATGTGCAAATCGAGGAGATGACGCATGACTTCTCTAGATTCATATAATCCGCTATCAAGCCTCGCGAGGTGATCGATGAGATCATCAAAAAATGGATAGGTATCTTCGTGGATGAGAGGGCTTTTTTTGTGGACGCCACGTGAAAGCTGTTCATGAATCGGGGTAACACTATTTTTGAGTGCAAGTAGTCGTTTCCTGATAAGGTAGAAGGCCTCTTGGTCCACAGTTTTGGTTTCCAAGATTTCTTCTTCAAACTTCTCTCCCGCGCGGTTCAAAGTCTCATAGACACTTAAGTGAATGTCGGTGATCATGTCTAAAATCTCGTAAAAAAGATAATCAACTGGACGTTTCCTTGTTTCATCGCTTTTTTCCAAGAGGGACTTAATGGGGGCAAGGTATTCCGGCTCGGTCTCGTGAAAGGTAAAAAGAATATGGTCGGTGAGGAGCGCAGAGAAATAATCTTCTTTGATTAGTCCGTCTTTAAGGTAATTCACATCCATCGCTACAAACAAGGCGTTGTCTGAATGCTCTAACTTATCGCGTTGCGAGACGTTAAATACGTCTTCAACGATCAAAGACGATATGTTGTAAGACTCAAGCATCTGACGGATTTTTGCGATGTCAGACAAACCAACCACCAAGATATGGTGTTTAACAGACGCATCGGGTGTATGCGTGTCAAACGTCTTGAAGGTGGCAACGTTATAATGTGTATCGGTGATTACTGTGGGGATGTTTTTGTGAATTCCGCTATATTTAAAGGACTTTGGGGTGAAATAATTGGCTATTTTCATAATAACCCTCCTTGTTTATAGTATAACACGGGTGAGGGTTATTCGTTCCACCGGTCGAAGTGAGGAGCATTTGTTTCGTAGTTCCAGTAATAAGCCTGAAGGTCACCGTGCATGCCACGGTGACCTTCAAACGCTCTGTCTTCACCTTCGTGCATCCATTCGTTGTAGGTAAGCCCATCATAAAGGGTCACATCGGTTTCCCCAGCGCCGTATTCGTACTTGACTTCACCAAGTCCGTGACGCACGATGGAATAGTTCAAGAGTTCATACTCGCTAGTCGCGTCCATTTTGACCCATACCCAGGCAAGGAGTCGTCCGTAATTGCCTGTAAGATAATCTCCGGGATCGGTTTGCAGTACAATGGAGTAAGCGTTGGTTAACACATCGCATGTATAAAGAGAGGCGGTTTTCCCCCATTCTTCTTCTCCCCCATCAAAGGTTTCGGGGGTATCGACATTTAAAAATCGAGTGCTGTTGGCACTGCTTTCAATCCGTGAATCAATGGAGCTCGGGTAGTCAAAGATGGCAGTATCGCCATCCGTGCAGAACTCAAGACTCGCGTTAAAAGCTCCGCCCCCACCGCGAACGCCAGGTCCGTCTTCACTGTAGAGGGGCATGTCGAAATAGTGCTCATCGAGTCTCGGTCCAGCGTACATGAACGGATTGTCTTCAGGGATGTAGTAAGAAGAAATCACAGGCGAGTTGCCTGTGATTTCGACGTCTTCTTTATGGGAAAGGAAAAAGGTGAGTTCACCGTTGTGTTCGCTCAGTGTCGCTTTTAAATTGATGGTATCTCCTACGCTTAAAGTGGAGAAATCAAGTATGTTTTGAGCCTGGTTTTCGTGTTGGTGAACTGGCAGGGTCTCACCGTTTGAATTTTTCACAGTGAAGAGTTGATTGAGTTCATCGATATTGGTGATTGTGAGATCACTGTATTCATTCAACAGGCCAGTTTCACTCAAAGTGAGGTCACTGAAGGGAATGGAATGAACGGTGAAATCGTCCTGATCGTGGTCTTCAGGATTTTCGAGGTTCTTGCTGTCGAAATTAGTCAGATGCAAGCCTTCGAAATCCTTGGTGTCGTAGGCAAACTGGGCGTCTTCGATGATGACTTTGAAGCCAATATCTAGCGCATTGGAAGAATCGTGGCCTAAATTGAAGAATATTCCGTGCTCGCCGTCCAGCGATTGAATGAAGGGGTGGGCGCCGAGTTTAGAAGATACGATGCCTTCGACGTTGACGCGTTTAAGGTAGTAGTCTTCGGGGTTGTTCACGAGTTCTTCAATGGTGACATCAATGGCCTCACCATAGTAGAAGTCAGGATCGTCTTCGCCGTGGATTCTCAGTTCTAGTTCTTGAGCGTTTGACATGGCTTCGCTAAATGCATCGCCGTATTTGAAACCAACTACACCCTTTGCAGGAGCAAAGCCCTGTTCGACCATTTCAAGATTCAAAAGACGGCCATCGGCCCACACGTAGGCGAGGTAGCGTCCATACGTGCCTTTTCGTTCACTATCAGGGTCACTTTCAAGGACAATGGTGTCTGCGTTTTGCATAATATCGCACGCGTACTCACCGGCGGGAATGCCCCAGGGTTCAATGACGTGTCCGCTTTCGGGGGTGTCTATGCCAAGAAAACGCACAGTGATAATTTCATCGCCGGTTTCGAAGTTGGCGGTATCACCGTCGTTGCATTTTTTGAGTGTTGCTTCACCGATTCCGTCTTCGATAAAGTTTTTGTTTTCATAGCTTTCGCTCAGTTCAAGTCTATCTGTGACGGGTGTTTCGCCTTTTACAAGCTCGTAGCCGTCATCTTCACCACACGCTGCAAGGGTGAAAAGGGCCATCAAAGTAACTATCAATAAAGCTATTTTTTTCATTTCTATTCTCTCCTTTAACAAGACATTATACCATTTTTTTTCATAGATGAAAGGGATTGTAGTAAATTCTATGTGTTATACTTGAAGATGTTGTATAATGAAGATAGTAAATTGAAAGAAGGGATGACTGTGACACTTATAAAAAAAATTGCTTTGTTCACAGGCCTCGCCGTGATGATTCTCGCGCTCAGTGGCTGTTCATTTGTAGAGAATTTCACTTTTCAAGGAGAGGATTACGCCCTTGAATCGTCAATGATCGAATCAAGGACGCTGCTCAGGCGGGCCAACGTCGGGGTTAATGTTGAATACAAACGAAACGGGACATTTTTTGATCACACGAGTGAATCGCAGGGAAGTGGCGTTATTTTCCTTAAAGATGATACCTATTATTACGCATTGACGAATTTTCACGTGGTGGACCCAGGTGACTCCGATGAGGTGTTGGTGCGTGTGATTCCTTCTATGGTTGAAGAAGAAATCTCTGCAGTGGTGATGGCGAGTGATGACACTCGTGATCTCGCGTTGCTCAGGTTCGAAATCGGTGATTATGAATTAGGTGTGATTGAGATTGTAGAAAACATTGAAATAAACAGAGATGAATTGGTGCTTGCGGTTGGAAATCCAAGCGCTGTAAATTCCATTGTGACGTTCGGGCAGTATCTAGGGATGGTGGACACCGACGATGTCGCTTTTCAAGTGATTTATCATAGTGCGCTTATATATCCTGGTAATTCCGGCGGTGCGCTTACGGATGTAGAGGGCCGTCTGATAGGGATCAATACGTGGGGTGTTGTGGGAGAAGACGAGAGAAGTTTAGCAGTGCCGCTAGAAGAAATCCTTGCATTTTTAAGTGATAAAGGTTTTGATGAAGAGAGTGACGAACCACTTGAAACCGCGAAAGGAATGATTGAATGAGTGGCATATTGATTACTGCGTTTGAACCGTTCGGAGGAGATTCCCTCAATCCTTCACAAGAAGTATTGAGGGATTTCCCGGAATTCCTTTATGCTAAGAAAGTCATCAAGGCAGTGTTGCCAGTCGTCTATAACCATAATTTTGACAGACTCCTGCCATTGATTGAAAAGCATGAACCTGACGTGATTTTATTGCTAGGGTATGCCAAAGGAAGAAGCCACTTGTGTGTTGAGCGAATAGGCATCAACATTTGTGATTCGCCTACGCCTGATGCCTTGGGCAATGTCTTGAGCAACCGCCCGATTGTCAAAGGTGGGGTGGATGGTCTTTTTTCAACGTTGCCGCTTTCTTTGCTTGAAAAGCGCTATAAGGAATTGAACCTGCCAGCTAAGTTATCCAATACTGCGGGGGCTTACGTATGCAACAATCTTTTCTACAAGACTCTGCACCACATTAAACTTTACAACCTGCAGACGAAAGTAGGCTTTATTCACCTACCGGCCCTGCCGTCTCAGGCATCAAGAGAAAATATTCCTTCAATGGGTCATCAACAAATGACAGAAATACTTATTCAAACCCTTGATGCCATACTCAATCCCTTCGATATCCGAGAATTCGGTCAAGAAGTGGAATAATTTATAAAGGAGAATCTTACATGAAAAAAATACTATCTCTTTTTACCGTGTTTGTTTTAGTGATAACCCTTGGTGCTTGCACGACTGAAAGCGAAAGCACTTTCGATTTGACGCTTCAATCAGACTATAAAGACGCCACCTTGGAAACTTCCCCTGAGGGCCCTTACAGCGAAGGAGACAGCGTTAGTGTCTTGGCTTCTTGGAGTGAAGAAAACGCCGAGTTTCTTAGATGGGAAGAAGAGGGCAATACAGTCAGTGAGACTGCGGAATTCACCTACACAATAGACTCAGACGCCACGCTTGATGCCGTCTTTGATGTGAAAGACATGGTGAGCGCGCTTGATCTCACAGCAAACATCGAAGGGATTACCTTCGAAGTGAGTGAAGACGCGCCTTTTGAAGTAGGCACCTCACTTAACATCACCCCTAACTACAGCGAAGCGACAGAAAGCTTCATCCACTGGAAACTTAACGGCAGTGAAGTAAGCGAAAACGAAGTGCTTGATTATACAGTTAGTGAAGAAGACTCCCTTGAAGCGGTGTTCGAAATTATGGCCGTAGAGCCGCAACTCTACGAAGAAACATTCGAAAACTTCCCTGAAACCGGGAGTTCCTATCAGTCAGGCACCTTCACAGGAGACCATGATATTGAGTGGACCTATACAGGCTCTAGAGGCGATAAGAACATTGATAGCACCCACGCGCTCACCTTCGGCAATACGTCAAAAGACCCAAGCTTGAGTGCGACGCTTGATGAAGGGATTCACAGTTTTAGTGTGGAATTCTTCAATCCGTTTTCTACCCCGGCCTCCCTGGCACTCTATATTAATGGCAACTTGATTGAAGAAAGTGGTGAAGTCGATAAGCAAATTGGCCTCTTCGAAGTTGAAGAAATCAACATAGAAGGGACGTACGACCTAGAACTCATTGCGACAAACGGACAGACCACCATCGATAACATGGTCTGGGAGAACTACGTTGAAGGCAGCGACTACCCTGAAGTGACGATGGAAAGTATGTACTGGGACGCAGAGATGCACGCGCTTCCTTCAAGCAAACAGGAACCCGGCAGTGAAGTGACCGTGACTGCGAGTGATTCTAGTGGGACCTATACATTCTTAGAATGGCAAGACAGCGAAGGAACGACGCTTAGCACAGATAGTGAATACACCTTTACACTTAATGAAGATACCACAGTGGTCTCGGTCTTTGACAATCCTGAGCGATACGCCCTTGACCTTGAGACCAATCTATACAACGCGGATATGACTGCGAGTGAAACGAGTCCCATCATTGATGGCACCGTCGTGTCCCTTGAAGTAACCGATCCGAGCGGGGGTCCGCATCCGTTCCTCGGATGGTATAACGGCGATACGCTTGTGAGCGATCAAACGTCGTTCGATTACACCGTTGATGAAGACGTATCCTTGGAAGCGCGCTTCGATGTGCCTGAGGACTATGCGACCATGACGATGGACAATTTACTGGCGCTTGATCTTTACAGTGAATATGATTCCATAGAAAACATGTATGGAAGTGATCTTGAAACGGCGCTTCAAGCCATCGTCTCACAGATGGATGGCGTAAGTTATGATGACGCGCGCCAAATTCTTGATGAAACCGACCGGGATCCTGAGAATCCAGACAACCTCATATTGATTTACACAAGGCTTTCTAGCTACGGTGAGTGGGGCGGCTCATGGAACCGTGAACACATCTGGCCGCAGTCGCTTCTTGGAGTCGATACTGATGGCAGTGACGTGCATGAAGGCACGGATTTACACAATCTTGTGCCAGCGAACCCTGGTGAAAACTCTTCTAGGGGGAACCAGCATTATGGCAGTGATGGATACTTGCCACCTGAAGAGGTAAGGGGAGACGTCGCCCGTATGCTCTTTTACATGGACGTGCGTTATGACGGTCTCACCTTGGTAGACGGGGTTCCCGCCACTCATGAGATGGGTGACTTAGAGACCCTGCTTCAGTGGCATCTTGCAGACCCGGTCGATGACTTTGAATACAACCGTAATGATGTCATCGAAGTCTATCAGGGTAACCGCAATCCGTTCATCGATTATCCGCATTTGGCCTACCTTGTTTATTATGATCACGCTGAGGTTGACCTTACCCCACCTAACAATTAAATCATTTAATCCTCCGGTGTAGGCCGGAGGATTTTTTTAAGTCCTTGCAAATGGGTGTGGTTTGATAATTTTCAATATTATCTTAACGATTATTTTATGAAAAAACTATGGCTTTTAATGCTTTTATGTTTATATTCGCCCTGAGTGCGTGCAACGGAGACAAAGACGCTTCTCTCTTATGGGGTTGATGGCTACTATCAACAAGCAGAAGAATTGTTGGGAATGACCTTGAGAGTGCATTGACCGGCATTTTGGATGAAGGGCTCAAAAGTCTTAAATATTGTGATGCAAAATGGGTGCTTGAAGAAAATGATAGATGCTGATATCTTAAACAACATCATTTTAGTTTATATGGGAGATTCTAAAAAAGTTGTGGGAGCCTTCCGTTCGGTGAATCAGGTAGTACCTATGAACCACCAGACTTAGTCAAGGGTGATGTCGCACGCATGCGACAAGGGAAGAGAGGTGCGACGTTTTAAACGTTGAAAGTGGAATTCTTCTAGATTTAGGCATGTTTTTAGAGTGACGCATTGAAGATCATGTCGATAAATTTAAGATGAACAGAAAAAGTGTCATCTATGAACATTAGGGCAATAGAAACCCATTCATCAACCATCCATCTTTGGACATGGCTTGAGTCATGAAGATACAGTTTGCATACCAATCTGAAGCTTTCCTCCCCAATTTATCTTTACAAACGCTTTCCTAACTGATAAACTATTTAGATGCACTAAGAATAGTGCGTACAAAAATTTAGGAGGCAACAACATGAAACGTAAAGCTTTTGCGTTTGTACTAGCGATGCTAACCTTCTTTACACTTGGTGCGTGTGAAGACCTAGGAACACAGATTGATTTACCCGAAGGTTACGAGATTAACGTAATCAGTGATGTTGAATCATTTGATTACTCAATTGATACCGATGAAGAAGGGACCATCACCTTCACACTTGGCGACTATGATGACGCTGAATATGCATTTTCTCATTGGTCCAATTCAAATGGAGATATCTTGAGTGAAACCTCCGAGTTCGTGTTTGACTTAAAAGCAGGGGAGTATACAGTTGAAGCTGTTTTCGATCAAGTCGATAGCGGACCGGATAATGAAGACGACACCGGTGATAATAGCGATGACAGCACCGAAGACGACTCCGGCGACACTACCGACGATTCGGATGAGGATCCGGTTATCAGTGAAGTTTATTCTACAGGCTTTGAAACAACCGAAGTGGATTTCTGGAGTGATTACGATACTTATGATTTTGATGGAATAGACTGGATGCAAAACCAAACAGCGAATTCTGTCTATGCTGACCAGGACCGCTTCAATGGCGATGCGTCCATTCGCATTGACGATGAAGAAGACAGCTTCATCTACACCCTTGATGCGTTCAACGAAGTAAACAGTTTTTCTTTTGTGGCTGCGAACACGCACATGGATTCAAATGGTGCGCTTTCCGTAAGCATCTCAAAAGATACAACAACTTGGACTGAGCTTAGTGAAGAGACCCTTACTGATACCTTAGATACTTATGAATATACGCTCGTCTTTGACGAACTTGACGGCTTTACTTACAGCGATGCCATCCATATGAGAATTGCTGGTACGAGTGGTCGTATTAATATCGACGACTTCAAAGTCTTCGGTGGCAGTGAAGCCATTACCAGTCCTGATGATTCAGATGATGATACAGGAAACGATGCAGTCATTGATGAATCAGGTGAGTTCATAGACAAACAAAACGTGGCGCTTTATCTACACACTTATGACCGTTTACCTGATAACTACATGGCTTACAGTGACTTTGAGGCTACTGGCTGGGATGAATCGGAACTGAGAAGTCAAACTGACAACGAGCTCAAAAGTCTTGGATACAAAGAGTTCCGTAACGATGAAGAGCTTTTGCCTGAAGGCAAAAGCTATCAATCAGCCGATATCAACTTTGGTGGCGGAACTTCACGTGGTCTAGAACGTCTCGTGTTCTCTGAAGATGGTCTAATCTATTATACGGGGGACCACTACGAATCATTCGAGCTTCTCTATGGCGAGTTGGATGGAAGCGATGATTCTGGCGATACGACCGATCCCGGAACCGGAGATAACACAACGCCTCAGAACCCTGATCTGGAAGGTAACCTTGCAGATCTTCAGAGTGAAGATTTGATTCCTTACTTCGACCAGGCTGAAGGGCTTTACGGTAGTTCGCTCGATGACGTGCTGACAACGATTCTCAATAAGGATGTTGAAAGCCTTAGTTATGGAGATGCGAAGTGGGTGCTCGAAGAAAGCGATAAAGATCCAAACAACCCAGACAACATTATTTTGGTCTATACGAGAGAGTCTATAAAAGGCCAGTGGGACTTTCCAAACTGGAACCGCGAACACGTCTGGCCTCAATCTAAACTCGCATCATCAAATGCGAAGTCAGATATGCATCACTTGAAACCATCCGATGTCAGTGAAAATAGTAGCCGTGGCAACCTCCCATTCGGTGAATCAGGTAACACCTACGAACCACCTGACGTAGTCAAGGGTGACGTCGCACGTATGCTCTTTTATATGGACGCACGTTATGATAGTCTTGATCTTAGAAGTGGGGTCCTTGGTGATTTAGGCATGCTTCTTGAGTGGCACACGAATGACCCGGTGGATGACTTTGAGAGAAACCGTAACACTGTCATCTATACACACCAAAAAAATAGGAATCCTTTCATTGATCACCCGCACCTTGCCATGCTTATGTTTCACGACAATCCTTCAGTCAATGTAGACTGAAATTAGACCCACACTTTGTGGGTCTTTTTTTTAATGAGAAAAGGACTGTAATATGCTATAATAATTAAGTAATCATAAGGGGGAGAGGTTTTATGTACGATACACACGCGCACATCATACCGAGTGTTGACGACGGTGTACAAAACATGGACGAGGCCTTGGTCATCTTGAAGGGGTACGAGAAAGATGGCATCAAAGGCGTATGTCTAACGCCGCATTTTGCGATGCTTAGGGGATTTTACGAAAACAAACAGTTTTACGAGACGCACTTTGAACAATTAAAACAGGCGGCTAAGGATGAAGGGATTGACATTGACCTTTATCTTGGCAGTGAAATCGATGAGTACGACCATTTGAGCGATTTGGTGGATAAAGCCCACACGCTCAACAACACGAACTATGTACTCATTGATTTCGGCATGCGTGAAGCACGCATTGACGAAATCGTCTATACCTTAAAGATGAAGGGCTACAATACTGTCGTCGCCCATCCAGAGAGATATCACTACATGAGTCTTGGAGATTGGAAACGCGTTAAAAAAGAAGGTGGCCTTCTTCAAGTCGTCGCCAAGCACGTTCTCAAAGGTGGCGGGAAGAAGTCTCAGAAAATGGCGCTTACGCTTCTTAAGGAAGGCATGATTGATATGATTGCAAGTGACATTCACACAATCAAACACATTCATTCAATGAAAAAGGCTTATAAGTTCATCGCGAAGAAAAAAAACGAAGCGTTTGCGAAGAAACTTTTTGTGGATAACCCAAGAAAGATTCTAGGGCTTTGATTCTACCGTTTTTAAGAGGAGCGCTAGCCTGTTTGTGGGTGGTGCTTATCTTTGTACTTTCTTCACAGGCTGGAGCACAGTCTAGTGCGTTATCTGGTGGGGTCACAGAGACCATCATCAACATCATATCCGTGATTCAATCGGATTTTACACAGAGGATTGATGTTCAGGCGTTTGAAGGCAGTATCCGGTTTTGGGCGCATTTCTTTTTGTACTTCACGCTTGGCATATGGCTCTATGACTTTCTAAGAAGTTTTTACAGTGATTTTTATCGCCTTATTATTGAAACGTCCATGATCGCCTTGTTGATTGCAATTTTAGATGAAACACTGCAATCGGGTATACCAGGGCGGGCGATGCAAATCACCGATATCTATACGGACTTTTTCGGGGCTTTGCTTGCAACGTTTTTACTGACTTTTCTTTTCTACAAGCGAAAAGAAGTTACTTAAATATTTGATTTTTTAAAATTGTACACAAAGAGCTGCTCTGCTGTGGTACAATAAACAATGATTGAACCAGATGAAGGGAGCGTACTATGGAAGAAGAAAGAAACGTAGAACCTATTGAAGAAAATGAAATCGATTTGATGGAACTCATCAGGGTCGTATTAAGAAAATGGTATATTATCGCAGCATCTGTTGGTGTCGTGATGGTACTTGTAGGCATTTATGCCTATGGCATTATGCCTGATACCTACACCGCGGAGACGAGTGTTCTCGTGCAAGTTCAAAGCGACGATACCTCGGATGAATTTGATTTCCAACAAGGCGAAAGACTTGTAGCGACTTATACAGAGATTGCCACAAGCAACCGTGTCCTTGATGAACTGCAAAACGAGATGGAAAGTGACCTTGGCGTAGAGTATTCAAAAAACAAAATAAGAAACATGATTGAAGTCAACGGGGTTCAAAATACCGTTGTCATCAAACTCAGTGTGGAATCTAGCGATAAAATCGAAGCGGTGTATATGGCAAATACCATCGTTGACATCATGAAAAGCACCTCTCAGGAATATGCGGGACTCGACAACATCGAACTTCTTGATGTAGCCACGATTCCTGAACAGCCGAGCGGCCCCAACAGAATCCTTTATATGGCTATTGCGTTTATCCTTGGTGGCATGATTGGCGGTTTTTGGGTACTCGGAATAGAATTTTTAGACAAAACCATCAAAACTACCAAGGATATGGAAAACAAGCTTGGCCTCCGCGTGCTCGGTGGCATACCCGAATATAACCTGGAAAGCGAGGTTGAAGAATAATGTTCAATCCAAATAACCTCAAAAAAGATTCCGATCTCGGCTATCATGTTATTTCAGCCAAAGAACCATTGAATGTTGTCAGTGAACAATACAGGAAACTCAGAACCAACATTGAATATTCAACCTTTGGTAAGGAAATGAAAGTCTTGAATCTTACAAGCACCTATAAAGGTGAAGGAAAAACGGTTACGGTCTTGAACCTTGCGACGGTTTATGCACAGTCTGGGGTAAAAACCCTTGTGATCGACATGGATTTAAGAAGACCCAAAATACACAGGGCCTTCAATCTTGTAAACGAAGACGGGCTTACTGATGTAGTAAGTGCAAAAAAAGATATTAGCGGTGCCTTAAGAAAAGTATCTGAAAACCTCTATGTGATGCCTTCCGGGAAGAAAATCCCTTTCAGCGCGGAATTCCTAATGAGTCAGCAAGTAAAAGATGCAATCAAAACTTTAAGGAACCAATTCGACCGTATCATTATCGACTGCCCGCCTATCAGCGCAGTCACCGATGCGCACATCATTTCGGGCTACAGTGACGGCACCATCGTGGTCCTTGCGTCGAGAAAAACCAAGGAAGATGTGGCCAAGGATACAATCAAAGCCCTTCGTGAAAATGGTGCAAATGTTATTGGCGGCGTGCTTGCACGCATTGACAAGAAAGATCAACGCTACGGCGGCGGATATTATTATTACGACGAAGAATAATAATATTTTTTAGACTGTTAAAACTGCATAAATTTCACATAAAAAAGCGATGGAGAGCATTTCCATCGCTTTTTCTTGTTTTAAGGATTGGTTATATCAATGAAAATATAAGTGATGATTGTATCTTCTTCACCATCATTTAAAGCTATGCTCATAATGACCGTTTCCCCATCAGACGTCTCTTCAATCAATCTCTCAAAATAGGTCGAATCTATACGAAGCATTTCATGATCTATAGTATATTCGCTTTCTTTAAGATTATCGTTGGATCCTCCATTGAGTGAAACAATACCCTTTCCGAAAGTTTCTGCATGCAAAATTATGTCTTCATTGGCTGTATAGGATATATTGTGATTTGTAAGCAGGTAAGAGTCAGTTCTATCTGAAACACTCAGAGTGAGTTCATATAAGCCTTTAGACGTAAAAATTTCAAAGGTATGTTCATCAATTGTTAATTGTGACAAAAATTCGTTTCTTAAAATAATTTGTCTTGCGTTCAATGTAAAATCATCTCTAGACAAACGTGTATCCTTTGTATCCATGTTGATGATGGGATAATCACCGTTGTCAGGAAGGAACAGTATAATGTCAAAACGGACAATTTTAAAGAGTCAAGCTAGAGAATGTTGATTTCAGCTATGGCGATGGAGCGATACTGAGTGCGGTGACTCTGAGGGTGCATCGTGGTGAATTCATTCACATAAAAGGGGATTCTAAGATAGGCAAGACGACCCTTTTTAAACTACTTCTCGGGCTTTTGACACCTCAAGGCGGTGGTATCTATATTTATACAGCTGATGATGACGCCATCCCTATATCTTCAAAAACGCAATCATATTTTACCTATGTACCGCAAGGTCACATGATCTTGTCGGGCACTATTTTTGAAAATATTATATACAATGCAAAAGACGTTACAATGGAAATGGTGAGGAAGGCTGCGTCTGTAGCGGAACTTGATGAAGAAATAGAAAGACTCGAAAAAGGATACCATACCCGCTTAAATGAAAAAGGGCTAGGTTTGAGTGAAGGACAGCTACAGCGTCTTGCCCTCGCCAAAGCGCTCGTTAGGGATGCTCCGGTGTTGTTGCTCGACGAGGTCACGAGTGCGCTCGACAAGAAGACCGAACAGAAAGTTTTGACAAACATCAAGGCCTTGACAGACAAGACCTGTCTTTTCATTTCACACAGATCGATTCCAACCAGTCTAGTGAATCATACTTTTGACTTTTCTTGATAGAAGTAAGAACGGAATTTGTAAATATTTTAATAGCTTGTTATAATAACAATAGATAAAAAGAAAGAGGGATACTGTGAGCAAACACCATATCTTTTTAGGCGCGGGTGGCGGACTTATCGCCATTGCACTAATTCTCATGTTACTGAATGTGTTATTTGGAGTCAGTGTTTCATCACTTATCGTAAGCATCATCATGATTGTAGGCATCGCACTCTTCATCATCTACTATCAGGTCGAAGGCGAACAAAGGCGCCACTAGCCAGTCATTTGACTGGTTTTTTTATTCACTTTAAAGAGAATTTAGTCCTCAAGGCAGATACGGTTACCGTAGGGTGTAAAGACGAGAAAGATTCAAAGTGTTCTCTCGGTTAAAACCATAATAAAATACCGAGCAAGTTGTATTTTGGGTCTAACTTGTCGGGCTTTTATGGTGTAATCCTATTTTTTTCAATATAGTTGTGGCGAAATCGGTAGAAACGATGTCTTTAGAAGGCAGTGTCCTTGAGACTTATGAGGGCGAGTCTCTACCACGCCAAATTGGTTTAATTGACTTCTAAATGTTGGAGTGGGCAGGTTTGACCTGCCGTCTATTCAAGGAAGTTTTTTTATTAAACTTGACAGGGTTTAAAATTCGTGTATAATTTAAATTGAACAGCGTTTAATAAAATATACAATGTTAGGTGATAGGATGAACAAACGAATGAAAAAGGGTCTTTTAATCTTTGGAAGTGTAGCAGGGTTGCTGGTTATGATTGTGGCTTCAGGACTTATTTGGATTTCAAGAGGGTTGGATACTCTTGAGACCGTTGAATTTAGTCAAACGTCTTTTGAAGTGCTTGAAGATGGTGTATACGAAGGAAGATGCGATGAGGGACGGTGGACGACTACGGTTGAACTCACAGTTGAAGAGGGGTCCATCGAATCCATTACCCTCATCGATGATGTGACGTTTCGTGAAGAAGGAGTGTTTGAAGACGTGAAAGCTCAAGTAATCGCCTCAATGTCTTTGGACATAGACGCAGTCAGTGGTGCGACGCTTACAAGCAATGCCTACCTCACTGCGATTGAGGATGCACTTATGGCGGCTAGAAATGAATAAAAGAGTCGTTTTGTATGAAAGTCATTACGGATCCACTGAAACGTATGCACAGTGGATCGGTGATGCGTTAAATTGTGAATGTAAACGGATCAAGGATTTTGACCTAAATAATCTTAATAATTATGACACAATTATTTATGGTGGTGGGATGTACGCCGTAGGTATTCTCGGTCTCAAGAAACTGAAGAGGGCACTGGCAAATGTATCAGGTGTCAATGTCTTTGTGTTTGCGGTGGGGCTTTCCACTATTACTGAAAAGACGCTGGTGCATGTACGTGATTCCAATTTGGATGGCCCTTTGAAAGATATACCGCTTTTTATGTTGAGAGGTAAATTCGACATCGACAAGGTCTCTTTCAAACACAAACTCCTCATGAAGGCGCTGGCTAAGAAGGTGAAATCGAAAAATGAGCCCCTCACAGATGATGAACGTGGTATAGTGGAATGTGTAAAGAAGCCTGTAGACGCTATGGATAAATCACAAATAAATTCTCTAATAAAGGCTGTGAATGCATGAAACCATCCATGAAAGACATTCTAAAGCAAGAAAAAACAGAAACAGTGAGAAACGCCATCTTAGATGCGGCGGATTCAATCATTAAAAACGAAGGCGTAGAAAAAATATCCATAAGAAAAGTTGCCGCCATCATTGGGTATTCTCCAGGAAGCATCTATCAATACTTTTCTGATAAGGATTCACTCATCAACAACGCCATCATGCGTGGCTATCAACGACTTATGAAGTCCGTAAAAGACGCAAAAAGTGAGGAAAGCCATGTACCGAAAGTGATCGAATCGAGGTTCGTCTCATATGTAGAAGCCGTCCTTGAAAGTCCAATCTACTACACGGCCGTGATGTTCAGTGACAAGACAGCTGTTTTAGAGCATACGCGCATACTTGATGAGGACGCTACAAAAAAGCGAGCCATCTTCAAGGAACTCATCGAAACCATCGAGACTGGCATGAACGAAGGCTCCATTAGGAAAGGCAGTCCACTCATCATTGCGCAGATTATTTGGAGTGCGGTCTTTGGAATTCTTACACGAAGCATCTTGGAATCAGTGAACAAAGAGTTAACCATTGAGCGCATAAAAGAAGCAATTCTTCGTATAATTTGAACACCTGATAGGTATTCTTTTTATAAACGAACGTATTTCATAATCTCATTCGCTATAAGTGAGACTTATGATAGAATGAAAGTATCAAACATCCTGGAGGGATATTGTGCAAGACAAGAAAATTGAAAACTATGAAAGAATCGTTGTCTTCGATGTTGAAACCACTGGTTTCAATCCGGAAGACTGTGACGTGATTGAATTCGCGGCGGTTGTGCTCAAACCTGAAAACGGCGCGTTCAAGAAAATAGAAGAAGTTAATCACCTGGTTAAAACCGACAAGGAACTCTCTGAAACCATCAAGAATCTGACAGGGATCACTGAAGAGAAACTGATAAATGGAATTGATAAAATCGATCTTTACCATGAAATCATGAGGCTAATTGAAGGGAATACTTTGCTTGTGGCTTATAACATTCAGTTTGACATTAACTTCGTCAATGCCCTCTTGAAAGACTACCAACCGGATTATGCATTTGATAAGGATATGCTTGACATGCTTACAATCTACAAAGATAATCATAAATATCCTCATAAGCTTTCAAACGCCATTGATGAATATCAAATTGATTTTCCGAATTCCCACCGTGCTCTCGATGATACCCTCGCTACTGCGGAACTCTTTAAAGTCATGCATGAAAATGAATCACTCAACTCTTACATCAACGTCATAGGCTACATAAAGAAATACGGAAAGAAACCGCCGTTCTTCAAGCACATAAGATATGTGGCTCAGAGCTATAATATCAGGAGTCTTAGGATTTTTTTGGAACATCGACTGTTTTAACGAAATCTATTACGATACGTGTGACAATTTTGCTCTATATCAAAAAAATTGTCACACGTTTTTTATATGGAAAACTAATCACGTAATTATTGTAAGGTATGGAGATGTTGTAAATGAACATCAAAGAAGATATCTATCAATATATCGATAAGACTATGACTATTATGACACCCTCTGTCGCGAAGATTTGTACAACCGGCTTCCTAACATAAAAAAAGTACAATTCGCGAGATGATAAGAAGGCTAAAAAAAGAAGGGAATGGTTCAGGTCAAATCTGGTGTTTATCAGATACTTGATCCAAATAGAGACTTGAGAGAGGCAACACCTAATATCTCTAACTCGATTGAACAAAAGTACTTAAAAACAAGCAACAAAATCTTCGGATACATCAGTGAAATCAGTCTGGTTAATAAAATTGATTTGACTTCGCACCCGCCAAATATTGAAAGAATTATTACAAATAACGTATCCAAACAGATTAACGCTTTATGAAAGAAAGCGTAAAACACGTTTAGCGAGTAAAGATATATAGCTTACTCTAATGCATAGCTAAAATACCATTTCTTAACAACATTTAGTGATTCACGAGTAAGTAGCCAATAAAAACCGAGACCAAGTTTGGGTCTCGATTTTTTGATGGGTGTTTCTGAAGTTTAATAATAGTAAAATGGTTTTTCGGATAGTCGTTTGTTTAATAAATAATTCATTTTGATCTATTTATAGGTGATTTCCTCAATCAACTCACTGATATTGAACTTTTAAATTATACTGGCTCCATGGGATATACTCATCCACCATTAAACGGCCAACAACTATCGAGGGTAGAGGGTTGTTCGTTTCAGCAAGCCATTTGATGCGTGATTCACAAAAATCTCCATATTTGACAAATTCAGCATAAAGATCAGGGTCGATAAGTTTGTTTTTAGCGAAAGTATTTGCTTTTTCTTCTAGTGCTTTTGTTATCTTTGGGTTGCTTTGATCTTTCAAATAGTCTTGGTTTAATACATGCCCGATTTCATGAAACAGTGAAAACCACACTGTGTCTACATATTTCTTTTTGATTGTCATGGCACTCATGAGTTTGTCATTTTTAGTTTTGACTGTGAGTCCATGCACTAGCGCACCGCGAACATGTTTATTCACTGTAAATAAAATACCGCGTGCATTCAAAAATTTAGTAAGCTTTGAGACATGGGTTTCAAAGGGATGAAACATGATGCCTTTCAAATCATTGAAGTCGGATTGCAATTGGTCGATATTTAAAGCATTTATCCATTTGTTCATTCAATCATAGATTGATTTATATGGACTGGTTTCAGCATTCCTTATTCATAAAAGTCAATAAAAGGTGTGTATTCTAGATAGCTTATAAAGTATACCCATAGACACATGAATATTCATTATTTGTGTGAACACTTCATTTGTTGAATCTCAGATGTCCGTTCCCTTATATTTCGTCCAAGATAAGTCCTGTTATAAAAATACAAGACTTATGAAAGCGCTTTATGTTATAATTGAAAGTGTCCATTATATTGTGAGGTGATAATCATGCGCATCAAGACGCATCCGATTCTTGCATTCAAAACGAGGAAAGCCATCGGTTTCACCTTTGATGGAGAAACATTTTATGGACAGGAGGGAGACACTGTGGCGTCGGCTCTTCATGCCAATGGCATCAAGAAGCTCTCAGAAAGCATTCATCTCAAAAGACCGCGTGGTTTTTTTTGCGCCATTGGCAATTGTGCGTCATGCAACATGGTAGTTAATGGAAAGGCGAATACCCGCACCTGCATCACGCCGCTTGAAGAAGGTATGGTAGTAAAAACACAGCATGGAAAGGGTGTGGTCCTTTGAAAAAAGCGGAGGCTGTTATCATCGGGGGAGGCCCTTCAGGGCTCACCGCTGCAAAAACGCTCCTCGCTTCAGGGGTTAAGGTGACGTTAATTGACAGAAATAGAACCTTGGGCGGCCAGCTTATCAAGCAGACGCACAAGTTTTTCGGAAGTGAAAACGAGCACGCTTCAAAGCGTGGCATCGACATCCAAAAACTTCTTCTCGATGAACTTTATTCCTATGAAGCGTCTCTCACAGTGTTAAGCGAAACCACGGTGGTCGGGCTTTACCGGGACAAGGTCATCGCGTGCCTTAAAGGGGAGACGTTTTTCAAGATTCAAACAGGCATCATCATCGTCGCGACTGGTGCGAGTGAAAAGAGCATTCCCTTTGAAAACAACGACTTGCCCGGCGTGTACGCCGCAGGAGCCGTTCAAACGCTTATGAACGAATACGGGGTTAAACCAGGAAATGATGTACTAATGGTCGGTAGTGGCAACATCGGTCTCATAGTCACCTATCAGCTCATGCAGGCCGGTGTCAGAGTCAAGGCTGTGCTAGAAGCGGCGCCAAGGATAAGCGGCTATCTTGTGCATGCGTCTAAGATTAGACGTCTTTTTGTTCCCATCCTCACGAAGACATCAATCAAGCGTGCAGAAGGGAAAGACATCGTGAATGGCGCTGTCATCTGGGATTTAAATGAAGACTGGCAAGGCATAGAAGGAACAGAGAGAACCATAAAAGTCGATACCATCTGCATCAGTGTTGGGCTTGCTCCTTTGGTCGAACTTTTAGAACAAATCGGCGCCAGGGTTGAATACATTCGCGAACTCGGGGGCAATGTTCCTGTCATTGACGGGCACTATGAAACGTCCATCGAAGGCGTCTACGCCTGCGGAGACGCCGTAGGCATCGAAGAGGCGAGTGCTGCGATGATCGAAGGTGAAATTACGGGACTAAGTGCACTTAAAAGACTTGGTATTAAGGGCCCTGAGCTGGAAGTAAAACAAAAGAGACTTCATGCGAAACTTGAAGCACTAAGAAACGGACCGCACGGAACGAAAGTCAAGGCGGGCTATGAGAAGAGGAGGGTCATGCATGCTTGAGAAAACAGGAGTTGCGGATTATGAAACGTATGAAAAAGTGTTCCCTGAAGACGAAGATGTTTTAAAAGCCCCTAAGGCCATCATTGAATGCTACAAGGAAATCCCGTGCAACCCGTGCGAGACAAGTTGTCCTTTTTCTGCGATTACAATCGGTAAGAACATCAATAAGAGACCGGTGATCGATTTTAACAGATGCACAGGTTGCGCTATCTGCGCATCTGTCTGCCCCGGCCTCGCCATCAGTATCCGCTCGATTTCAGGTAAGCGCGCCAGACTCACCTTCCCTTATGAATTCCTACCAAGACCGGAAAAAGGCAAAGATGTCAACGTCGTAGACCGCGAAGGTAACGTGCTCACCACGGGCATGGTCTTGAAAGTACAAGAAACAAACCTTTCCAATAAGACTGCAATGATTACAGTGGAAGTAAATAAAGTCTATCTTTATGACGCCGCCGCAGTCGAGGTGGCTATGTGAAGACAGAAGACATCATTATCTGCCGGTGTTCCGATGTGACCCTTAAAGATCTCCACGAGCTCTTTGAAGAAGGGTATGACACGTTTGAAGAAATCAAACGCATCAAACGCGTTGGCATGGGACCTTGTCAGGCGAACACCTGCGGGAAGATGGTCCAGTGGGAAATTGCGAAATATTTTAACAGACCCCTTGAAAATGTTCCTTTTCACAACATGCGTCCCTTCACCCTGGGTGTTAAACTAGATGCAATCAGTAAGGCGGCGGACGATGAAGACGAGTGAAACGCTTCCGAAAAAGGCTACCGCCGTCATCATCGGCGGTGGTATCAGCGGGCTTTCCATCGCCTGGCATCTGGCAAAAAAGGGGATGAAAGACATTGTTGTGCTTGAGAAATCCTATCTAGGTTCTGGTGCGACAGGGAGGTGTGGCGCGGGCATTCGCCAACAGTGGTCTGCCGAAGTGAACTGTCTCATGGCAAAAAAGAGCGTCACGTTTTTTGAAAACGCAAAAAAGACGCTTGGGTACGAAGGAGACATCGAATTCAAACAGGAAGGCTATCTTATCGTGGCTTCGGACGAAGAAGAGACCAATACCTTTAAAAACAATGTCGCGCTTCAAAATCGCCTCGACATTCCAACTCGCATCCTAAGCAAGGATGAAGCGAAGAAAATAGTTCCGCATCTAAACACTGAGGGGATTGATAGCGCAACCTTTTGCCCGACGGATGGCCATCTTAACCCCTTCAAGACGCTTGACGCCTTTTACAAGGCCTCAAAGCGCGAAGGCGTATTCATCTTCACCTATACTGAAGTGGTGGCTATCCATAAGGAAGGTGACAAGGTCCACGCCGTCGTGACTGATAAAGGCGTTATAAAAACAAATACCGTTATCAATGCGGGTGGTGGACATGCTGGAGTGATTGGAAAAATGGCAGGGGTGGACATTCCCGTATTCTCACAGAACCGTGAAATCCTCGTGACCGAGCCTGTTGAGAAGATGCAGGGGCCGATGGTGATCAGTTTCACCAAAAACATCTACTGCCAGCAAACCCCGCATGGTGCTTTCATTATGGGACGCGGGGATGATCGCAAAGCCGGTTACTCGGTCCACTCCACGCATTCGTTTTTGGATGAAATGGCGAAGACACTTACCAACATCCTTCCGCCAATAGGAAAACTCAGAGTCATCCGCCAGTGGGGCGGGCTTTACAACATGTCGCCCGATCACCAGCCGATAATATCAAATACGAAGGTTCAAGGGTTTTACGTGGCCTGCGGGTTTTCAGGGCACGGCTTCATGCTTGCACCGATGACCGGGCTTTTACTCAGCGAAATCATCTTGGGAGAAACACCAACGCTAAGAATTAAAGAACTCAGTATGTCGCGCTTTGAAGGAAAAAAACATCAAGACGTTGAGAAAAACGTCGTTTAAGGAGGAAATAGTATGGCTATTTACGATTATGAAATGGAACCATTCTCGGACTTTTCAGAAAAAGAGATTCTTAAGAAGTATCAGGAAGGTCTTAAAACAATCAAGGGGTATCTCGGTAAAGAGTATCCGCTCATCATCGGAGGTGAGCGCATTACGACGGAAAACGTCTACACATCGATGAACCCAGCCGATCACAGTGAAGTGATAGGAAAACTTCACCAGGCGGGGGTAGACGAAGTCGAGCTCGCCATGAAAAAAGCACTTGAAGCGTTTGAAACGTGGAAGAAGACACCCGCGAAGCTGCGCGCAGACGTTCTTTTCAAAGCCGCGGCGATTGTACGCAAACGCAAATTTGAGTTCTCCGCCCTCATGACCAAGGAAGCGGGCAAGCCCTACAAGGAAGCAGACGCCGATACCGCAGAGGCGATTGACTTCATGGAGTACTACGCCCGTCAAATGCTTGAACTTGAAGAGTCAGACAAAAAAGTCTTGTCAAGAAAGCACATTGAACGTAATGAATTTAAGTACATCCCAATGGGCGTGGGCGCAGTCATCACACCATGGAACTTCCCTATGGCAATCATGACTGGCATGACTACCTCCGCAATCGTAACAGGAAACACGATTCTTTTGAAACCTGCCAACACCACACAGATTATTGCCTACAAGCTCGTCGAAGTATTGGAAGAAGCGGGCCTGCCAAAAGGCGTGGTGAACTTCGTCCCTGGTAAAGGCGCTGAAATCGGTACCTACATGGTTAAACACCCTAAAACGTCGTTCATCTCTTTTACCGGTTCCAAGGCGGTCGGTGAGACCATCTATGAAGAAGCGACGAAAGTCAGAAAAACCCAAACCCATCTCAAACGCGTCGTCGCAGAGATGGGAGGCAAGGACGCGATTATCGCCGATGAAGGCTACGATCCCGTTGAGGTCGCAGAGATACTGAAAACATCGGCATTTGGCTTCAGTGGTCAAAAATGCAGCGCGGCTTCGCGCGGCATTATCCACGAATCGATTTACGAAGAAGTCCTCACCGCTCTTAAAGACCAGTGTGAAACGCTCAGTATGGGTAATCCCGTTGACGAAGACACGTTCATGGGGCCTGTCAATGATGAAGCGGCGTTTGAAAAAATCAGAGCCTACATTGAAATTGGCAAAGAAGAAGGCACGCTTCTTACGGGTGGGAAAACCGACAAGAAAAAAGGCTGGTTCATAGAACCAACGGTGTTTTATGATGTCGATCCCAAAGCAAGGCTGATGCAAGAAGAAATATTCGGCCCTGTTTTAGCTCTCACCAAGTTCAAAGATTTCAAAAAAGCCATCGAGATTGCAAATGAAACCGAGTACGGCCTCACCGGTGCGCTTTTATCTAAAAACCGCGAACACTTAGAATACGCGCGAGACAATTTCCATGTGGGGAACCTCTATTTCAACCGCAAGTGCACTGGTGCGATTGTGGGCTATCAGCCTTTTGGTGGCTTTAAGATGAGTGGGAGTGATTCTAAGGCCGGTGGACCTGATTATCTAAAGCTTTTCATGCTTGGAAAAACCATCACAGAAGCGCTTTAAACAAAAAAAGACACTTTAAATACTGCTAACAAGGTTAGCAAAAACATCAATTTTGTAATTATAAACTTCTCATGATTCGTCATTTCCGTAAAGTTAGAACTTAAATATACGTTCTTAATCTTATCTAGTTTAATCAATTACTTATACGACTCTTATCAGGTTTTTAGATGATCCAAAATAGAAGCGCACCATGATTGCTAAGGATTTCAAATTCTAGACAATTGAAGATGTAACACAGTTTTTAAAAGTCACGCAAAAATCCCTCTAAAAAATAAGCAAATAATGTACATAAAAAGGCCGGCTTTTCTTGATTTCAAGAAAGCCGGCCTTTTTATTAAGCTTTTCTGACGTGTCTGTATACACCTAATAAAAACCCGAGAGCAGAGAAAATAATCGCAAGGGTTAACCCGATTCCTAGCTGCCAGTCAACCTCGCTGGTAGTTACGTTTCCAAATAACGTGATAGTCACGACTGTATAGAGTGACACCATAAATAGCAATACTGCGCCCGCAGCAAAGAGTACGGTAGAAAGGAAGTTATTTTTCTTCGTGGAAAGGAGTAGTAATGAAGCTATTAAAGGAAGAAGAAAAGCGACGAAATTTATAATGCTGAACTTAAGCGCCCCACCAGCGAAGGAGCCGAAGTCTATGAAATCATACCCGAATACGACTTGCATGCCAGTATAAGCCTCGTCTGAATTCGGTGCGATGAGTGCCGGGAGAAAAATCATCAAGGTAGCAGCAAATCCAAGAAGGATGCTCAACCCTTTAATGTCTTTGTCTTTTACTTTTTTCATGAGTTATCGTTTCTTGAACGCTGTGATTATAGCAATCAAAAGCGCTGCGCCTCCAACGGATACTACGAATCCTAAAATCGAAAATTGTGATGGTTTTCCCAGTCCCGTTATATCCATAAGCCACATCCCAAGTGCGGACCCGATGAGTCCGACTAAGATATTAGAAATGAGCCCCATGCGTGCATTCTTTTTCATGATAATACTGGCGATCCATCCTACAAGTGCACCGAATACCAACCATAAAACTATAGACATACTATTTTACCTCCTTTGGTAAAATCAAAACAGAAAGTATCTTTGATACATCCCTTTTAAGGCAATAAACATCTTTCATATGAATAAAAGCTGTTTAATTCATTATAACATTATTAGTAATTAATAAGTAGATAACAAGTTAAAGAAACGTGAACTCATTTTAGTCTTGATAAGAACTGTTTTAGCAGATCGAAGCCTTCAAACATATGAGCCAGGCGTTTCTTGATAAAGGCTTCTTTAGCCTTTATGCTTTGAGGGTTCTCTTCAAGGTAAGCATCATACACGGCTTTACCGTTGTAATCGACAAAGGCTATACGCGCTAAGAAGTCATTGTCCTCAAGACCGATGGAGTGACCGGTCACAAGCGCGATGTTGTAGGGAGCTTCAAGTAGGGCGTACATTAATTTGTTCGCGGTTGTAATACCGGCTTTTTTCAGTTTCTTTTTATAGGTATTGAAATCGAGCACGAAATAGAAAGCCCCTTCAGGGGTAGAGGCCCTAAGCCCCTCAATCTGATTGGCGTACTTACTTAGGTAATGACCAGCTAGAGCATGAAGTTCACGGGTTTTATCCATGTAGACTTCTATGGCACTATCTTGTTTATAAGCTTCTAAAGCGGCGTATTGCACAGGAGTTGTGGTGTTGGTATACATGGTGGAGGCGAAGCGGGTGAAGAGTTCTCTTAAAGCGTCCGTGGAATCGGTGGGGAGAATGCAGGTACCGAGTCTGTAGCCTGCGGCTGAACGGTCTTTGGAAAGACCGTTGGTGATGAAGGTTTTTTCAGGATAAAGCGTACCCATGCTTGTGAAGTCTTTTATGTCGAAGGTCATGAGCCCGTAGATTTCATCGGCAATGACGGTGACTTCATATTTTCTGCACACCTTAGTGAGGGCCTTCAAGGCGTCTTTTTTATAGACGGTGCCTGTAGGGTTGTGGGGGTTGTTTAAAATTAGTATCTTAGGGCCGTTTGTATCTTTAAAAAGAGTTTCTAGTTTTGAAAGGTCTATGGCGTAGTTATCATTTCCCTTTAAACGGAGTAAGGTGTAGGGTTTCTCAAGATAATCAAGGATTGGGGTGTATCCAATCCATGAAGGAGTCGGTAAGAAGACATGCCCTTTTAAAAGGCGCAAAAGCATATACATAATCATCTTGGTACCTGGGCCCACAACAATTCTTTTTGAGTCCACGGCCATATTAAAATGGCGTTTGTTGAATGCACTTACCGCTTCTTTAAGGGGTGTAATCCCTGCGGCTGGTGCATATTCGTTTTTATCCACGTGTGCTTTCAAAGCGTTTCTTAAAGTTTCAGGGGCGTGAAAAGGGGATTGACCAAGTACGTAGTTGTAAAAACTGCCTTCTCCAGGGCCTTCGCCTTTTTCTTTCCTTTTTTGATTGACCATCATGCCGATTTTTAGGTTTTCAGGCATGATGAGTGTCTTTTCATGTTCATTGATTGGAATACTCATGTATATGACCTCCTTTTAGTCATGTATAGTTTAACATAGGTACTTCGGATGGACCATTTAATTATGGACATTATCACATTGCCAAAGTAATCACTTTTTGGTACAATAAAGTGATTAATTCATGCATTAGGGGATGAATGGTGGTATGTAAACCTATTTCACAGGTATATTTTGAAAGGGGTATCAATTATGACAAGCTTGTTTAAACAAAAACGCATTGCAAAAACCTTTGAACTTATGGTGCTTGATGCGTTTTTTATATTTGCATCTTATGCATTTACCTATATGGCGCTTAGGTTTTTGGATATCGACCTAGCAATCAGTCAACTGTTCATGCTTGTACCAATCATCATTGCATTCAAACTTATTGTGTTTTATAGTTTTGGTGTGTATAAAATGCTGCTTACGCATTTCGGGCTCGAAGACATGGTTAAATTGGCGTCCCTCGTATTGGGAACGAATTTAGTCTTGTTCTTGGTATTTCTAGTATTGGGTGGAATTCAATTCCATCCAGTACTCTTAGTATTTATCGGACTTATGGAAGTGTTTTTAATTGGGGGACTGAGAGGTTTATCCCGGATTTTGAATGTGTTTAGAAACAATCTTTTATGGCGCAATTATGTGGGTAAGAAAACGCTTATCGTCGGAGCAGGCGATGGGGGTGAGAGGGTCATGAAGGAGATCTATAGAAACAACAAGTTAAATAACTTGCCTCTGTGTTTTGTGGATGATAACGAAATGAAGCATGGCACTAAACTTATGGGGATTCCCATTGTAGGAAATTCTAAGGACTTGCCCTTTTACATAGATCAATTCAACATCGAAGAAGTCATCATTGCCATTGCGAACATGAAGTCGAAAGAACTGCGTCGAATCATAAATATCGTCTCAGAGAAAAATGTTAGCGTGAAAAGATTGCCTTTGATGGAGGAGATGGATAAGCATCACCCCTATAAGATTGTGGATGTTAACTTGGAAGACTTGCTCAATAGAGAAAAGATAGAACTTGATAACAAAGGGATTAAGGAGTTCGTTAAAGGAGAAACCGTGCTAGTTACAGGTGGTGGTGGGTCAATTGGAGGCGAACTAAGTCGCCAAATCATTAAATTCAAGCCTAAAAAACTCATCATCTTTGATATCTATGAAAACAATGCGTACGATATTCAAATGGAACTCAATCATTTGATTGATGAAGAAAAATTATCGACTAAACTGTTCGTAAGAATCGGTAGTGTCTATAACAAAGTTCGCCTTGAAAAGATATTTAAGGAATTCGGTCCTACCAAAGTCTTTCATGTGGCTGCTTATAAGCACGTACCATTGATGGAAGACAGTCCTGAGGAAGCCATTCGTACAAACGTAGTGGGCACCGATAATGCAGCCAGTTTATCAGACCAATACGGTGTGAAAGATTTCGTTTTGGTCTCTAGCGACAAAGCCGTACGTCCGACCAATGTCATGGGTGCGACCAAACGCTTTGCGGAACTCATCATTCAAAAGCACCAAAAGGGCAATCCGAATATCAAATACAGTGCCGTACGTTTCGGCAATGTTCTTGGATCCAACGGATCGGTGATTCCACTTTTTAAAAAACAACTCGCGTATGGTGGGCCTATTACAGTCACACATCCTGATATTACGAGGTATTTCATGACTATCCCTGAAGCCGTAAGTCTGATTTTGCAATCAGCCGTATATGCCGAGGGGGGAGAACTCTTCATTCTTGACATGGGAGAAGCTGTTAAGATTAAAAGCCTTGCAGAAAAAATGGTCCGTCTCTCAGGCCTTAAACCTTATGATGATATAGACATTGTCTTTACTGGATTAAGACCGGGAGAAAAACTTTACGAAGAACTTTTGCTAAAAGAAGATGATAACTCAATTAAACGTACAAACAGTGACAAGATTTATATAGAATGTTCTACGTGTCATAATGACGATTCGATAAGTAAAAGGGATGTCTTATCCGACATTGACGGAATATGGAATAAGTCACCCGAAGCGATAAAAACCTTCTTGAACACTTATATAAAAAGCTATAAAGTCAATTAGAGACTTTGTAGCTCTTGCAATATACTCAATTTTATAAATGACACCGACACCCTTTAGAATAGACTGTCAGTTCTATGTATGTTTTACTGAAAGCTTTGACATAAAAACAGCATATTTTCATGATTTTCACTATCTGCAGGAACATTTCCTGCATTTTTTATTGATTTTTAGGCTTTTTTCCAAAAGCATACTTATTATACCCATAAGAAATCATACTTAAGGTCTATATTAAGCTAATAAGTGAAAAGTAAAAATCGTAGGTTTTAATAAATTTATACCTTTATCTTAGAGCACGCTTCAAGCGGGCAGTTTCACTTGAAACACTATCAAATGCCTAAAATAAGATAAATCATCGACTTTTAAACGTTTTATTCGTTTGAAAACGAATAAAAAAAGATGGCAAACAAGTCATCTTATGTTAATCACATATTTAGTATATTGCGCCAATTACTAGGTAGTCCCATGGATGATGTTATTGCATCTATGTTAATTGATTTTAGTTGTTTTTCTAAGCTTGATATTTCTTTATTTACTTCATTAAAGAATTTTTTGAAATCACGTTTTGGAAGAAGATCTTTTAGTGAAATAACTATCGCAAAAAAATCATCTTTTCCTTGAGTAAAATTGCCTTTGTTTTTTATAATGTTTAATTGCACATGGTATGATGTATCAATGATTTTGGAATCATTACGAAGCTGAACGTTATAAAGTCTTTCATCGTGAGCACATAAATTTCGAGCCTCAGCTAATGCCCTAATATATTGCTTAAGACTATTTTGGTGAAGACCAAAATGCTTAGATACTTTTATCCTTTGATTGTCTTTCATTAAAGAATAAAATTTACTTATAACTCCAAACGATAAGCAATTAACAAGTACCCATAATGGAATATAGCCGTAGTTATTGAGATAGTGCTTAATATAATCTTTTTTTGTATAATAATAGGTTATATCTTCCTGAAGTTTTAGAATTAATCCCGTGATGTCTTTCGTTTGCTTTTCTTTTTTATTTTTCCCAACAGAAACTTTGATATAATTTTCAAAAGAACTAATTTTAAGATATTTGTCATCAGAAGAACTTTCCGTAAAGGTATACGTGACAATTGACTTTATTTTTGTTTCTATTGATATAATGTATTTAAAAAGTGTGGTCTTTAGTTCACGATCAAATAAATATAAACTATGGATTTCGTTAAAAGTTGAACCTGGTTTATATTTACTTTCACCATTGCTTTAATCTAAAAAAGGGCTACTATATCCGTTAATTAGACTATAGTAGTTTTCTTCTAATAATACCTTCTTTGGAACACCGTTTTTAGGAACTGTGAGCCCTCTTTCTCTTAAAATTCTTAATTGTTGGCGGTGAGTTTTAAACTCCTTCATAGCTATTAATCCCCTTTATATAAAAAAATGACCTGGGTCCACGCGGGATACCCAGGTTCAATCACAATATTATTTTACCAAGGTATATCATTTTTGTCAATCAATTTATTTTCATCTTTTTCTCTAATTGATGAGGCTTGTAGTTATTGATAGCTTCTTTGGTTTTTTCGAACTGCTTTTGTGTCTCTTCTTGAATAGCCTTTAGACCAGCGCTAAGTTTTTTTTTAATTCCCATAATGAGACCCCCTTTAGATTTGCATGCCCCTGTTACATCCACATATATTATATACTAAAACTACTGGAAAGTCGAATGTTTTATTTTTAAATGCAAAGAAATTGCATATCGAATTGACGACACGAAATTAAAGTAGTATACTTATATCGAAAGGGAGTGATTGATATGCTTCTTAGCAACTTTAAAGTTGGTGGATATAAGGTATTTGGAGGACTAGTAGAACTTAATATGGTACCTGAAACAAAAAACATTACACATCTATCAGAAAACATTATAGAACGTAAAGAAAAATCAACAATCAAAAAGAATTTGAAAAGCGCAATTCTTTATGGCGGTAATAATACAGGAAAATCATCGTTACTAGATGGATTAATGACAATGAGAAAAATCTTTAAAAGAGGAAATGTAGAAAAATTTCCTTTTGATATTTATAAGAATTTTTGTTATGACTTTGATAATCTAGTAAAATTTGAGGTGTCATTCTTAAAAGACTTCACAACCTTCATTTATGGCTTCGAATTTGAATCAGAAGAATCTATTGGGGAATATCTATACGAAAATGATAAACTTCTTTTCTCGCGTGATTTAAGAGGTGAAACAGAAGGGGAATTCATGGAACACGAGAGTTTTAAAGTAAGACTTCATGATCTACCTTCAGACAAACTTATTGTTCCTTATTTTTTAGAATATACAAAAGTAGTGGATGATTATAAAGCGTTTATGCTAATTGATACATTTTTTGATAAAATCAAATTTGTCAATAATCGTGAAAGTGTAATTAATATTCCGCTTTATACAAAATTTATCAACGACTCAAAGAGAATGTCAATTTTAAATAAGCTGATTGGATCAACAGAACTCTATATGGAAAAAAGAGATACATT